>FWPU01005490.1_pt1 | contig 27375 bp, 23 predicted proteins | sample 2228361 | NCBI WGS metagenome assembly FWPU01 (sample SAMEA103939777, study PRJEB20133) | metagenome
CGGCGGTCGCACCCGCCGTCGCCGTCGCGACGCGCGCCTCGTCCTCGACCGCCGCGGCGAGCGCCAGCTCCTCGGCGCACGACGCGCACGCCGCGACGTGCCGCTCGAAGCGCTCGACCTCGGACTCGTCGAGCTCGCGGCTCAGGTAGCGCGCGAGCTGCGCCTCGCTCGGGTGCTCGCCCGCCTCCGGAGCGGCGTCGGCGAGCGCGTCGCGGAGCTCGTGGGCGAGCAGGTCGGCCTCGCCGCCCGGCCTACGCATCGTCGTCGGCCTCGCTCATCTGCCGGCGGAGCTTCGCGCGGACGCGCGACTTGATGACGTGCGCCGCGTTCTCCGACACCCCGAGGATCCGCGCGACGTCCGGGATCTCGACGCCGTCCACGAAGTGAAGCCGTACCAGAAGCTGCTCGCGGGGCGGAAGCGCGCGCACCAGGCGGCGGAGCAGGGCGAGATCCTCCGCCGTCGCCGTGCGGGCCTCGGGGCCGGGTCCGGGGTCGGGCGCGTCGGCGAGCAGGTCGCGGCCCTCGTGCGCCGGCTCGGGCTCGGAGAGCGCCGGGCGGCGCTGGCGCCAGCGCAGGTGGTCGAGCGTGAGCCTGGTCGCGCAGACGCGGACGAAGGTCGCGAACGACGCCTGGTTCCGCCCCTCGTACATTTTGAGCTTGCGACAGTCGTTCTCGAACAGCGAGACGATCACGTTGTGCGTGAGGTCGTCCATCTCCTCGCGCAGCAGCGACACGCCGCGGTGGCGCAGCACCGAGGCGATGGCGAAGCGGATCAAGCCGCTGTACTCGACGACGAACTCGTCGCGCGTCCCCGGCGCTCCGGCGATGCAGCGCGCGATGAAGTCCTGCCCGCGGCGGAACGCTTCGCCGGCCGCTGACTCGGTCGCCTGCGCGGCGGGCGGAGGCGTGCCAGGCGCGCGCTTCACGACGGCCCCGCGGCGCCGCGCCGCGCCGACGTCCTGCGCCGGCAGCGGAACGGCGAGCGCCCCTGCGGGGCCTGCAGCGATCCGCACCATCTCCCGGCAATCGACGCCGCTCGGCGGGTCTTCTTACGCGGGTGCGATGCTGACCTTGATCGAGCCCGTCGTCTTGTCGTTGGCCGCCTCGAAGCCCGCCTGGATCTGCTCGAGCGGGAAGCGGTGCGTCACCATCTTCCGGCGCATCGCCTCGCCGTCGCGCGCCAGGATGTCGAGCGCGATCTCGAAGTCGGCGCGCGAGCCGGCGGCGCCATAGCACAGCGAGCCGACGAGCCGCGCCTCCTTCATCATGACGAAGAGCACGTTGAGCTGCGGCTGCTGCAGGAAGACCCCGACGATCGAGATCATCCCGCCCGGGCGGACGCAGCTCACCGCGAGGTCGAGCGACGTCGCCGCGTCGCCGACCGTCTCGACCACGACGTCGACGGGGTTGTCGAAGGACCAGGACATGAGCTCGCCCGACTCGGCCGGGTCGAAGACCCGCGCGGCGCCGAGCGCGAGGGCCGCCTCCTTCTGCTGCGGGCGGCGCGCCGTCGCGACGATCTCGCCCGCGCCGCCGGCGCGCGCGGCGGCGATCGCGGTGAGGCCGATCGTGCCCGCGCCGAGAACGAGGACGCGCTGGCCGAGCTCGAGCCCCGCGAGCCGCAACGCGTGCACCGAGACCGCGAGCGGCTCGGTGAGCTGCGCGGTCTCGTCGTCGACGTTCTTCGGGATCGGGAAGAGGTGCCGCGGCGTCGTCACCAGGTAGTCGGCGAAGCCGCCCGGGACGGTGATCCCGATCAGCCCGGCCATCCGGCAGCGCTGGTAGTCGCTGCTCCGGCAGTACGTGCAGGTGCCGCAGACCCGGATGCCCTCGACCGCGACCCGGTCGCCCGGCTTGACGCTCGTCACGCCCGGGCCGACGTCGGCGACCACGGCGCTGATCTCGTGCCCTGGGCAGACCGACGGGATCGGGATGCCGCCGTGGTACCAGTGCAGGTCCGAGCCGCAGATGCCGCAGCGCTTGACCTGGAGCAGCACCTCGCCGGGTCCCGGCTCGGGGACGGGGACCTCGTGCACGAGCACCTTGCCGGGCTCGCGGCACACCGCGGCGCGCATCGTCTTTGCCATCGATGGCTCTTTGGTCCGTCCCCGGCGTGCAGTCAAACGGCGGGACGGTTCGGAGGCGGGGGAAAAGACGACGGCCCGGGACGGTCTCTGCCGCCCCGGGCCGTCCGGGGGATCAGCCTTTTGCGGCCTTCTTGGTCGTGGTGCGACGGGTCGTCGTCTTGCGCGCCGTCGTCTTCCGCGCGGCCGCCTTGGTGGTCGCGGCCTTGCGCGTCGTCGTGCGCGCCGTGGAGCGCGCCGCCGTGGTCTTCTTCGCCGTGGTCTTGGCCGTCGCCGGCTTGCGCTTGGACGCCGACTCGAGGGCGGCAGCGCCGCCGACCTTGTAGCGTCCGCGCACCTTCGGGATGTAGCGCAGCCGCATCGTGATCTTGTGCTGCTCGTAGTGCTTCTTGCAGCGCCAGCCCTTGTACGCCGGCCGGCTGCAGAGCACGCACAGACCCATCGCGCGATGCTTGCGCTGCCAGCGCGCCTGGCGACTGATCTGCGACTCGTCCTTTTGCATTTGCTCGACTCGCTTTCCGGGAACCCCGGCTCCGTGGGCGTGACCTTTCGCGCCTACGTCGTCGCGGTCTGCAGGACCGCGGCCCGCGCCCGGACCCTTCGTCCGGAGCACCTGCGCACGGGTCGCCGCGAAGCGCTTCCTCCCCAACGGACGGCGTCTCCGCGCCCCATGCGCCGATCAACGCCGTCGTCCCCTCCTCCTGCCGACCGAGGTTCCTCTTCTCGGATGGGGACTTCAGGGTCGTCGTTACCCGACTCCTGGCCCCTAGTCAAGCAACTGGTAAGGTTTGACAACGCGTCAAGCGCCGGGTCGCGAGCCCCGGCTCGCGACCCGCGCTGGGGACGAACCGGAGTCGGCGATTGACGCGTTGCGGCAGCAGGCCCCATCGCATCCGCCAGGCCGCGTCTCGATGGACCGGGGTCGCGGCACCGCGTATGCTTGCTCCATGTGGTGGACCGTCGCGCTCTTGACGGCGCTCCTCTCGGTCGGCTTCGACCAGTTCCGTCAGATCCAGGTGCGGATCGAGGGCTACCTGGGCGCGACGCGCCAGGAGGCCCGGGCGATCGAGGAGATCCAGGTGCGGATCGGCGAGGCCGACCTCCGGTCCTTCGCGCTCACCGACATCACGAACATCGGCGGCGGCCCGCCGATGGGCGAGGACCTGCTCGAGCAGGTCGAGCCGATCAAGCCGAACTTCATCTTCACCGGCGACCCGAAGCTGCTCGCCGAGATCGCGAGCGCCCAGCCCAACCAGCTCCTCAAGATCACCGGCTACACGCAGTACGGCTCGCAGTGGATCCTTGTGCAGACCGTCGAGAAGAGCGCCCCGATCACCGGGCCGACGCCGGTCCCGAGCCTGCGCGAGAAGCTGCTCGGTTTCTGAGCAGAGCGGGCGAGCCTGCCCCGCCGGGTCCGCCGCCGCGGCCCCCGGTCACCCCGGGTTCATGCCGGGGCGGAAGATCACCTTCTTGTCTTTGACGACGAGCTGGTCGGTCACGAAGAGCTGCACGGCGCGCGCCAGCACCTCGCCCTCGAGCGCCTTGCCGCGCTCCTTCACCATCTCGAGCGTGTCCTCGCCGACCCGGATGTGGAACACGTCCTGCAAGATCACCGGTCCCTGGTCGAGCTGCTCGGTGACGAAGTGCGCCGTGCACCCCGAGACCCGCACCCCCTCCTCGAAGGCCTGCCGGTAGGCGTTGGCGCCGGGGTGGTAGGGGAGGAGCGAGGGGTGGATGTTGATGATCCGGTTCGGGTAGCGGTTGACGATCTCGGCCGGCAGGATTTGCATGTAGCGCGCCAGGACGATCAGGTCCGGCTGCGCCTTCGCGAGCTCCTCTTGCAGCCAGGCGAAGTGCGCCTGCTTGTCGGTCGACGGCCGCCACGCAAACGCGAGCCCGTGCTGCTCGGCGAGCGGCCGCAGGGTCTCGTGGTTCGACAGCACGGTCAAGTACTCGGCCGGGATCGTCCCGCGGTCGCGCTCGCGGATCAGGGTCTCGAGGCAGTGCGGCTCCTTGCTCACCAGGATCGAGACGCGCCGCCGTGGCCGCTCGGCGAGCAGGCGGAGCGAGATCTCCATGTTGATCTCGGAGCCGATCGCCTTGAGGCCCATCACCAGCTCGTCGAGCGACGCGGTCATCTCGCCGACGTCGATCTTCATCGTCATGACGAAGAGGCCCTCGACGACGCGCTGGACGATGTCCTCGATGTTGATCCCGAGGCTCGCGAGGTAGGTCGAGACCCGCGCCACGACCCCCTTCTGATCGCGTCCGATGACCGAGAGGACCGCGAGGTTCACCGACCGTACCATGGCGGAAAGACTTGCGTGGACGCGGACAAAGGGCAAGAAGGCTCCCATGCCAATCGACCCGGGCATCGTCGGCCGCAAGCTCGAAGCGAGCACTGCAGAGTGGCACGAGAAGGACGTCATGCTGTACGCGCTGGGCGTCGGTGAGACGTCCTTGCCGTTCGCCTACGAGCGCGACCTCAAGGTCCTGCCGACCTTCGCAGTCATCCCCGCGTTCCCTGCGATGTTCACCATGGGGAGCGCCATGCAGGTCAATCCGATGATGATCCTGCACGGCGAGCAGCGGATCGAGCTCACGGGCCCGATCCCGACCAGCGCCCGGGTGGTGAACCAGCCGACGGTGGTCGCGCTCTACGACAAGGTGAAGGGCGCGGTGGTCGTGGTCGAGGTCGAGAGCCACGACGCGAACGGCAAGCTGCTGTTCAAGAACACCTTCACCACCTTCGTCCGCGGCGAGGGCGGGTTCGGCGGTGACCGCGGGCCGTCGGGCCCGAAGAACGTCCCGCCCGAGCGCGCGGCCGACGCGGTCGTCGAGATGCCGACCCTCGAGTGGCAGGCGCTGCTCTACCGTCTCTCGGGCGACATGAACCCGCTGCACGCCGATCCCGACATGGCGGCGATCGCCGGCTACCCGAACCCGATCCTGCACGGGCTCTGCACGTTCGGCCACGTCGGGCGCGCGATCCTGCACCAGTTCTGCGGCTCGGACCCGGCGCGCCTGAAGGACTTCGAGGTCCGCTTCTCGGGCGTCGTCTACCCCGGCGAGACGATCGTCACGGAAATGTGGCAGGAGAGCCCGACGCGCATCGTCGTGCAGGCGAAGACCAAGGAGCGCGGCGAGGTCGTGCTGTCGAACGCGGCGGCGACGATCGCTTGACGTCCCCCGGGGGCGCGCAGACGTGAAGACGCTCCGCACCGAGACCGCGAACGGCGTGCGGCACGTCGTCCTCTGCCGCGCCGCCGAGTACAACACCATCACGCCCGAGCTGCGCGACGAGCTCGCGGCCGCGATCGACGAAGCGGATCAGGACCGCGACGTGCGCGTCATCCTGCTGCGCGCCGAGGGCCGCGCGTTCTGCGCCGGCTACGGCCTCGACTGGTCGACCGTCGCGCAGGCATCGGAGAGCATGGCGCCCGCCCAGGCCGAGGCGCCCGCGTCGGTCGCGGCGCCGTGGCGGCCGGGCGCCGTCGAGCGAGCGCAGCGCGTCTGGGACTCGGTCGCGGACCTCCGCATGATGGAGCGCTTCGTCGCGACGTACATGAAGCTCTGGTACGCGCGGAAGCCGACCATCGCGGCGGTGCAGGGCTGGTGCATCGGCGGCGGCACGGACATGGTGCTGTGCGCGGACCTGATCGTCGCCGCCGAGAGCGCGAGCTTCGGCTACCCGCCGGCGCGCGTCTGGGGCACGCCGACCACCGCGATGTGGGTCTACCGCCTCGGTCCGCAGCTCGCGAAGCGCTACCTTCTCACCGGCGACGAGATCCCGGCCCGGCGCGCGGCGGAGATCGGCCTCGTCCTCGAGGTCGTGCCCGACGACGCGCTGCTCGCCCACGCGACCGCGCTCGCCGAGCGCATGGCGCGCCTGCCGCTCAACCAGCTCGTGATGCTCAAGCTGCTGGTCAACCAGACGCTCGAGAACATGGGCCTCGCGTCCTCGCGCCTGCTCGGCACGCTGTTCGACGGCATCGCGCGCCACACCCAGGAGGGGCTCGACTTCGTCCAGCGAGCGCAGGAGGTCGGCTTCCGCCAGGCGGTCCGCGAGCGCGACGACCCGTTCGGCGACTACGGCAGCCGGCCGAAGAAGTGAGCCGCTCGACGATGGCGCGGAGCCGCCGTGCTGACGTTTCGCATTGACTCTCGGACTCGGCCCGTGCTCTGGCGGCACCAGGCGGCCGCGCCGCTCGCGTCCACCGGGCCCCGGCGTCGCCGAAGGAGGGAGCGGGATGCCTACCGAACCGGCGCAGGCGCGCGGCACGCGCGCTTCGCGGCACCCTCTGGTCGCGAGCACGCTCGCGTTGCTCCTCACCCTGCTTCCCGCGTCGGCACGGGCCGACGTGGACCTGAGCAACGCCTGGCTGTTCCTCTTCGGTTTCCCCGCCGAGAATCTGAGGTGCGACGTCCAGCTCGTCCAGAGCGGCACGACACTCAGCGGAAACGGCGACTGCCGCAACTACCCGTCCAACGTCGATCTTGACGGCACGGTCGATCCGGGGACCGGCGCGTTTACCCTCCTGGGAGAGATCGCGCTGGACCTGGGCTTCGGCTTGGTCGCCTTCTTGCCGGTGACGCTCGAAGGTTCGCCGGCGGGCGACGGTAGCGAGCTCAGTGGCCTCGCGACGTTCCTCGTGACCGGCCACGACGAGCAGGGCCCTTTCCACGCGACGCTGTGTGGCAACGGAAACCTCGACGCCGGCGAGGCGTGCGACGACGGCGCCGTGACGGGCGGCTGCTGCACAGACGCATGCACGCCGAAGCCCGACGGCGTGAGCTGCACGTCGACCGCCGCCTGCCAGATCGCCCCGACCTGCTCGGCGGGCGCCTGCGTCGGCACGCCGAAGCCCGCCGGCACCGACTGCGAGGCCGACGGCAACCGCTGCACCGACGACGCCTGCGACGGCGCCGGCTCCTGCGTGATGGGCCCGTGCTCGCCGTGCTGCGGTGGCCCGCAGTGCACCTCGGCGCCGCGCTTCTCCTGCAAGGGCTCGACCGACGTCCGCGACCTGATCGACATCGAGAAGAAGCCGGACGACGCGAGGGACAGGATCATCTGGAGGATCCCGCGCCTCGAGGCCACCTCGCTCGCCGATCTGCCCGATCCGGCGACGACCGACTACGCGGTGTGCTTCTACACGATCAACTCCGTGGACGACTTCGCGCTGTACTTCGACGCCGTCGCCCCCGCGGGCCTCGGCTGCGGGCGGAAGCGCTGCTGGACGCAGAGCCCGACGGGCGGCGTCGCCTACAACGGCGGGCGGCTCAAGCCCGACGGCGTCGCCTCGCTGCGCGTCAAGCCCGGCGCGGACGGCAGGGCGTGGCTCTCGTTCATCGGCCGTGGCCCGAACCTCGACCTGACGAACCCGCTCTTCATCCTCGGCGGCTCTCTACTCGTCGAGCTGCACGCGGGCGACGCCTGCTTCGGCGCGCGGTATTTCAACCTCGGCGAGCGGCCCGACATCCGCACCTCGACGCGGTACCGCAAGAAGGGCTCGGAATGATCCCCTCCGGGCGGCGCCCCCGATGAAGGTGGTCGTCGTGGGCGCCGGCCCGGCCGGCGCCGCGACCGCGCTCCTGCTCGCGCGTGCGGGCGTCGAGGTGACGCTCGTCGAGCGCGAGGCGAGCTTCGACCGGGTCTTCCGCGGCGAAGCGCTCATGCCGTCGGGCGTCGACGCGCTGCACGAGATGGGGCTCGGCTCCGTGCTCGACGAGTTCGGCGCGCGGCGTCTCGAGGGCTGGGAGATCTTCATCGACGGCGAGCCGATCTTCCGCGTGGCCGAGCCGCTGGACGAGCTCGGTGAGCGTGCCGTGCGGATCGTGTCGCAGCCCGCGCTGCTCGAGCGCATGGTCGCGGAAGCCAAGCGCGAGCCGACCTTTCGCTTGCTGATCGGCGCTGGCGTGCGCGACCTGCTGCGCGACGGCGGCCGCGTGCGCGGCGTGAGCGTCCTCGGGGCAAACGGCGCGCTCGAGCTCGAGGCCGACCTGGTGATCGCCTGCGACGGGCGCGCCTCCACGGTGCGGGCGCGGGCGGGGCTCGAGCTCGTGCGCTCGCCCGAGCACTACGACGTCCTGTGGTTCAAGATGCCCGCACCCGACGAGCTGCGCGACCGCTGCTCGTTCATGATGTTCGCATCGGCCACGAACCAGGCGGCCTGCTACACGTCGTGGGACGGCCGGCTGCAGTGCGCGCTCGTGCTGCGCAAGGGCGCCTACCGCGAGCGTCGCGGGGCCGAATGGCTCGACGAGCTCGTGAGGCCGATGCCCCGCTGGCTCGCCGAGCACGTCCAGGCGGTGCGGGCCGACGTCGAAGGGCCGGTCGTGCTCGACGTGCTGGTCGGCCGCTGCCGCCGCTGGTCGGCGCCCGGCGTGCTCGCGATCGGCGACGCCGCGCACCCGATGTCGCCGATCCGCGCCCAGGGGATCAACGTCGCGCTGCGCGACGCGATCGTGACGGCGAACCACGTGCTCGCGGCGGCACGCGCGGGCGGTGGGGCGGAGACGCTCGCCGCGGCGGCCGAGGCGGTGCAGCGCGAGCGCGAGCCCGAGATCGCCCGCGCGCAGACGCTGCAGCACCGCGACGCGCGCGGCTGGAACAGCCGTTTCGCGCCGCTCCTGCTCGGCGTCGCGAAGCGCCTCGGCAAGCGGATCGGTCGCTACCCCTGGGCGCAGCGCGCCTGGCTCGATCAGCAGCGCGACCTGCGCTTCGGCACGTCGCCGGTCAAGCTCGCGCGCTGAGGCGCGCATGCCGCTGCCGGGCTCGCGTCAGACCTCGAGGTCGAGCGTGCGCGATCTCGAGCCCGGGCGGAACGCCGGCAGGTCGAACGCGGCGACGACGCGGCGCACCGCGTCCTCGTCGGCGCCGCACAGGCGCGCCGCGTCGGTCAGCACGGCGGTGAGCCGGCCGAGGTCGAGGGCGTCTGCACGGGCGAGCAGCGCGCCGCCCGGCGCCGCGAGGAGGAGCGCGGGGACCACCTCGAGGTCGAGCGCGCGCGACAGTGCCAAGCCTCGGTCGAGAGCCTGCGGGAAGCAGAGGCCGTGCTCGTTGATCGTGTCGAGGGTCGCGTCCGGATCGCTCTGCGAGACGCCGAGCGTCAAGAGCCTCTTTCCGTGGAACGCGCGCGACACGCGCTCGATCACCGGGAGGAGGATCTCGCACGTCGGGCAGTCGTGCCGGTAGACGACGATCAGGCGCGCCACCGCCGACGGGTCGCGCAGCGCGACCGTCTCGCCCTGCAGCGTCTCGAGCTCGAGCGCGGGCAGGGTCGGGGCGGTGGTCACCGCGGCAGCCCGAGGACGCGGTCGGCGATGATGTTGCGCTGCACCTCGGAGGTGCCGGCGGCGATCGTGCGGCCGCGCGAGTAGAGGAAGAGGTGCGGCCAGTGCCCGTTCGCCACCGCGTACTTCGAGCCCCGCATGAGCTGCCCGTACGGCCCCAGCACCTCGAGCATCAGCTCGAGCTGGCGCTGGTACATCTCGCTCCAGAAGAGCTTCTCGATCGAGCCCTCGGGTCCGGGCGGATGGCCGCGGAGCTGGCGCGTGAGGCCGCGGTAGGCCGTCAAGCGAATGATCTCGCTGTCGATGAACGCGCTCGCGAAGCGCTGCCGCTTGATGGGATCGCGGCGCGTGCGATCGTCGAGCGAGGCCAGCATCTCGTCGAGCGCGGTGCGCGACTGAAGCTGGCGCTGGAAGGTGAGCGTCGCGCGCTCGTGCATGAGGCAGGTGATCGCGATGTTCCAGCCGTCGTTGATCTCGCCGACGACGTTCGCCCGCGGCACGCGGACGTTGTCGAAGAACAGCTCGTTGAAGTCGTCGTCGCCGCTGATCTGCTTGAGCGGCCGGATGGTGATGCCCGGCGAGCGCATGTCGACCAGCAGGAAGGTGATGCCCTTGTGCTTCGGCGCCGCCGGGTCGGTGCGGGCGAGCAGCATGCACCACTGCGCGTAGTGCGCGAAGCTCGTCCACACCTTCTGGCCGTTGACCACGAAGTCGTCGCCGTCGAGGACGGCGGACGTGCGCAGCGAGGCCAGGTCCGAGCCCGCTCCCGGCTCGGAGAAGCCCTGGCACCAGATCTCGTCGGAGGTCAGGATCGGCGGCAGGAAGCGCCGCTTCTGCTCCTCGGTGCCGTGCCGGATCAGGACCGGGCCCGCCATGGTGAGCCCCGCCAGGTTCACCGGCAGCGGCGCCTTCGCGCGCGCCGTCTCCTCGAGGAAGATGATCTGCTCGATCAAGGTGGCGCCGCGCCCGCCGTATTCCTTCGGCCACGACAGCCCCGCGTACCCCGCCTCGAACAGCTTGCGCTGGAACTCCTTGTCGAGGCGGACGATCTCGTCGATGTCGGTCGGCGGCGGGCAGGCCTCGGTGCCCCAGCCCGGCGGCAGCGCGCGCTGGAGGAAGGCGCGGAGCTCGGCGCGGAAGCGCTCCTCGGCGTCGGTGTAGGAGAAGTCCACGGGCGAGTCATACAATCGGCGAGGGGCCGGGCAAACCGCCCGCCCGGCGCCCCGGCGGGCTCCGGCGCTCTTTGACCGGCCGCGGCGGGGTTGTTAATCAGCGTCTCTTCCGGGGTCGCATAGCTCAGTTGGTTAGAGCGCTTGCCTCACATGCAAGAGGTCCCTGGTTCGAATCCAGGTGCGACCACTCGCGCTTCGCCGGGGCGCTCCAGCAGGCGCACGGCTCGACGCACTGCGGTCAGCAGAACATCTCGAGCTGCCCGGACGCCACGTCAGCGCGGGAGCGTGCCCGAGCGGTCCCGCTGCTCGTGACGCCCACCTGAGGGTGGAGCGGGATGGTCTCCGCCGCGAGGCGCCCCGCCTCGGCGCCGCCGGCGTGGGTCAGCCGGTCGCGTAGCGCGCCGCGCGTGAGGTCGATGCCGAGCTCGCGCAGCAGCGCCTCGTTGGCGCGGCTCTCCGCGTCGTAGAGCGAGAGCAGGGCAGGGAGCTTGCTCCTTCCGTTGGCGGAATGGGCCATTGACGGCGACGGGTGTCGCCGCAGCGCCGCCATTCGCTCTGCGAGCCGCCGGGCGCAGGCCGTGCGAAAGCTCGCCCGGTACGAGCGGCGCTCGCGTGGCCGCACTGCGCGGCCGGCCTCCTGGGCGAGGCGGTGCACCGTCTCGATGAGGTACTTTGCGGTCAGCTTGGTGACGGCGATGTTGTGCGGCAGCCCGATCAAGTGGTGGCGAAAGCCGATGCGCCGTCCGGCGTCGGTCTCCTCCGAGTAGAAGTAGCGGCAGAAGTGCAAGGACGCCGATGCGTGCCACACCGCGACCGGCCACGTCTCGCGCTCCCCGTCGACGGTCGAGCTGTCGAGCTTCCGCTCGCTCTCACGCGACGCGCTCTCGACCTCCGCCAGCTCGAGGTTGTGCGCGGCGAGCAGCTCGTGGGCGCGGCGGGTGGCCGCGGCGGCTTCCTCCTCGGTCGTACCGCCGCGCGCGAGCGCGAGCAGCTTGCGGATCCGGCTAACGATCGTTTCCCGGGTTGCGTTTCCCATGGGCGGTTCTCCCTTCGCTGAAGTGGCGCGTGACCTTGCGTGTCGTTTCGTGTAACCTATCGCAAGCTAACGTAGGTTTTTGTATACGAAAACGGACGCGGTGTCAACGTATGGCGAGACCGAAGAAGGCGGACCCTTGGGTGACAGTGTCGATCCGTTTGCCAACAGCGTTGATCGAGGAGATCGACCGGTACACGCTGCGCTTGCAGGAGGAGACGCCGCTTCTCGAGATCAGTCGCGCCGACACGATGCGCTACCTGCTGCGCGCCGCGCTGCAGGAGTCGCAGAAGCACGGGAAGAAGTCGTCGCGGTAGGGCCCCGAGGCGATGAGCGGCCGGCCGGTGCTCGGTTGCCGCTCGCGGCCGAGGTCGCGCGACGCCGCGCGTCCCGCAGGCGCGCCTATCGGCCGACGCCGACGATGAGCAACGCCCACCCCGTGTCGATCCAGCGGGTCGAGCCCTTCGGCGTTCCGTCCAAATAGCGCAGCCGGTTGACGCGCGCCTCGTCGAGCACGCCGCCTTGGGTCCGGACGTCGTCGGCAGCGACGAGCACCCAGGCGATGTCGAGCAGCGACACCGTGCGCTCGGCGAAGCCCTCGTCTCCGCTGGGCGTGTCGGTTGCGCCGGCAATCCGCAATCCGCCGCGTGGCGCCTCGCCGACGATCCGTAGCTGCTTGCCGTCGCGCGACAGCACGCCGCCGACGCCGGGGTCGCGCAGCACGGCTCGCACGACTTCGCGCGCACGGTCGAGGTAGCCCTCGGGCAGCCGCCGAGAGACGTCGCGGCCCTCGCCAAGCGTGCGCCACGTCGCGAAGTCGACGGCGGGAATGGACCAGAGATCACTGTCGAGCGCGCGCGCCACGCCCGCATAGCGCCACGGCTCCTCACGCGACGTCCGCGTCAAGACGAACGCCGTCTCGCCGGGCCGTCGGTCGGGCACCGTCGCACGGACGCGATCCGGCTCGAGCAGCGCACCGCGCTGCTCGATGCGCAGGAACAGGTGCCCTTCGATGCGCTGATAGGCGCGCGTGCCGCGCTCTTCTTGAAAGCTCGTGACCAGACCGAACGCGCGGGGAAGATGCTCGTCGGCGATGCGTTCGCCGACGGCGGGTGCGAGGTCCTCGGGGCGAATCACGCGCTCCACGATTGCGATCACCTTCGTGTCCGCGCTCGCGGGGATCGTCGGCCCACCCGGGCTGTCGGAAACGAGCAGCCAGCGATCGCCGTCGCGCTGGACGCGCTTCAGCACGTACGCCGAGTCTGGCGACGCGTCGTGCGGCGATGCAGGAAGCTCGACCAGCGCGACGCGCCCTTCCAGCGCGCCGACACGCGCGGCGCGCGCCCAGCGCAGCACGACCCAGTCTCCATCGTGGATCGGCGCGTCGCCGCCATCCATCGAGTCGCCGACGGCGCGGACGGCGAAGAGCTCGGGCGACGGAGAACCAGACACCGGCAGTCGCACCGTCTCGGGGCCCGGCGCGTCCGCGACGCGTTCGGCGAGGGTCGTTGCACGCGCATGGCCGGCGGCTGCCCGCAGCGACGGGAAGGTGACGACCGAGCCGCGGGGCGCGAGCGGTACGACGCGCACGCTCGCCGGCTCGATCCACCAGCCGTCGGGCGAGCGCGTGAAGCGGACGCGGAATCCCGTGCCCGGTCGTCACGCGTCCGGTCCGAACCAGCGGCGCAGCAGGTCGGGAAGCTGGTTCGTCGCGGTGCCGAGCGGCCGCGCGACGCTGCAAGAGTCCTTCAGGAAGCGGAATCGCCACGCCGATCCGTCGGGCAGGCGCACGTCGGTCTCGCCGCTCGGGACGTCGGGCCGCGCAGCACGCGACGGCAGCTTGATGATCGGATCGCGCCGGTTCCAGGTCACGACGCACTCGAATGCGTCGCCGGCTGCCTCGGCGCGCACGCGCGAGACGTACTCGACGAGACGCCATTCGACGATCTCGCGCGTCATCGCGGCGAGAGTCGGCTCGTCGCCGGGCAACGACGGGAGGTGCGACACGAGGCGCTCGTCCTCCAGCGAGAACCAGCGCGACCCGCTCCACGCAGCGATCGGGTTCTTCCGCCAGTACGCGAGCCAGCGCGCCGGGTCGGGACGTCGCGGCTCGTCGAGCTCCTTGACGCCTTCCAGGTCGCGCATGAGCTCCGGGAAGCGCAGCAGGTAGGCGTGGCTCAGGCGCGCCAGCTCGTCGAGCGGCATGCCGGTTACAAGCGCGTCGCGCTCGAGCAGCACCTCGAGAACGACCATCTTGAAGCACTTCGTCATCGCGGTCGTCTCGACCTCACGGAGCCAGTCGCCGGCCGCGGCGAGGACGCGCCTTTCCGCGTCGTCGAGGTCGTCCTGGCGTGCGACGAAATCGAACCAGCCGCCGTGCGTCTGGCGCAGCGTGCGCGGCCGGTAGCCGAGGCGCGCGAGCTCCGCCGCCGTCGGTCGCTCGTCGCGCGACGCGCGCAGCTCGCGGTACACGCGCTCCACCTCGCTCGCTCCCGCAGGCAGGAAGCGGCGGAGCATGTCGATGGCCTCGAGCTCCACGTCGATCGAGCAGCCTTCGGGCGGCTCCGGCTGCATTCCGCGCTCGATGAAGTCGCGCACGCTCACGGTGCGCCCGCCGAGCGAGATCAACGTGCGGACGCGATCGAGGAACACGCGGTGGTTGCCGACGAAGTCGATGACGATCAGCGCGTCCTTGCCGTCGGCGCGACGCAGCCCGCGGCCGAGCTGCTGTAGGAAGACCACCGGGGATTCCGTCGGTCGCAGCATGACGACGCGGTCGACGGCGGGCACGTCCACGCCCTCGTTGAAGAGGTCGACGCTGCACACCGCGTCGAGCTCGCCTGCGGCAAGCTTCTCGAGCGCGTCCTCCCGGTCGTCGGATTCCGGGGCCGCGTATACCGCGACCGCGCGCACGCCGCGCTCACGGAGCCAGTCGCGGACGAAGCGCGCGTGGGCGATCGAGCAGCAGAAGACGAGCGAGCGGCGCGCGGCGTGCTCGTTCCACGCTCGCCACAGGCGCTCCATGCGAGCTTGCGTCTGCACCGCCTGCGCGAGCACGGCTGGATCGAAGCGGCGGTTGCGCCACGGGATGTTTGCATAATTGACGACGTCGGCGAGCCCGAAGTACGCGAACGGCGACAGGCGCCCGTGCGCGATGCCGACGCCCAGATCCGCGCGGTAGACGAGGTTGTCGTCGAGAAGCCCGAGCACGTCGGCCTCGTCGAGGCGGTCGGGAGTTGCCGTGAGGCCCAGGACGAAGCCCGGATCCAAGCGGTCGAGGATGCGGCGGTACGAGGGGGCGGTCGCGTGGTGCACCTCGTCGACGATCACGTAGTCGGGCGAGCGGCCGGCGTCGCGGATGAAGCGCTCGAGCCGCGCCGGCTGGGAGAGCTTCGCGACCGACGCGAAGATCACGTCGCCGTCCGTGTCGGCGCGGTCGGCGGCGAACCAGCCGAAGCGTGCGTCCGGGAAGACGCGACGGAAGGCCGCGGCCGCTTGCTCGAGCAGCTCCGAGCGGTGCGCGATGAAGAGGACACGCGGCATGCGTCCGAGCGACGCGCGAACAGCGTCGACGTCGAACGCCGCGAGCAGCGTCTTGCCGAGACCGGTCGCCATGACGACGAGGCCGCGCTTGCGTCGGTCGGCGCGCGTCGCGGCGAGCGCGTCAAGTGCGGCCTGCTGGATCTCGTGCGGCTCCGGCTTCGGCGGTGGAGCCTCGGCCTCGACCTCGCCGGGGGGAAGTGCGCGTGGCGTGCGCCGCACACGCTCCGCGTAGGCCTCGACCCAGTCCGCCGTGAGCGGGCGCGCGCGGCTCCACCAGTGCTCGAAGGCGTCGACGACCTCTGCGTACGCTGCCGGATCACGCTCGCGGTCGACGCGAAGGTTCCACTTGATGCCGGCGCCGAGTGCGGTCGCGGAGACGTTGCTGCTCCCGACGAAGGCGGTTGCGAGACCGTCGCCCTCGAAGCGCCACGACTTCGGGTGGAACGAGACGACGCTCTCGTGGTCATCCCCGACCTCGACGATCCGTGCCTCGAGGCGGCCGCGTGGTCCAGCTGCGAGCTCGTTCGTTGCTGTGCTTGCGGTGGCGTCCATGCCCTCCGCGGCATCGTCGCCGCTCGCCTCGAACGCTTCCGACGCGCTCTGCCAGTCGAGCAGACGGTGGAGCGCGCTCGCCTGGGTGATGTCGAGGTAGTCCCCTGTCACGATGCGGATCCGAGCGCCGCGCCGGAGCGCGTCCGACATCAAGTGCTGGAGCCGCGTGAGCCCGCTGTCCTGGACGAACGCGGCGATGATCGCGACGTCGTTCGCGCGCGCGAACAGCGGCCGCAGGTGGCGGAGGAACGGGTCGTCTGAGCCGCCGGGGGCTAGTGCACGAGGAGGAGATCCTGATGCATCGTGGCGCAGGTAGTTTCCGCGCGCTGGGATGACGTGGCGTACGCCGCCGCGCGGGTCGGGCACGTCGCCGTGGAAGCGCGGGATGACGTGCACATGCAGGTGGAAGACCGTCTGGCCGCCGGCCGCGCCGACGTTGATGCCGATGTTGAAGCCGTCGGGGACCTGCGGATGAAGACGGCTCAAGATCGCGTCGCGGGCGATCGCGATCGCCGCGGTCAGCTCGGTCTGCTCGGCGGGCGTGGCCTCGAACCAGGTCGCGACGTGCCGGCGCGGGACGAGGAGCGCGTGCGCGGGGGAGACGGGGAAGGCGTCCCAGAGGCCGAGGGTGAGGGGGCCTTCGTGGAAGATGCGGTCCTGGGCGACTCTGCAGAACGGGCAATCGAGAAGCCCCATCCGGTGGGTCTCGTGGCGCACTAGGAGACCCCTGGTCAAGACGCGTGGCGCGGACGCTCGCTTGAGCGGCGTTCGCTTGAACGCCCACGGGACGACCAGGTCGGATCGCTGCAGCGATCCCCGAGACTGAGCGTCCCATGAGGCCATCGACCATTGCAGTCTCAGCCGTCGGCTGCTCTGGCGGCCGCCATCCATGCCCCCCATGCCGGCGCAGCCCCCCTGGGACCCACCAAGCCGAGCCAGGTCGCCGTCCTCCGTCCCGTCGTGAGCGTCGACCCCGACGAGCCGTGTGCGCAGTCCGAGCTCCGCGTCAAACAGATCGTGCGCCCGGATGGCACTACGGTGCCGTTCGTCGTGCCGCCCAAGCAGGTGTTCGTGATAACGAGCATCGAGTGGAACCAGCATTTTGGCGACCCGAACACGGACCACTTTTTCCGCCTGACCCTGCGAGGCAGCCAGTCGGCGGTCGTCGCCTCCACGGGCACCATTTCCGATTCGGGGGGCGCGCGACGCCGCAAGGGCTGCAGATCCCGTCCGGCATCGTCGTGAAGCCGGGTGTGAGCCTGTGCACGTCCGTGAGCTCCGCCAGCGCGACTGTCCGAGCAGCCGCGCGCCTGCACGGCTCCTTCACCAAGGACCGCTAGCTTGCTCGATGACGTGACTCGTCCCACGCAGCACCCCGAGCGCGCACGCGACCGCTACCGCGGCTCCCTCCTCGGCCTCGCCGTCGGCGACGCGCTCGGCACGACGCTCGAGTTCCGCCCGCCCGGCACTTTCGAACCGATCGACGACATGATCGGCGGCGGCCCGTTCCACCTCGAGCCCGGTGAGTGGACCGACGACACCTCGATGGCGCTCTGCCTCGCCGAGAGCCTGATCGAGCGGGGAGGCTTCGACCCGGTCGACCAGCTCGAGCGCTACGTCCGCTGGTGGCGCGACGGCCACCTGAGCTCTAACGGCCGCTGCTTCGACATCGGCAACACGGTGCTCGCGGCGCTCGAGCGCTTCCACTGCACGCGCGAGCCGTGGTGCGGCTCGACCGAGCCAAGCACCGCCGGCAACGGCTCGCTCATGCGCCTCGCCCCCGTCGTGCTCGCGCACGCGCACGATCCGGCGCTCGCCGTCCGCCTCGCCGCCGACAGCTCGCGCACGACGCATGGTGCGCGCGAGGCGGTCGACGCGTGCCGCTGGTTCGCGATCCTCCTCCTGCGGGCGCTCGAGCCGGGTGCGACCAAGGAGCGCATCCTCGTACCGCGCTGCTCGGCGGCGGAGCAGCGAGCGCTCGACGCCGAGCCGCTCGCGCCGCGGATCGCGGCGGTCGCAGCCGGATCGTTCGCCAGCAAAAATCCACCGCAGATCACAGGCGACGGCTACGTCGTCCGCTCGCTCGAGGCGGCGCTGTGGGCGTTCCACCGTGCCGCGTCCTTCCGCGACGGCGCGCTGCTCGCGGTGAACCTCGGCGACGACGCGGACACGACCGGGGCGATCTACGGCCAGCTCGCCGGCGCGTACCACGGCGCGCAGGGTATCCCCGCGGCGTGGCGCGCAAAGCTCGCGCACCGCGAGCTGATCGAGTCGTTCGCCGACCGCCTGCTCGAGCTGCGCACGAAGCTCGACCGCCTCTCCGGCGCATCCGGGTAGCCGCCTCCACCTCTGGCGCACGCGCGCCCCGTCGTGCCAAGGAATCCCCCATGGCCGTTGGCTTCGCCGTCGAGGACCGCCTCACCCGAGCGAACCGCGGGGAGCAGCTCACCTACACCTGGCTCCGCCACGCGCTGCCCGACGACTACGACGTCTGGCACGAGCCGCGGATCGGCGGGAAGAAGCCCGATGTCGTCGTCTTCGGTCCCGAGCTCGGGCTGCTCGTGCTCGAGGTCAAGGACTGGTCCGCCGACGCGATCCTCCAGGTCGAGCCGGCGCGGAGCGTCCACCTGCGGAACGCGAAGGACGTGAAGGTCGTGACCCACCCGGTCGAGCAGGCGGAGCAGCATCTGTTCGCCGTCAAGGAGCTCCTCGAGCACCAGCCCCCATGCGTGCACGCGGGCGGCGAGCACCGTGGCAAGCTGCAGTTCCCCTTCGCGAAGGGCGCGGTGCTGCCGAACCTGACGGCGCGCGACGTCGAGCAGCTCGCGCTGTGCGCGGGCTACCCGGAGGGCGCCGTGCTCGCCGGAGACGAGATCGGGACGGCGCCGTCGTGGGCGCTGCGCGGCGCGGATTTGGTGGCGCGGCTGCGCCGCGCGTTCGGCGTGGACTTCCGCTGGACGATGACCGACGAGATGCGGAGCGCGGCCCGCTCCGTCCTCTACCCGGACGTGACGATCCGCCGCTCCTACGCCGACCGCTGCATGGAGCAGGAGCCGTCCGGTGCGCAGCAGCTCTCGCTCGCACTCGCGCCGCTGCGCGAGATGTCGCCCGACCAGCGCCAGGTCGCGCTCGAGCTCTCGGGCGGGCACCAGGTGCTGCAGGGCGTGGCCGGCAGCGGCAAGAGCGACGTCGTCGCGGCGCGCGCCCGGATCCTCGCCGAAGCGAACCCGGCGTGGCGCATCCTCGTCCTCTGCTTCAACGTGAGCCTCGCCGCGTGGCTCCGCTCGCGCGTGTTCGCGGGCGGCGATCTCCAGGGGCACGCGCTCACCGTCCTGCACTTCCACGAGTGGGCGCGCGATCTCCTCGATCGCGCCGGCGTCACCTACCCGCGGCAGATCTACGAGCAGCAGGACGCGTTCCCGCAGCTCCTCCTCGACGCGCTCCGCGACGGCCGGGTCACGCAGCGCTACGACGCGGTGCTGGTCGACGAGGGGCAGGACTTCTCGATCCCGATGCTGCAGGCCTGCCTCGCCGCGCTGAAGGACGGCCGCGAGACGTTCCTCCTCGCGCTCGACAACGCGCAGCGGATCTACGAGGGCGCGGCCTTCCCGCTCTCGAGCGTCGGTGTCCGGGCGCGCGGCCACTCGCGGATCCTCAAGGTCAACCACCGCTGCTCGCGCGAGATCAACACCTTCTCGCGACGCTTCCTCTGGGGCGACGTCCCCGAGGGCTCGACGATCCGCGTCGGTGACCAGAGCGCGATCGTCCCGATCTCCTCGGAGCGCTCCGGCGAGCCCGTCGAGGTGCAGCGCTGCGCCGGCACCCACGAGCAGGTGGCGTGGGCGGCCGCGCGCTGTCAGCAGCTCGTCGCGCAGGGGTGGATGCCCGACGAGCTCGCGGTCCTCTACGCGAGCTCGCACGTGAACGCGCTCGGCGCACCCGTCGGGCGCGACGCCCGCGACGGTCTCGACCTCGTCGCGCTCCTCCAGAACGCGTTCGCCGACGCGCAGGTCCCGCTCCACTGGCTGTCGCGCGACCGCGGCACGAAGGCCGACGCGGTCCTCGACCACGGCGGCGTCACGCTGTCGACGGTGCACAGCTTCAAGGGCCTCGAGGCGCGCGTCGTCGTGCTGCTCGGGATGGACCGGCCGCGCGCCGGCGCCGACGCGCAGGCGAGGGCGCTGCTCTACGTCGGCATGACCCGGGCGACGCACCGGCTCCTCGTGCCGTGGTCGAACCCGGAGGGCTTCGGAGCGGAGCTGGGCGGGTAGGGCGGTCGAGGACCCGCTCGACGTCGGCCTCGAGGCAGCGCGAGCTCTTCCCAGTCCTCCTTGTTGAGCGCCTCCAGACACCGCTCGACGGCTCGCCGCCCGGTCCCGTTCGCCGTCGCGGCAATGTGTCCCGCGTGTAGTCGCTGTCGTCGGCCGGGAGGCGGCGGCCGCGATGAAAATTTTTACTTGCGCTCGCTTCGGCCGGTCGCGTACCTTCGCGCCTCGCCGACGCCGCCTGCGACCCCGCCCCTTTCGCTCGCACGCAGCTTAGTTTCTCCCCCCGCCCCCCGGCGATGCCGGCAGCCCAGGACAGCGCGAGGAGAAGACGAAGAGGAACACGCTTGCGAAGCGGATCGTGGTGCTCGTCTCGTGGTGCTCGTCTGCCTCGCGGTCGCGGGGGCCGCTTGCTCGAGCGGCGGCTCGAGCTCGGCCAGCGACCCGGGCGGAGCACCGCAGGGGCGAAGCCCTCGCCCGCGAGGACTACGCGACGCGGCTCGCCGAGTGGCTGTGCGACGACCTCGCCGCCTGCTGCAGCGCGTCCGGGCGGAGCTTCGGCCGCGACGCGTGCGTCGCGGTGAAGCGCGAGGCGGAGCTCCGGCGCGTCGCGAGCGAGGAGGAGCGTTCGGGTCGCGTCTTCGACGAGGCGATGGCCGCGACCTGCGTCGCGCGCCTCGCCGAGACGCCGCCCACCTGCGGCCACCCGCGCCGCGTCGCCGAGTGCTTCCGGACCTACGACGGCGTGCGCGAGATCGGCGAGGCGTGCACCGCGAAGCAGCAGTGCCGCGGCAGCCTGCGCGGCGACGTCGCCTGCGTCGAGGGCCGCTGCACGGTGCGCAACGCGATCGGCGAGGAGTGCCGCGACCTGCCCGGGGATCCGGGCCGCTGCGACGTCTGCCGCCCCGAGGCGCGCTGCCGACAGGCGGCCGACGGGCGGCACCTGTGCTTCGCCTACGAGCAGCCGCGCGGCCGCGCCGGCGACCCGTCCGTTCCGCCAACCGACCCGACGACGTCGATCGTCGTCGCGGAGTGCAGGGCCGAGGACGGCCTCCGCTGCGGGTCGTCGGGCGTGTGCGAGCCGATCACGCCGCTCGGCGGTGCTTGCCGCAGCTCCTTCGAGTGCGAGGCGAACGCCCGCTGCGTCGACGGGACCTGCGTCCCCGGGCTTGCCGCGGGCGAGACCTGCCGCTCGTCCTTCCACGAGTGCGGCGCCTGACTCTACTGCCGCTGGACCGACTTCCGCGGCTCGGGCTCGAGCGCGGGCAGCGATTGCGACGCGTACGAGCTCATCGAGGGCGAGTGCGCGGTGCCTGCCGCGGAGGGCGAAGCGTGCGGGCGCTTCGTCGAGTGTGCAGATGGGCTCGTCTGCTCGTCGAATTCCGTCGCCAACGACGGACGCTGCGAGCGCGCGCCCGACCTGTGCACGATCGGCCTCGCGCGCCTGGCTCGCCAGGCGCGCGGAGGACCTCACCGCTTGCCTCGTGTCGCGTTTGCGCGTAGCGGTGCGGCACGGGGCAGGTGATGCGCACGAGCCGGCAGCCGGACGGTCGAAGGACGACGAAGCTCGACGAGCTCCTCGCGCTCACGCCCGCCGCCGCGACGCTTCGCGCCTACGAGGACGCGGTGTGGCGCGACGCGGCGCAGGACCCGGCGCTGCTCGAGCTCTGCCGGCTGCGCTTCGCGCAGCTCCTCGGCCTCGATCCGGCGCGCCGCACGCTCCATCCCGCGGCGACCGCCGCGGGTCTCGACGCCGCCGACGTCGCGGAGCTCGCGCGCTGGCCCACGTCCGGGCGGTTCGACGACCGGCGGCGTGCGGCGCTCGCGTTCGCCGAGCAGTGGTTCCTCGATCCAGGGGGCATGACCGACGATGCCTGCGCGCGCCTTCGCGCGGCGCTCGGTGACGCGGGATGCGCCGCCTTCACCATGGGCCTCGCGCTCGCGGAGGCGCTGCTCCGCGCCGAGCTCGCGCTCGGCGCGGTCATCGGCGAGGACGCCTGACGTGCGCATCACGCCTCCCGCCGGCAAGGCGACCTTCCTCGAGCACCGCCCGGAGCTCTTCGCCGCGTTCAACCGCTTCTACGGCATGCTGTGGACGCACGGCGTCCTCGACCAGGCGACCAAGGAGGTCGCGCGGCTGCGCAACGCGCGGGTCACGGGCTGCGGCATCTGCCGCAACCTGCGCTTCGCGGGGGCGCGCGACGCGGGGCTCACCGAGGACCTGGTCGACGAGATCCGCGACGGCTACGAGGCGGGGCCGCTGCCGGAGCGCTTCAAGCGCGTCCTCCGCTTCGTCGACGTGATGCTCGGGCCGGCGCCGGGCGAGGTGCCCCCGGCGCTCGCCGCCGAGCTCCGAGCCGAGCTCACGCCCGCCGAGATCGTCGAGCTCGCGCTGACCACGGCGATCGCCCAGGGCTTCTCGAAGGCGGCGGTCGCCTGGGGGCCGGCGCCGGACATCCCCCTCACGGTGATCCCGACGCCCAGGCCCGATCCCGTGCTGGCGTAGGCCGCGACCTGGGATAGAGTCGCGCCATGCGCTGGCGAGGCCGGAGGCAGAGCGCGAACGTCGAGGACGTGCGCGGGCGCGGCGTCGCGCGCGGCGCGATCGGCATCGGCGGGACGGGGCTCGTCGTCCTTCTCCTGCTCGCGCTCCTCACCGGGCAGGACCCGACGGTGCTTCTCGACCAGGTCGGGACGCAGGTGGGCACCGGCCCGGCGAGCGACCAGCCGTACGAGGAGTCGGAGCACGAGCGCGAGCAGCGCGAGTTCGTCTCGGTCGTGCTCGCCGACACCGAGGACGTCTGGAACCACGTCTTCTCGAACGAGCTCGGCGCGCGCTACACGGAGCCGCGGCTCGTCCTCTTCTCCGGCGCCGTCGACTCGGGCTGCGGCTTCGCGCAGGCCGCCGTCGGTCCGTTCTACTGTCCGCTCGACGGCAAGGTGTACATCGACCTTCAGTTCTACGAGGAGCTGCAGCGTCGCTTCGGCGCGTCGGGCGACTTCGCGCAGGCCTACGTGATCGCGCACGAGGTCGGGCACCACGTGCAGAACCAGCTCGGCATCTCGGGCAAGGTGCAGGAGGCGCAGCGCCGCCTGAGCCGCGAGCGGGGCAACGAGCTCTCGGTGCGGCTCGAGCTGCAGGCCGATTGCCTCGCCGGGGTGTGGGCGAGCCTCACCGAGCGGCAGAAGAAGGTGCTCGAGCGGGGTGACCTCGAGGAGGCGCTGAACGCCGCCGCCGCGGTCGGCGACGACCGCATCCAGATGCAGTCGCAGGGCTACGTCGTGCCCGAGTCGTTCACCCACGGCTCGGCCCGCCAGCGCGCCCGCCCCGGGCCTCGGCAGAGGCCGCGCGGCGCGTGGTTGACCGCGTCGTCGCACGGGCCGTAGAAATCCTTGGCGCGGCCCGCACGGCGAGAGGTGCAAGCCGCGTCCCGCCTGCCGTGACCACCGTTCCACCCGTCCCCCGAGGTCGAGCTTGACGCGCGCGATCGCTCTCTGCTTGACGCTCCTCACGGGCGTGAGCGGGCTCGTGTACGAGGTCGCGTGGCAGCGCTACCTCGCGACGCTGCTCGGCTCGCAGAGCGAGGCGACCGCCGCAGTGCTCGCGATCTTCCTGGGCGGCCTCTCCCTCGGCTACGCGCTCTTCGGACGGCTCACCGCCCGGCTCGTCGAGCGCGCCGCGGTGCGCGGCGCGCCGGCGCGGCTCGCGCTGGTCTACGGCGTCGTCGAGGCGGCGATCGGCGTGTACGCCTTTCTCTTCCCGATGCTCTTCGCGCTCGCGCAGGAAGCGTCGCTCCGCTTCCCTGCGTCGTCGCCCGGCCTCGGCTTCGCCTTCGACGTGCTGCTCGCGGCGCTGCTCATCGGTCCGCCGACGGTGCTGATGGGCGGAACGATCCCGATGCTCACCCAGGCGCTGTCGCGGAGCCTCGAGGACGCGACGCGCCTGCACGCCCTGGTCTACGGCTTCAACACGGCGGGCGCCTTCGTCGGCGCGCTCGCCGCGGCGTTCTGGCTCGTCCCGGCGCTCGGGCTGATCGGCGTGCTGCGCGCGATGGGCGCGGTGAACCTGTTCGCCGGCGCGACGTTCGTGGTCCTCGGGCTGCGCGGTCCCGTCACGTCGCTAGCGCCGGCCGCGCCCGCGCCGCAGGTCGCGGTGCGGGGCTTCGCGCTCCTCGCGCTGGTCGCGCTGCTCTCCGGCTTCGCGATGATGACCGTGCAGACGGTGCTGATCCGCCTCGCCGGGCTCGCCTTCGGCTCCTCGCACTTCACCTTCGGGATCGTCGTCGCGGCGTTCGTGCTCTGCATCGCGCTCGGCAGCTTCGCGGTCTCGCTGCCGCGCCGCATCCCGCCCGGGACGATCGCGGCGACGCAGTGGGGGCTGGTCGGCGCGCTGCTCGTGCTCGCCGCCAGCCTCGGCGACGCGCCCTACTGGGCGCACGTCCTGCGCGTCGGCTTCGCGAGCGACGACGCCTCGTTCTATCCGTTTTACTTGACGGTGTTCGCGGCGACGCTCGCGGTGATCGGCGTGCCGATCCTCCTCTCGGGCGCGGTCCTGCCGCTCCTCTTCCACCATCTGCGCAACAGCGTCGGCGACCTGGGCGCGGTCGCCGGACGGCTCTACGGCTGGAACACCGTCGGCTCGCTTCTCGGCGCGCTGCTCGGCGGCTACCTTTTCTTCTTCTGGCTCGACCTGCACGCGGTGTTTCGCGTGGCGTGCGGCGCGCTCGTCGTCGCGGCGAGCGTGACCACGCTGATCGTGCCGGGCCGCCTGTCGCGCGGGCGCGCGGCCGGCCTCGCCGGCGGGCTCGCCACGGCGGCGATCGCGGTGCTCGTCCTCCTGCCGCCCTGGCCGCCCGAGCGCCTCTCCGCGGGGCTCTTCCGCACGCGCACGCCGACCGAGCTCAGCTTCGCCGGCCCGGACCGCTTCTTCGCGAGGGCGGAAGGGATCGAGCTGCTCTTCTACCGCGACGACCCGGTCGCCTCGATCGCCGTCAAGGAGTTCCCGATCTGGAACGGGAAGACGTCGCGCAGCATCATCAGCAACGGCAAGCCCGACGGCTCGCTGGTCCTCGACTACCCGACGATGGGGCTGATCGCGCTCGTGCCCGCGCTGCTCGCGGAGCGCGCCGAGCGAGCCTTCGTGATCGGCTACGGGACCGGCGTCACGGTCGGCGAGCTCGCGGCGCTGCCCTCGATGCGCGAGGTCGTGGTCGCCGAGATCTCGCCGGCGGTGATGGAGGCCGCGCCATACTTCGAGGACGGGAACCTCCACGCGCTCGCGAGCGGCAAGGTGCGGGTCGTCGTGTCCGACGCGTACCGCGCGCTGCTGCGCAGCGACGGGCAGTTCGACGTGATCGTCTCGGAGCCGAGCAACCCCTGGGTGACCGGCGTCGAGATGCTGTTCAGCCGCGAGTTCCTCGCCGCGGCGCGCGCCCGGCTCGCGCCCGGTGGCGTCTTCGCGCAGTGGTTCCACACCTACGAGACCGACGACGAGACGCTCGAGCTCGTCCTGCGCACCTACGCGTCGGTCTTCGACCGCGTCGCGGTCTGGTACACGATGAGCAACGACCTGCTGCTCCTGGGCTTCGCCGACCCCGGCGCGACGGTCGACCTCGACCGTCTCGCGCGGCGGGTCGCCGAGCCCGCCTACCGGGCGGGGCTGCGACGCTCGGGCGTCTCGGGGCTCGCAGCGCTCGCGGCGCACGAGCTCCTGCCGCTGGGCGTGATTCGCGCGCAGCCGGACGACCAGGTGCACACGCTCCTCCACCCGGTGCTGAGCCATTACGCGGCCCGCGCCTTCTTCCGCGGCGGCGAGGCCAGCCTCCCCGAGCCGAGCGCCGCCGACGCGCGGCGCCCGGATGTCGAGGCGCCGCTCCTCGAGCGCCTCGCGCAGCGCTCGGGCGGGCTCCTTCCGGAGCAGCAGCTCGCCGAGGTGGTGCGCGAGACCTGCAAGCACAGAAAACAGGAGTGCGCGCGACGCCTCGCCGAGTGGCGCGCTGCCAACCCGCAGTCGCCCGCGCTCGCCCGTCAGCTCGCGCGCGTCCGCGGCGCCTACCCGGGCGATCCCGTGTTCAGCGAGGAGAGTCTCGCGGCGCTCGCGCCGCGCGCGCCGGCGCGCTGACGCGGGCTCCTGCCTACGGGAGCGAGCCGGCGCTCGCGCGGAGCGTCGCTTCGGGACCGGCGCCCAGCGCGAGCGCGACCTCGGGCGCCTGCGAGCCGGTCGCCGACGCGTCCGGCGCGGCGAGCGTGACGCGTGCCGCGTCGATGCCGTGCTCCTCGACGAGCGTCTTGCGCACGAGCTCGGCGCGCGCCGCGGCGAGCTCGAAGATCCGCCTCTCGGGCACGTCCTGCTCGGCGAGCCGGCCGTCGAACCACTCCTGCGCCTCGGGGGGGACGTCGGCCGGCTCGTCGCGCGCCCGCTTCTCGAGGACCTCGAGCGCCGCTTCCCGCTCTTCGCGCTCGCCGAAGCTCGCGATCGCGCCGAAGAAGCCCGGACCTTCCGCGAGCTCCTCGCGAAGCGCCTGCTCGCGCAGCCAGCGCTCGTCCTCGCCCCCGGCGCGGCCCGTGAGCTCGATGCGGAGGGCGGGCGAGCGCTCGAGCAGGTCGGCGAGCCGCTCGACCAGCTCCTCGCCCTTCTCATCGAGCTCCGCACGTCCCGCGCGGAAGAGGATCGCCTGCGGCGTCGCGGCCTCGACCTTCCCGCCCGCCATGCCGACCGCCATGACCAGCTTGAGCGGCGAGGTGACCGCCCCGAGGATCGCCTTGGTGAGCGCCTGGCCGACGATCGAGGTGACGTCGACGCTCGTCCCGCTGCGGTCGCCGCTCACCGGCACGTCGAGCGAGATCTTGCCCTCGAGGTCGGTGAGGAGGGCGAGCGCGAGCGACAGCGGGATGCCGAACTGCTGCTGGAAGAGCGCCTCGCCCTGCTCGCCGGTTACGGCGAGGTCCGAGAGGACGAGGCGGTTCGACGCGTCGTACGAGTCGCCCTTCATCGAGAGCTTCGACTCGAGCGACGCGGTGCCGCCGCCGACGCCGTAGCCCGTCCCGGCCGCGTAGGGGTTCAAGGGCTCGAGCGGCAGGCCGTCGAGCTCGACGGTGAGCTCGGTCGCGCCCTCGCGCATCGATCCGGACACGGCGAGCGTCGCGCCGCGCTCGGTCTTCGCGTCGAGCTCGAGCCGCTCGACGGTCGGCCCGGGCCAGCGGATGCCCGAGGCGCGGACGTCGAGCGGCCGGATGTCCTTGCGGTACGCGGGGCGCACCGCGCGGTCCTCGACCCCGATGCGGCCGTGCGCGACCGTCAAGCGCGCAATCTGCAGCTCGAGCGGCGCCGCGTCGCTCGACTCCGCGGCGGGCGCGGCGGCCTGCGGGGGCTCGGCCTCGGACGTGTCCTTTGGCTCCGGCTCGGGCGGCGGCGCGTCGGCCTCGCCGCC
>FWPU01005491.1_pt1 | contig 27374 bp, 26 predicted proteins | sample 2228361 | NCBI WGS metagenome assembly FWPU01 (sample SAMEA103939777, study PRJEB20133) | metagenome
GAGATTCTCTTTCTTTTGCTTTTCATCGGTCACTCCTTTATTTATGTCTAACATTGTTTACGTTAACCTAGCGCTTTGGTTTCAATTGCCTTACTGATAAAATAACCATCTGAAGTTTTTGATATGTAAAAGCAAAAAACACCCCGCTTCTCTTGGCAGAACGGGGTGTTCGTTTTAACGTTTGAGCTAAGATTAAAACCCTAATATAGGCTCTCGTTTGTCCTCGGTTTCAAGGGTGCATAAACCAATAGCTTGAAATCTCAATCAGCAAGGTCTCGGATATCCTCGTCCGTCACCCATTCTCCCAAATAATCCTTGATGTTCGGTTGGATCTTAGGTGGTTTCACCGTTTGCTCAACAAATTTCCGCGTATCCGTTACGCCCAATAAACGGAATAATTTAGTAAATTGGGCTTGCCAGGCATTCCCGATCTCTTCCTTGAAGGAAGCAGGCAATCCCCAAGTCTGTGCTTTGAAAGGCCCGATAACATTTTTACGAGTCTTATAGTAGAACTGCTCATCCGTCATGCCTTCCTTGCGTTCGCCAGCATAGTTCGTATCCAGATAGGCATACATTTCTTTTCGCAATTCATCGGGAAGACGCTCAAAAAGCATATTCTGGAAGTTGGTTGCCAAGTGCACCTCGCAAGCCTCGTTTTCGACAAACTTGCCGAAAGCATCTTCGGGCAAGGTTGAGGCGCCATGTTGCACAGCCCCTGCTAAACCATACTCTTTGCGAGCAACCTGGCTCAATCTCTTCAACGTATCAAAGTCAACGCTTACTTGGGCAATCGTTCCATCAGGAAGTACAACCCCGCCGTGTGTTGTTCCCGTTTGCACGCTAATCTTGCTGATTCCAACAAAATTGCCCAGCGAGCTTAGTGCTTTGTTGTATTCATCCATATAAACGCGTAATTCCTCTTCAGTGGAATTTTTACCTCCCACTTCTCCGATTTCTCCTCCAACCGAAACGGTCACCCCTTCTGGCTCAAGGGAACGAATGTACTTTGTCAGCTTGGCAGAAAGATCGGTGTTCAAGCGCTGTTGCTCAACCAGATCAGCTTTACTGATATCCACCAACGTTGAAGTATCCACATCGATATTATAAAAGCCCGCACTGATCGCCTCTTTGATCAAGCTTTCCACTGCGCTATATTCTTTATCTGGGTCGGCTGCATATTTCTTGGCAGAGATCTGGAAGTGATCACCTTGAATAAATACCGCCCCCTCATAACCTTCAGCGATGCCGGCTGCAAGGACACTCGTCGCATACTCGGAGGGGCGTTGATCGGTATAGCCAATTTCAGAGCGGGCGATCTCAAAGATAAATGCCCCCGCATTAAGCGAAATTGCAGTCCGAAAGACAGCTTTTGCAGCATCGAACGTAAGAGCGCGCAAGTTCATTGCTGGTACAGTGAAGGAAGGAGGTACTTCGCCTTTCCCTCTTGCCATGTATAAATCGTGAATTGAAGCAGGGATCAAGCCTACTTCCAAAGCAATCAAGCGGGTCAGGTAACGCGCCCAACCTTGTAAGGCACCTTTTTCAAGGGCAGAAATTTCCGCTAACTTATGGGCTTTTTCTCTGAGCTTTGCACGATCTTTGATCACAGCTTTGCCATGTTCAATGGAAACACATCCTTCAAGCTGATCCAAAATCAGTTGTAATTCTGGCGCAGTCATTTTTTTCTCCTTTAGGAATGGTTAGTTGTCACATAAAATTATAACCTGAGTATCGTGAATTCAAGCCACAACTTTTTGTTATTTTATCCGTAGAAGAGTTGCAGAGGAACATAACGTAGAATATAATCAAACCAACCAGTGGTGCTTTCTGTTCCAAACCCCAAAAGGAGAAATTATGAGTGACGAAATTGAGCAAATCATCCGTAAAGTTACCGCAGACTTAGACCCTTTCAAAAAGATCTTGAGCTATATCCCTGGGTTCAAAGGATACATTGATCGGCAAGCAAGGCGTGATCAGGATAAAATCCTGCGCGATTCAATCGCCAACCGCTTCGAAGAACTATGGCAACGCATTTCAACCATTCAACGAGATGTCATCTCGCAAGGCGATCTCCATTTGGTGGACGATCTAGAGAGCGCAGCGATCAAACTCAGGGCGTTTATCGATCGCATTCGTCGTGCCCCGCGGGGATATTCGGGACTTTTTGACGCAGTTAAAATCAACAGTGAGGAATTAGCCCGTCTCTACCAGTACGATGCCACATTGCTCGCTCTTTCTGACGATGTGAGTAGAGCTATCGACAATGTAGAGGCATCCCTAGGAAGTGACGGCATCCAAGCTGCCATCAGGCACTTAAGAACGATGGCTCAACAATGCGTTGATCTTTACGAACGACGGGTAAAGGTAGTATTCCAAGAAGAATGATCTTTTGCAATAAGAAACATTAGAAAGGTTGGCAGTTATGGCTAGAGTATTTGATGTCATTGAATATCCAAATGAAATGAGAGATGAACTGGTGCGTCGCTTTCCCGAAAGTGGTCCGGGCGACTTCCGCATCGGTTCACAGGTGATCGTGCGCGAAACCCAAGCGGCTGTCTTTTTCCGCGATGGCAACGCACTGGATGTTTTTGGACCCGGTCGACATACCATCACTACCCTGAACATTCCCCTTCTCATCGAGAGAATTGGTAAAACCCTATTTAACGAACGTACCCCGTTCCCTGCGGAAGTATATTTTGTCTCTATGCGGGATTTCGTCGATCGAAAGTGGGGTACCCCTCAACCCATCATTGTTCGCAACCCGAGCATGGGTTTAGGGGTTGCACTCCTTCAAGGCTTTGGCACCTACGGCTTTCAGGTAAAAGACCCACAACAATTCGTCACCCAGATCGTCGGTGCTCAGGGCATCTATCGCATCAGCGACATCGAAGACCGGTTGCGCTCCATCCTACTTTCAAAGCTGAGTGATTTATTAGGAGAAACAACCGCCAAGCATAGCGTCCCCGAGCTCATTGCTCTAACGGAAGAAATCAGCGCCGGTGTACGGGCGAAAGCTCAAGATGATTTTGCAGCTCTGGGACTGACCCTAAAAGCTTTTTACATTGAAAATTTGAAGCCATCCACGAAATCTGCCGAAGAGCTCCGAGCCATGGGTATGTTGGACATGGCTACTTATACGCAATTGCAAGCTGCTGATGCCCTACGCGATGCTGCCCAAAACCCCAGTGGAGGCGCCGGTCTGACTGCCGGCATCGGGGCTGGAATGGGCATTGGCAATGTCATCAGTCAGTCTTTGCAAGGGATGCAACCAGGGCAATCCGCAGCCGGCACACCTTCACCCTCTTCTACTCCTCCGTCCATCCCGCCGGTGATGACCCCAAGTGAAGCAGCAGCCTTCCTGCGTGTCTCCGAAGAGGATGTCATTGCAGCGATCAACGCTGGAGATTTGAAAGCAAAAAAGATCGGTAATGCTTACCGAATTAGCAAAGAAGCATTAGAAGAGTTTCTAAAGGGTTAGAGGGCTTGTTCAGGTGTGTGAGTAAAAGATCAACATCGTACTGCCATATTTTCGCCGATCGAATTCCATTAATCGTTGAATGATCTCTCTTTCGGCGAGATTTTCGTATTCCCTTGGATGGATTTGAACGATACACCATCCATCATCGGATAACCAGCCGATATTTCGGTCAATCACCTCCATCGTCTTAATCCAGATGCGGCGAAATTGAGGTGGAGCGATATAAATATATTCAAATGACCGATCGGCTGGTTTTTCCAACTCGGTTAACACATCAGCTTGGATGACTTGCGCACCGCTGCCTAAAGCGGTTGCGCGTAAATTTTCCTGAATGGTTTGAATCGCCTTGCGGTTGAGATCATAGAAACGAACAAAAGAAGCCCCTCGGCTCAGGGCTTCGATTCCCACACTGCCGGTTCCGGCAAAACAATCTAAAAAGCTCGCCCCCTCAATATCTGCCCCAATAATATTGAATAAAGCTTCTTTTGTGCGGTCTGTAATCGGGCGAGTGGTGTCGCCAGGCACTGCTTTGAGCAGCCGACCTTTCGCTTTACCGGAAATTACTCGCATCGTTTATGACGGTTCGACACTTTGACGCACGGCGAGGAGATTCCCAAAAGGAGCAGTTATCGGGACAACACATCCTGTGCCAAGAATAAAGCGTTCCCCATTGGTAACCTCAATCGCTTTTCTCGCTTGGTGCGTAATCTCTTCAGGTGTGCCCAGCACCATTGAGGTATAGCGCAACAATCCCCCACAAACAACTCCACTGAATTTTAGCTTGGCTTCAGCGAGAGACGGCGGTGTCTCCTGATCATGCCAATTGATGGCTTGAACAGGCAGATTTACAAAAAGATCGAACATGATCTCATCGCCATGTAGATGGAGCATATTGAACCAAAATGGTTTAGCAGCTTCTAAGATTTGTAAGTCATAACTTAAGCCAAATTCGCGATATTCATCTTCGCTCATCAGTCCATATTGAGCATGTTGAACGGCGTAGAAAATGCCATCAATTCCGGTTTTCCGCGCTTCTTCAATAAATCGAATGGTGGTCTCTGTAATCGTCTGTAACCCCTGTTTGAACGCTTGGGGATATTTTCTCATCCATATCAACACTTTATCGCGCGAAGCCAGATTTTTCGCTTGGGTCAAGGGATTGAAGATCGTTTGAATGACCGGCGTTTCCTTGCCAACTTCAGCAACAATTGCCTTCAGGCAAATCAATTGTTGACCCAGCCATCCCGCCGTTGGATCAAGCAGTGGCAATTTTTCCCAATCCTCCGCCTTTTGGATCGGATGTTTGATATAGTCGCGCGTCCCCTCTGATGCCCCCTTCCAAACGTCATCAGCTCCCCAATCCTTGACGCAATAGGATGAGGCAGGGGTCACCTTTATGGCATCAAAGTCAAATTGTTTTTGAAATTGAATAGTTGCGGCAGCCAACCGCAGGAGTTCCTGATCATCAACCGGAAAGTGCCGCCACAACATCACCGGCACGCGATCGAGGGGCTTTCCTTCGATGCATGCCTCAATTCTAGCGCGATGTGATAAGCTCATGATTGCCAAACCTCCTTTTCTAAATTCCAATCCTGCTGTCGAAGATAATTTATTTGCCCCACAGCCAATCTGCGTAACATTCTGGCTCGATTGAGGTCTTCCCATTTTTGGGTCTCGATCTTTCTAATCGTCTCTTCAAATAATTGAATGGCTTCGCTATGGCGTCCCACTGCTTTCAACACAATTGCTAATCCGTATAATGCTTCCACCGACTCAGGATCGATCTCCAAAGATCGTCGAAAGAGGTCTTCCGCTTGATGATCATCTCCTTGTGCATGAGCTGCCCAAGCAGCCTTAAAGAGTGATTGCGCATCTTTTTTCTGATCTTCCATCGTGCTCAACCCTCATCAAAACAGGTATGTATCATTCTGTTCGCTCCATGATGGCGCGAAGTTGAATTTGCTCTTTCTCCTGCTCACTCAAATAATCGGTCATAAAAGATGATTTTCGCAGCCGCAAAGCCATAGGCGCCACTTGTTTGAGGTCCTCTACTTGCACCATCAGCCGAGAGTCAGCCGCTGCATAGGCACGTGCTGCCTCAAAAAGGGTAATTTCTGCTCTTAATGAGTCAATTCCCAGTTCATTGATCCACTTCAAGCCCACCTTAGCAACTTCATCAGGCAACTCAACTTTTGGCAATACCTCGCGAGCCAGTTGGATTTCCTCTCGGGCTATTTCGGTTTCCACACGATATTGAGCAACCGTAGCGCGCGGATTTGACAAATAAGCATTTACCCGCCGATAGGCTTCTAGCCTTTCATCATCTTTTTCCAGACCCTTTACAATGACTCTTAAGCCGAACCGATCCTGAATCTGCGGCCTCAAGCGACCTTCTTCGGGATTCATTGAACCGATTAAGATAAAGCGAGATCGATAAGTAGCAGAGACCGGACCGCGTCTCACAGTATAACTACCTTGGGCAGCAGCATCTAATAATGCATCAACAATATCGTCACCTAATAAGTTAACTTCATCGACATAAAGGACGTTTCGGTCAGCTTGCGCCAAAATCCCTCGCTGCAGTCGTAGGCGGTGATGAAGCGCGGCTCGCTCATCGATTCCGCCGATGACATCTTCTAAACGTGCATTGAGCGGTAACTCAATAAGTCTTGCCTGATCCATCACCGCGATCGGTTTACCTTCAGCATATTTACGCGCGCAGTCAGGACACACTCCGTCTATCCCCATCGTCTCAATGTCTTCTGGCAGACACCCGTAATAGCATAAACTTTTCGGTACCAGAGGCAATAAATCTAACAATCCTCTTACTGCTGTCGTCTTTCCCGTCCCTCGTGGGCCGATTAACAATACTCCACCCATCGCCGGATTGATTAATGCTAAAAGCAAAGCCATCTTCATCTCGTATTGGTTGACGATCGCCAAGAAAGGGAATGGGATAACTTCTGCAATGCCAGAGTCTTCCTGAACCTCAGGGACATGGAAACCCTTTCCCATGACGCGATCAATGAGTTCCTTCAGTGAACGAACGCCAACCGCTACTTCCGTAGTGGATTCTTCAGTCGACTCGAGGGGGGAGATAGGTTTATCAGCTTCGGGCAAGGGATTTTCCGCCATGATTTAATCCATATCTTCTTTCAAATCACCAAAATCGACAGGGGGCATTAAGCTTGGATTATCCTCTAAGACATCAAACGCACCAATGGGGATATCCGGCATCATCGGAGCGAGGGGGCTTGTAACCGGTGGTTTGATCGGTTTCGGCGGCGGAGGAGGAGTTAAGCGTGGTTTTAAGTAACCAGAGGAATGTTTCCGTAGAATGCGGGGTTCATCGCTTAGCCAACCCACATAATGGCCATGCACTGAATAAACCTGCCGCGTCGGAGTAACCCACCCAATCCACTCCCCTTGCCGATTATAAATATAGGGGTACACTAAAAAAGCTGCCGCATCGCCGCTGGTAGTATAAATCACCACGATCTTCTTGCGAACTTTATTCTCCACAGTTCACCCTCAAGGTACCATATTTAGGTTGGAATATCATTATACGTGAGATAACGGTTAATGTAATAGTTCCAAAACATCACCACGATGATAGCTACCCCTAAGGAAAAGTTATGAGCTACCCAAATTGGACGCACAGAGAATACACGAAAAAAATCCATTTGATTAAATAATCGCACCAATCTACCTTCAAGAAAAACGAACAGTGGGGTTCGGATTGCTAAACCGACTGTGTTGACCACCGCGAAAAGGACCAACTGGTATCCCAATGGTTTAGAGCGCGAATCCGGATAAGTCCAGTAACGATTCCACGAAAAATTGTTAAGGACAGCTAGAGAAAACGAAAAAACACTTGAAAGAACGGCATTAATATGTAAAAGATGAGCAAAAAAGTTAAAGAATCCAAAATCCAATCCTGCTCCGATCGTTCCTACAATAGCAAAACGAATAAAACGCTTTCTCTCTACATGGTTGCGAAGGATTGTCACGATTCTAATCCCATTTTATATCGAAAATATGCAATGGTTTCGCGGAGACCATCTTCGAGAGGCACTCGCGGTTCCCATCCCAAAATCTCTCTAGCCCTTTGAATATCGGGCTGTCTTCGCTGAGGATCGCCTTCTAAACGTCCTTTAGGTTGGAAAACAATACCGGCTTTATTTCCGACAATTCGATTGATCACTTCAGCAAACTCAAGAATGCTTGTCTCCTCGGGATTCCCGATGTTAACCGGCAGATGCTCATCCGAATAGAGCAAACGCACAATGCCTTCAATGAGATCATCGACATAACAAAAACTTCTGGTTTGACTTCCATCCCCATAGACAGTTAAAGGTTCTCCGCGCAATGCCTGCTGAATAAAGTTGGGTACAACGCGGCCATCTTCCAAATGCATTCGAGGCCCATAGGTGTTAAAAATGCGCACAATTCGTGTGTCAATGCCGTGAAATCGATGATAAGCCATGGTAAGTGCCTCAGCAAATCGCTTTGCCTCATCATAGACAGAACGCACCCCGATTGGATCCACATGCCCCCAATAACTCTCTTTTTGAGGGTTTTCAAGAGGATCACCATAGATTTCGCTTGTCGATGCTAATAAATACTTTACCCCATATTTGCGCGCCACTCCAAGGGTGTTATGGGTGCCCAGTGCGCCGGCCTTCATGGTCTGTATCGGGAGATTCACGTATCCATAAGGTGAGGTCGGATTTGGACTAGCGGGGGAAGCAAAGTGTAGAACAGCGTGAACTTCACCAGGAACGAAAATAAAGTTGGAAACATCATGGCGGATAAACGAAAAACGCTCATTCCCGGCTAAATGAGCAAGATTTTCAACGCTCCCGGTAATAAAATTATCCATCCCGATGATTTCATGACCGTCAGCAAGTAAGCGATCACAGAGATGAGAGCCTAAAAATCCGGCTGCTCCAGTAATGAGAATACGCATAATTCACCTCACTCATTCCTACTCCACACCACTCGGCTCACCAATCCATCGCCGGTGATTTGACGGATTGTTGGGTCTTCGCTGCCCGACTCGGGCACATCGATTAGATATAAATTCCCTTGATAAATTACTGCGATTGCATACAAACCTGTATCACTCATCCGTTCGGGTGACCAACTCATCACTTGTGGCTCCAAACCGCTTTCTCCTTCATCTGGAAAAATGATCTTTGTGTTTGAACCATCCTGATCCATGACCATCAACCGATAGCGGCTCACATCACTTTGCTCAGGAAGAATAGCTTGAAGATAGGCGATACGGTAACGTTGGGTATCGCCAATTTTCATCATCGGAGAGGGAATGGCAGACGCAAACATTCCTACCCTTTGAACAAGGTGAATTGGGTAAGGATTTGAAAGTGGTAAGGCGGCTAGGGCAAAAGCTTTCGATTCTTCAGGGTTAGATACTCCCGCTTCGGCTATATGATCAATCGTATAGATGAATTGGCTATCCGGACTCCAGCTAATCTTTGGCACCCATGCCCAATCCGCACCCGTTTGATAAGGGATCAAATCCATCATGACTTCAAAACCCCCCTCTTCCGTGACAATACCAACTCCATCAGGGCGGGCGAAAGCAATTTGCTCACCGCGTGGGTCTATCGCAAAGGTTGTCCCCCACCAACCATAGACGCCTCCCGAATTGGTCTCCACCCATGTTTTCCATTTGGAGACCCAACCATTGGGGCTAAAATCGAGGCTGATTAAGTTATTATTTGCCTGCCAACCTGGCGCAGTGCTACGTGGTTCTACCGTTGAAAAGTAAACCCTTTGAGTGCCAGCGCGTGGATACCACCCCGCGAAATGGACAATATTGGTAACCTTCAAATTGACTAATTTCGTTGGTTTATCGAAATCAACCAAATGAGCTGCCCATAACGAATTGATCAATCCATCATCGTTTTCTCGTCTTGTGAATAACAACCACTGTCCGTCTCGTGAGAGTTCAAAAATGCGGCCATCCAGATCCCCAGTGCTCACCGCTAAAATCCGATTGGCTGTATTTCCTTCTATTATCCAAGCATTTCCACCCAACAAATACGCTATTCTGCCGGGGATCTCATGGGTCGTAAAGGTTTTTTGAATACCCACCATCATAATTTCAGGTATGGGCTCCTTAAGAATGGTCGCCTCATTAACCATTGTACGAGATACTTCCACCCCATCTTCGAAAAGAATTCGATAGGTTATTTCCGCTTCACCATTCTGCCCTTTTTGGGCTAATAACGTCACTTGTTCGGGCAAAGACTCGGTTTGTACAACTTTCTGCTCAAAAGGCAGGATAATTCGCTCAACCTCAAATTCCTCGCGCACGCGTATGACTCGAATTTGCATCACTTCGTTGATAACCGTGGCTGCTGATGGTTCGACTCGGTCTAACTGTCCGAGAACGATCTTCGCTTGTTGGAGTGCCTGTCCAACGGTACTGTTAGGGGCGACCTCCAGCGAAATAACTTTTCCATCTGCGGATATTTCAACCACTATGCCCTGAAGGGTTCCTTCTGCAACGGTCGCACACCCTCCCAATAGCAAACCCAATAGCATCCACAAAACAGTTTTCAACACCAAATACCTGAGTGGTATAATTTTCATGGAAATAAAGTGGCATGGGAACAGATTATTGCATCGTTCCACGAATCTTCATTGATCCTTCACCAATTGAGATTTCTTCAATGACCGTTGCTTCCCCAACTTTGGCTACCTGTTCTAAAAACACTTTTTCCACCTGTTGCTCAATGGTATCCAACATGATTCTTGGCAAAGTAAACGGCCCAATTTTGTCGCTAGTAAATTCGATTAGAAGGCTTCCTGTACTATCCACCCCGACCTTAACTGCTACGGATAGAGGAAGCTGGATGTTATCTTGCTGTGCATCTCCATTAATCCAGATTTGGTCATCTCGCAAACGGATTTGGAGATTCGTTATCGGCACTTGGTTGCTTTTTGCTAAATTCAATGCAACATAGGAGGTCAATTGCTGTTCAGTCATCTCGATGGTAAAGGTACCAGTTTGTTTTGCCTCCTGCACTGCCTGTTCCAATTTTTGGCTCATGATCACTGCGTCATCGGTCAAAATGGGAATCCGTTCCGTTTCTTGAAATGCATCACCGCCCAATTGACATGCCAAGGCGGCTGTTATAATCAGGGTTAGGGCAAAGAAATGCCTCCAAAGATGCTTAACCATACTTCGTTCACCATTTACCAGAAGAATTAACTGGACAAATTGTATCACAGCATGAAGACCCAATCATCGAATCCTTTTGACCTTGCCGCTTTGATTGAAGCTTTGTTATTCGTTTCAGCGACACCAGTGAGTCCAAACCAACTAGCCGCTGCCTTGGAAATTCCAGTCGCCGAGGTTGATTTAGCACTCCAAGAGTTGGAAAAAAGGCTTTCCTCGACAAACCCTCATACTTACCTACGACTCCAAAAACATCAGGGACGTTATCAACTAACTACGGCGCCTGAGATTGCCCTTTTCGTAGAAAAGTTTTTAGGGCTAGAAACTACCAGCCGCTTAACCCAAGCAGGGTTAGAGACCTTAGCAGTGATCGCTTACCGACAGCCCATTACGCGTCCTCAAATTGATACCATCCGCGGCGTCAATAGCGACAGCGTGATAAAAACATTACTTAGCAAGGGCTTGATTGAGGAAATCGGCAGAGCAGAAGCTCCAGGACGCCCAATCTTATATGCTGTAACCACGCAATTTTTGCAACACTTTGGTTTTAATTCTGTTGAGGAACTGCCTCCATGGAATGCGGAAGCAACAGAAGAATCCATCAACCCAATGGATGCAGAAGAAACAGATAACGACTCCGAGGATTAAGCATGGAAGAACGCGTTCAGAAAATCCTTGCTCGTGCCGGCTTTGGTTCTAGACGCCAATGCGAGACTCTTATCCTACAAGGAAGAGTCAAGGTAAACGGCAATATCATTAGATTGGGGGCGAAAGCCGATCCAGAAAAAGATAAAATTCTGGTCGACAATCAACCTGTTGTGATAAAAACCCCCCATATTTATATTGCTCTCAATAAACCCCGGGGAGTCCTCTCCGCTGCTTATTCCCTGGAGGGAAGACAGACGGTTTGCGATTTAGTCGAAATCAGCACCCGTCTTTTCCCTGTTGGGCGGTTAGACGTTGACAGCGAAGGCTTGATCCTTCTCACCAACGATGGAGAATTAGCCAATCGCATCTCGCATCCCCGCTATGGCCACGAGAAGGAATATCGTGTTTTTGTCGGTAGGCGTCCAGATGAAGAACAACTGAATGCATGGCGGCGGGGAATGGTCCTTTCAGATGGTTACCGGACACAACCCGCTCAAATTCTGATCGAATCAACGACTCCTAAAGGCGCATGGTTGAAGGTCATTCTGCGTGAAGGACGGAAAAGGCAAATCCGTGAGATGGGCGCCCTTACCGGTTTACCCGTCATCAGAATCATTCGCACCCGCATTGGGGAAGTTGCACTGGGAAATCTTAAGCCTGGGCAATGGCGTTACTTAACCGCCGCTGAGGTAAAAAAGTTGAGTTTGGCAAACCAACCACGCCGCACGTCGCATTCATTCGAGAAGTCAAGGAAAGAAACATGAGAAAGGTCACCCTACGTTTTCAATATTGGTTCGATAACGTGATGTCAAAAGGCACCACCGCCCTTTTGATGTGGTTGTTTTTTGCAACAATTCTGATGCTAGTTACCATTGGGCTCCTTGCCAAATTGACCCCTGAAGGCAGAGAAATCCCCTTTACCCAATTAATTTGGATGGGATTAATGCGAACGTTGGATGCCGGCACGATGGGAGGCGACGAAGGAAGCTATGCCTTTCCTTTCCTCATGTTAGCTGTAACCATCGGAGGGATTTTCATGGTCGGAACATTGATCGGGATTCTCACCACCGGCTTTGATCAAAAACTCTCTGAACTAAGAAAAGGGCGATCGATTGTGCTTGAAGAGAACCACACGGTGATTCTCGGCTGGTCTTCCCAAATCTTCTATATCCTTTCTGAGATTATCACCGCTAACGAAAATAAAAAACGCGCCTGCATTGTCATTTTAGCTGACAAGGATAAAGTTGAAATGGAGGATGAGATTTCAGAGCGGATTGCCGATCGCAAGACCACTCAAATCGTGTGCCGCCGAGGCAACCCTTTAGACCCAAACGATCTCAGCATTACCAATCTCGATTCATCGCGTTCGATCATCATCCTTCCTCCCGATCAAAAACAACCCGATACCTTTGTCATCAAAACCTTGCTGGCAATCGTTCACAATCCTTCCAGAACCGCCGCTCATTATCACATCGTATCCACCATCCAAGATGAACAGAATCTCGATATTACCAAGCTAATCGGTAAAGATGAAATCACGGTTGTACTCGCCGATGATTTGCATCACCGCGCAGACCTGCCGTCAGTAGGGATTGTCTGTCGTCTATACTGAACTATTGGACTTTAGTGGAGATGAAATTTACTTGAAAAGCGAGCCTCAATTCAGTGGCAAATCATTTGGCGAGGTTCAGATGCACTATCTCGACTCGACTTTAATAGGCATTTGTCGCTCCGATGGTTCAATTACGCTCGCGCCTCCAGCGGACACAATTATTCAGGCGAGCGATCAATTGATCTTTATAGCCAAAGACGATGACGCAATCATCGCTTCTGTCGACCCCTATATCGAGATTGAAGAAAGCCTAATTGCTGATCCGCCCTCTTTGGATCTCAGACCTGAAAGAACGCTGATTTTGGGATGGAACGAACGCGCGCCTTTTCTAATTGGAGAACTTGATCGTTACGTTGCAACAGGCTCATTAATAACTGTCATGTCCAAAATTCCATCGGAGACCATGCAACAAGCCTGTCGTTTCTTGCACCTGCAAAACCAATCCATGCAATTCATCCAAGCCGATACAACCAAACGCAACGAATTGGACGCTGTCAAAGTACCAGACTACAATCATGTTATTATCCTCAGCTATTCTGACTTAGAGGATATTCAAGAAGCGGACGCCCAAACTCTGATAACCCTCCTTCACCTCAGAGAGATAGCTGACCAGTGCGGGAATACTTTTTCGATTGTGTCCGAGATGCTTGACAGTCGCTATCGTGAATTGGCAGAAGTTGCCAAGGCAGATGACTTTATCGTCAGTCAAAAGCTGATCAGCCTCATGCTTTCTCAACTATCCGAAAACCAAAAGTTAGCTTCGGTCTTCCAAGATTTATTTGACCCCCAAGGCGTCGAAATCTATCTAAAACCCATTGACCATTATCTTCATCTAACAAAACCCGTTTCTTTCTACACCCTAACCGAAGCTGCCAAACGTCGCAATGAAGTGGCAATCGGCTATCGTATTGCAGCTCAAGCAAATGACCCCACAGCTCATTATGGAGTTTATCTAAACCCAACCAAAAATCAATTGATACAATTTACCCATCAGGATAAAATCATTGTACTCGCTGAAAATGAGGCGTGAACTTTTGAGTTGAGGAATGACAATGTCCTTGCTAACCCAAACCGATCATCCAGAAACATCAGCCCCTCATCGTTCGTCATCTCTTCACCTAGCTCGTTGTGAAATTGTATTAATCATCTGCATTTTGGCGCTCACCGTCTTTACACGGTTTTACATTTTAGGACTACGCGTCATGAGTCATGACGAGACCTCGCATGTGTACTTTTCCTGGCTCCTATCTCAAGGCAAAGGGTATCGACATGACCCCATCACACATGGGCCTCTTCAATTTCACCTAATTGCATTGAGCTATTTCCTCTTTGGCGATAACGACTTCACCGCTAGGATACCCGCTGCTGCCCTAAGTGTCCTAACTGTCTTCTTCCTCTGGTATTACAGAAAGTTATTAGGAAGGTTTGGTTACCTAGTCGGCGCTTTTTTGTTGCTCATCTCGCCGTATATCCTCTACTATGGGCGTTACGCCCGAAATGAAGCCTTGATTGGACTTTTCGCCGTTCTCCTGTGGTGGGGAATACTAAACTACCTCAAGACACCAGAGCCTCGTTATCTGATCTGGGTAACAATCGCCTCTGTGTTGCATTTTATTTCTAAAGAGACCGCTTTTATCTATACTGCTCAAGCCTTGATTTTTTTCGCCATTTATCTCATCTATTCAGTTACCAAGAAATCCTGGAAGATCGAGTCCTATCGCACCTTATTCCTCAGTACCCTGATTGCGTCCTTGCTACTTTTATCGCTTGCCGTAGGCATAGCAATCTTAGAGCGAAATTCGCACACCGCTCTCCAAGCACCAACTTACAACCTTGAAGGGCAACCCTCCACACCCCCTCTTTCTACCGCTTCCATAGCATTAATCGGTCTCGCGGTCTTCGGAATACTTTCCAGCATTTTTATCGTCATACGAGGATTCTCGTGGGCAGCGCTCTTGAAAGAACCTGCTTTTGATCTGGCAATTCTGTTAGGTACTCAAGTTTTACCGATGCTTGCACCCTTTCCAGTTAAGTTTCTTGGACGCGATCCAATTGATTATAGTTCCACGCAAAATATCCTATTTGTTGCCAGTTTTGTCGTCCTACTGAGTTTAGCAGCCATTGCCATTGGTTTGGCTTGGCGTCCCAAAATCTGGCTAATCAACACCTCCATCTTTTATTCCGTTTTTATTTTGTTCTACTCGACCATTTTTACCAACGGTTTCGGAATTTTCACCGGCTTAGTAGGCTCGCTAGGATACTGGCTCGATCAGCAAGGGGTCCAACGTGGCAGTCAACCCTGGTATTACTACGGGCTGATACAAATCCCAATTTACGAATATCTACCCTTAATTGGCTGTATCTTTGCAGTACTCTATTTTCTTTGGAAACAACGTACTCAACCTACGAAAACCCAAAATACAAACGATGCTGTAGATCCATTCGCGTCGAACAAACAACACCTAACCCCAACGGATCGATTGACTTTTTCATTTTTCCTGTTCTGGTCGTTGACCAGCTATATTGCCTTCACCATTGCAGGGGAAAAAATGCCCTGGTTGACCTTCCACATTGCGCTACCGATGATCCTGTTAACTTCCTGGGCTATCGGCAAGGTACTGGAGACCATCCGTTGGAAATATGTCCTCCGCCACAAGGGATGGCTCCTGAGCTTGATTTTTGTAGTTTTTATCGTTTCTCTCTCCATGACCTTCTATTTAGCTCTAGGGTCTACACCTCCCTTCCAGGGAAAAGAGTTAGATCAACTCCAGTCAACCACATCTTTCTTAAGCGCTCTCCTCTTCACCATTCTCTCTGGGGGGTATTTATACTGGTCCTTTCGCACGTGGCAACCGCTTGAAGCCTTGAAACTCTGTGTGATAACCATTTTCATTATCCTGAGCATCTTGACAATCCGCACCAGTGTATTAGCGTCCTTTATCAATTACGATGATGCCACCGAATACCTTGTCTATGCGCATTCCGCACGAGGACCAAAGGATATTCTCGAACAAATCGAGGAAATCTCTCGGCGCACAACCGGTGGACTAGCCATCCGGGTGGCTTACGACGATGAAACCACTTATCCGTATTGGTGGTACTTCCGCAACTACCCCAATCAACAGTATTATGGAGATGCACCAACCAGAGAACTTCGCAATGCCCCCATTATTCTTGTCGGTGAAAAAAATTATGGAAAAATTGAGGCTGTGGTCGGTCAAGCTTATTATCGCTTCGATTTTATCCGTTTGTGGTGGCCTAACCAAGATTATTTTGATCTCACTCCACAGAGAATTCGCGATGCATTGAGCAATCCTTCCATGCGCCAAGCCATTTTTGAAATTTGGCTCAATCGAGACTATACTCGCTACGGTCAGCTTACCGGCAAAGACATGAGCTTGACCAACTGGTATCCCTCTAGCCGCATGCGCCTCTACATTCGTAAAGACCTCGTCGCCTCCTTGTGGAATTATGGCAGCATGCCCGCCGAGATGAATATTCCAGCCGATCCCTATGAAGGAAAACAGGCAAAAATCCAAGCAGATAAAATCTTAGGCGGAAGTGGCAGTGATCCCGGCTTGTTCCAGCGTCCCCGCGATCTCGCTGTTGCATCGGATGGAAGTCTTTACATTGTTGATACCGACAACCATCGTATCCAGCATATCGATCCTACAGGAAAAGTCTTACACATTTGGGGCAGCTTTGGCGATGTCACGATCGGCGAGGCTGCTGGCGGCACCTTTAACCAACCGTGGGGGATCGCAATAGACCAGCAAGGGTTTGTTTATGTAGCAGACACCTGGAACCATCGCATTCAAAAATTCGATGGTGAAGGGAATTTTATCTCTCAATGGGGATATTTCGGACAAGCCGAAGCCCCAACTGCTTTTTGGGGGCCCCGCGATATCGCCATCGATCAAAACAATCGCTTGTTTATCTCTGATACAGGCAATAAGCGCATTGTTGTCTTTGATACCGATGGCAACTTTTTAGCTTCTTATGGACAGGCGGGCTTACTGCCGGGTGAATTCGATGAACCCGTCGGTTTAGCCTTTGGTCAAGATGGACGCCTCTATGTTGCTGACACGTGGAACCAACGCATTCAAGTGTTCAGTATTGACGACCAAATGAATTTCATTTTCCAAACAAGCTGGGAAATCTTTGGTTGGTATGGTCAATCGCTAGACAATAAGCCTTATTTAGCTGTCGACAACAATTTTGTCTATGTAACCGACCCAGAAGGTTTTCGAATTTTGCAATTTAGCCTGAATGGCGATTTTCTGCAGTATTGGGGAGAGGCTGGCCAAGATGCGAGCAGTTTTACTTTACCAGCTTCGATTGCGACCGATCCCGCTGGTGGGGTATGGGTGACTGATGCAGGTAGCGGTCGAATTCTGCATTTTTCAATCCCATGAAGCTATAATATAAGTGACAGGGAGCTTATGATAAAAAAATGATCCAAATGGAGAAATCTTGATGAAGCTACATGAGTATCAATCGAAACAGTTTTTTTCTCGTTACGGGATACCCATCCCAAAAGGTCGAATTGCCTCGACCGCCCAAGAAGCAAAACAAATCACAGAAGAACTAGGCGGCAAGGTAGTGATTAAGTCTCAGGTTCTGGTAGGAGGTAGAGGCAAAGCGGGAGGTATTCGGCTTGCCAAAAGCCCATCCGAAGCGGAGGAAGTCGCTACTCAAATCCTATCGATGGAAATCAAAGGGTTACCAGTGCGCAAAGTATTAGTCGATGAAGCAGCCAACATCAACAGTGAAATCTATCTCGGCATTACCAATGATCGCGCAGCGCGAAAACCGGTCATCATGGCATCCTCTGCGGGTGGAGTAGATATCGAAGAAGTAGCTCAAGTTTCCCCTGAGAAAATCATCAAAGTTCACGTTGATCCGCTTCTCGGCTTGCGAGACTATCAAGCTCGAGACGTCGCCGCCGGAATTGATTTGCCCCGTGAGCACTGGAAGAGCTTTATTTCCATCACCCACGGGCTCTGGAAAGTCTATACCGAATGCGACGCCACCCTTGCAGAAATCAATCCTCTCGTCATCACCGCTGAGAACCAACTCATCGCCTTGGATGGCAAAATGATCATCGATGACAACGCCTTGTTCCGTCATCCTGAGTTTTCCGAGATGCGCGATCTCGATGCCGAAGCACCTTCTGAAATTGAAGCCCGAAAATATGGATTGTCCTTTATTAAGTTAGATGGCGATATTGGATGCATGGTCAACGGCGCCGGGCTTGCCATGACCACCATGGACATCATCAAGCTCTTTGGCGGCAACCCAGCCAATTTTCTCGACATCGGAGGTGGAGCAAACGCTGATAAAGTGGCAGCCGCCTTTCGTATTATCCTCAGTGATCCAAATGTCAAAGCTGTTTTATTGAATGTCTTTGGTGGCATTACTCGCTGCGATGAAGTTGCTCATGGTATTGTCTCAGCTATGGAAGAAGTCAAACCCAAAGTCCCGATGGTGGTACGCCTAGTTGGTACAAATGCCGAAGAAGGACGAGAAATTTTGGCTTCCGCAAAAATGATCACAGCCGAAACACTCGTTGACGCTGCCCAAAAAGCTGTTGCCGCCTCGAAAGGAGAACTCCAATGAGTATCTTAATCGACAACCAAACCCGCTTGCTCGTTCAAGGCATCACGGGAAATGAAGGGATGTTTCACACCCGTCAGATGGTCGCTTATGGGACGAATGTGGTGGCTGGTGTAACCCCAGGCAAAGGTGGAGAGTGGGTTTTGGATGGCAAAATCCCCGTTTTCGATTCCGTTCGGATTGCAGTAGAAGCCACCGGCGCGAATACCAGTGTGATCTTTGTTCCCGCCCGTTTTGCTGCGGATGCTATCTTCGAGGCTGCCGACGCCGGCATTCCCCTCATTGTCTGCATTACCGAAGGCATACCCGTTCAGGACATGATGTGTGTTCGGAATTATCTCGACCAGAAAAAATGTCGTCTGGTTGGACCAAACTGCCCAGGGTTGCTCTCACCCGGTCAATCTAAAGTGGGGATTATTCCAGGTGACATTTCGATTCCTGGCAACGTCGGTGTTGTTTCTCGCTCCGGTACGCTTACTTACGAAGTGCTCTACGCCCTTAAGCTTCATCGCATCGGAGTCAGCACTTGCATTGGAATTGGCGGAGATCCCATCAATGGCACCAACTTTATCGATGTTTTATCGATGTTTGAAGACGACCCCCACACGGAACAAGTTGTTCTAATTGGTGAAATCGGGGGTACAGATGAAGAGAAAGCCGCTGAATTTATCGCCAGCCGAATGACCAAGCCTGTGGTTGGCTTTATTGCCGGACAAACAGCGCCGCCAGGGAAACGCATGGGGCATGCAGGGGCAATTATCGAAGGTGGCTCTGGCTTGGCAAAGGATAAAATTCGCGCTCTTCAAGAAGCAGGGGTTAAGGTTGCCCGTCATCCTGAAGAAATTCCTGATTTGTTAAGCACTCTCTGAAACGAATCATGAAAAGGGGCTGTCCATATTCCGCTTTGGACAGCCCGGAATTGAGCTAATTGTTAAGGGTTACTTTACTTCCATGTGCTCTTCGATGTACTTAACAGCTTCTCCCACTGTCGTAATCTTTTGGGCGTCTTCGTCAGAAATTTGTCCGCCAAACTTATCCTCGAATTCCATGATCAGTTCAACTAAGTCGAGCGAATCAGCTTCTAAATCCTCGCGAAAACGCGCTTCTGGAGTGACCTTTGACTCATCTACTCCTAGCAGTTGTACGATGATCTCTTTGACTTTTTCGTATGTATCGGACATGGATACTTCCTCCAAAAAGAATTTTGGGTATTGTATACCCTGCTTCAAATCTGTCAAGTTCTCAACAAAAATCGGTAACCAAGACAGGTATTCTCTCTCTATCAGGAACACCACCCCATGAAGAAAGTTACGCCCATTAGTCAACGCAAATCGGATCACATTCGGATTAATCTCCGTGAAGATGTTCAATCAGCAATAACGACAGGTCTCGAAAAATATCGCTTTGAACATCAAGCTCTTCCAGAATGCAACCTTGAAGATGTAAACATCCAAACTAGCTTTTTGAACAAACCCCTTGCTGCCCCGATTCTGATTTCGTCAATGACAGGAGGAAGTCAAGAAGCAGCCCAAATAAACCTTACTCTCGCAGAAGCAGCCGAATACACTCAAATCGCCATGGGTCTTGGCTCGCAAAGAGCAGCAATCGAACACCCTGAGCTTGCTTTTACATTCAAAGTACGTCAAGTTGCTCCTAACATCCTCTTATTTGCAAATTTAGGCGCCATTCAATTAAATTACCGTTATGGTTTGGATGAATGTAGGCAAGCTGTAGAGATGATCGAGGCTGACGCGCTTGTTTTGCATCTCAATCCTCTCCAAGAAGCTCTTCAACCCGAAGGGGATACTCGTTTTGAGAATTTGATCGGAAAAATAGAAATGGTCTGCCAGAAGCTGCCTGTCCCGGTGATTGTCAAGGAAGTTGGATGGGGGATTTCAGGGCAAACTGCCAAGATGTTGATCGAAGCCGGAGTAGCCGCCATCGATGTTGCAGGCGCAGGAGGTACTTCATGGTCACAAGTGGAGATGTATCGAGCAAAATCGGAAAGCGCAGCCCGCATCGCATCGCATTTTGTGGATTGGGGCATACCAACTGCTGAATGTATCAAGAATATCCGTGCTATGCATCCTTCGCTTCCCATCATCGCATCGGGCGGAATCCGCAACGGAATCGAGATCACAAAATGCTTGGCTCTGGGAGCAAATTTAGGAGCATTGGCTACCCCCTTTCTCAAAGCGGCTGCTCGGTCGTTGAATGACACCATCGAAACAATCAATGAACTGAAAAGAGAAATTCAAATTACCATGTTCGCTGCCGGTGTAAAATCCATCCCTGAAATAAAAAACATTACTCTCAAGGAAAGATGAAGTATGGATGAAATTGAGTCATTAATCCAAAGTATGAGATTAGCCCTTGAAGAAGAGCTACACTCTAATCTCGATAGCTTTAACATTCCACCCTATGAGTTATATCATCAAATGCTAGCCTATCATATGGGATGGATTGGAGAGGGAGCAGGCACAAAAGCAGCCGGAAAGCGTATCCGTCCTACGATATTATTGCTCTGTACGGCTGCAAGTGGAGAGGACTGGCATAAATCATTGCCTGCGGCGGCTGCCGTCGAATTCGTACATAACTTCTCGTTAATTCATGATGATATTGAAGATAATAGCCAATATCGGCGAGGAAGATTAACCATTTGGGCAAAATGGGGACTGTCACAAGGTGTCAACGCAGGAGACGCATTATTCACCATCAGTCACTTAGCCATCCATCGCTTAGCTAACCATTTACCTTCGGATATTGTATTACAATCCGCCAAACTGCTCCTTGAGACTTGTCTTCAGCTTACCCAAGGACAATTCCTCGACATTTCATTTGAAGCACTGGCTGAAATCTCGTTGGACGAATACATAACCATGATCGAGGGAAAAACAGCAGCCCTTTTCGCTACCTGCGCTCATTTAGGGTCCCTCATCGCAAAATGCGAACCAAGTCATCAAATGCATTACCGTGAATTCGGAAAAGCTCTAGGGCTTGCCTTCCAGGTCGTGGATGATCTGCTGGGAATTTGGGGTGATGAAGCACTTATCGGAAAGTCAACCTCCTCTGACCTAATTAGCGGCAAGAAAACATATCCCGTCATATTAGGGCTTCAATCGAATAGCGATTTTGCAAAACGCTGGCGAAAGGGAAACATTCAACCTGACGAAGTTCTTTCCCTCGCAAAACAATTAGAAGATGAGGGAATTAAAGCAGCCACTCAAGCAGAAGCTCACCGTCTTACTGAACGCGCCCTTGCAGAACTTGACGCTGCACAACCAACAGGAATAGCAGCTCATGCGCTACATTTACTGACCAGCCAGATGAGCCAAAGAATCCAATAGGGTTTAACTCAAACGAACTCCAAAAATGCTTGATTGCCCAACAATTGACCAGATCGGGTTAGTCTCAATCTCCGCTGGTCGGTCTCTATCCATTCCACTAATCCTTTTCTTAGCAAGCGCTCAATTTCTTTTGGAAAAACCTCAAGCAATGGTTTACCAAAACGCCGTAAAAAATCCTCCTCGCCTACCCCATCTTCCACCAATCGTAAACCGAGCATCACCGTATCGCGCATTTGTTCATCGATGCTCACGGCATAGCTTTCCTCTGTATCAGGCGAAAGTGGAAACGCAGGCTTCTCGGCAGAGAACATTCTCTGAATGTACATCAACGGATGCGCGAGATTGACTAGTCGATAACCGCTGACAAAGCCATGCGCTCCTGCACCGAGACCAAAATAGGTTTCATTTTTCCAATATTGTAGGTTATGACAACAAATAAAAGGCCTATCCTCTCCCTGATGATCTTTTGCCCAATTGGAGATTTCATAATGCAAATACCCCGCTTTGGCAAGCGCATCTCTGGCAATCTCATAACAATCGGCAGCAAAATCTGGATCAGGAGAAGGCAGAGCTCCCTTTTTCACCCATTCATCCAATAAGGTGCCTTCTTCGACCGTCAAGCTGTAGAGAGAAAGATGCTCAACCCCCAAGGATATAGCAACATTCAAGGTGTTTCGCCAAGCATCGAGTGTCTGATTCGGCAACCCATAAATCAAATCTAAGTTGAGATTACCAAAGCCCGCTAATCGAGCGTCCTTGACCACTTGGATCACCTCTTCTAGGATATGGTTGCGTCCTAAGAGTTTTAGTTCGGCATCATTTGCAGATTGAAATCCAATACTCAAACGATTGACTCCCAAATCCAAAAAATGACGCATCTTTTGTAAAGATAAAGTCCCAGGATTCGCTTCCAAACTAATCTCTATATTCTTTCCAGATCCAAAATGGCGTTCAAGTGATGAGAGAATTAGCTTCAATTCTTTCGGCGAAATCAAGGAAGGTGTCCCTCCTCCAAAATATATCGTAGCGACATTACCTTGAAATTTCTGGGGGAGTTGTATTCCTAGTACCTCTATCTCTTTGCATAGCGCTTGAACATAAGGTGAGATCAACGGGTCTAAACCAGCGTAGGTATTGAAGTCACAATACGTACACCGCCGAACACAAAATGGAAAATGAATGTAAACGCTGGTATTCATCTTCAATGAGTATATCATTAGCTTTAATTTCTTTCCCCTTTACGACATTCAAGAGGCTGGTATAATCCCCGTGCGTTGTAAAATCCAAAAAGAACAATATGAGTAGCGAATCAATTTCTAAACCAACTCAAATCTGTCCAACCTGCGGAACACGTTTAGCCGAACATGCCCAGCGGTGTCTGGTTTGTGGTACGGTGATCAATCCCCAAGCGAGAACCTCAAGCAGCCCAAAACCCATCCAGGGCTCACGGATGCCTGAAATTACACTAACCTTACCGGCTGCCATTGGTTTTTTAGCTCTTTTTCTAGCTATAGGTGCAGGTTTGTTATATATTGCGCTGCAACAAACTGGTCAAGTAGCCGAACCTACTCAAACACCAACCCTAACGACCACACCAACAGCCACCTTTACTCAAACCCCATTGACCCCTACCGCTACCAATACACCCGAGCCAAGTCCAACGCCGCTCAGTTATCGCGTCGCAGCAAATGATACTTGTTCGTCGATCGCTTTCGCATTTGGAGTCTCGATTCAAAGTATTGTCTTATTAAATAACTTGCCGGCTACTTGTGACACGCTTTATATCGGGCAAACCTTGTTGATTCCGCATCCGACACCTACCCCAACGCCATTTCCGACAGCCACGCTCAGTCCTGCTGAAGCTACAGAAGCAGCTTGTACAAAGATCGAATACATCGTTCAAGATAATGACACGCTCAGCACAATTTCCGCAAACTACAACGTTCCCATTGCCGTTTTGAAGTCTTACAATGGATTAGTCAGTGATATCGTTCGCTCCGGCCAACCTTTACTCATCCCCCTCTGTGAACGCCGCGGCACACCCGGGCCAACACCTACCTTCACCCCTCCACCACCTTATCCTCCCCCCAGTCTACTACTCCCGCAAGACGGGGCACCTTTCACCTTAGCCGACCAAACCGTAACCTTACAATGGGCTTCAATCGGTGTTTTACGCGAAAACGAAGCCTATCAAGTCAACATTGTCGATGTGACGGAAAACAACGAGCGCAAAATTATCGACTACGTGACCGATACAAAATACATTATCCCCACCAGTTTCCGTCCCAATGACTCAAGACCTCATGTCATCCGCTGGTGGATAACAACCGTCCGTCAGGTTGGTACGGATGAAAACGGCAACCCGATTTGGGAGCCAGCCGGCGCCAACAGTGAACAACGAGTTTTCACCTGGAGTGGCGTGGCTGGCACACCCTCTCCGTAGGTAGATTGTCAAGGCTGCTAACCACAACCTCTTTCGTGGCTGTAGGCTTGTTCTAGGGGAATTTGTATCCCTTTTTGTTCAGCAGCAATGTTCTCTAGCATACGGGTTGTCACCGATTTGGGGCGTTCAATCGGCGCTCCGAGCGCTCTTGCCCACACCGTATTGGCTGTAACCCCTAAAATTCGGCTGACGCCAAATAGTACGGTGTAAAAACCACCGCGATCGTTCTCTTGACTGTCTAAAACTCCATAATATCTCTGTAATACGCCGCTGATTGCGTCAACATTCGGCCAGGGATCTTTTGCCTTCCCCTGCTGACGTAATACTTCCGGGACTACTTCATAGACCAATTTCGCCAAGCGAAATAAGTCATAATCCGCCATAGTTCGCTCGCCGAATTCTAGTTGAGCAGTAAAACGCGGATCGGTGATACGTAAGATCGCATGACCATATCCCGGTATAACCTTGCCGGCGTTCAATGTTTCCCACGCATATTCGGTCATTTGCTCTTTGGTAGGAACGCCCTGATATTTCTGATAGACATCCAACAACCATTCCATGGCTTCTTGGTTCGCCCGTCAGTGAAGGGGTCCGGCTAAACCATTAATTCCAGCAGAAACAGCGTAGTATATATCAGAAAGCGTTGAAGAAACTAAATACGTTGTATGTGCGCTGACATTGCCGCTCTCATGATCAGAGTGAATCATGAAATACAAACGCGAAAGCTCATAGTATTGTTCGTGATCGATTCCGATCATGTGACCAAAATTAGCCGCCCAATCCAAGTCGGGATGTGGAGGAATAACTTGCCCATCTCGGAATTTGTAATTGTATATAAAAGCCGCAATTGCTGGTGCTCTCGCAGTTAGGTCAAGACTATCCTCAAGGGTTGGAATCCAATAATCTTCTTTGCTTAAACCCTGATCATATGCTTCGGTATAATGGGACACACCTTGCATCGCAAGGATAGCAAGGGAGAACAAGGTCATTGCGCTGGTTTCCTTGGGCATGGAACGGATGACATCGTACACATAGGAAGGCACATCCTGTCTTCGTTTCCACTCTTTTTCGATTTCCATCCCTTCTTCAAAGGTTGGAATACGGCCAACCAAGAGCAGGTAGTATAAGCCTCCCAAAAATGGCATCTCATTGCCCGGTTGCTTAGGAAGCAATTCGATTAATTCAGGTATAGTATATCCTCTTAGCCGAATGCCTTGGTTGGGATCAACACACGAAATATCGGTTACCAGTGCTTTGACATCGCGAATACCGCCAAGAATTTGGGCGATTTTAATTTCATCTACTTTTACATCGCCATATTCCTTGATTAGTCGTTTAAGACGCGCTCTCCACCCCGGAAGTTGCTCTTCGATTTGTACCTTAAGATTCATCATTCGCTCCAAATCATTATAATTTCAGCTTTGCGATATTTTCTGCAACATTTGACGCAGACACCTTCAAAGCTTTCATTTCACTCTCTGTGAGTGAATATTCGTAAATCTTCTCTACACCGACACGTCCCAGTTGGGCAACAACGCCAAAGTAAATATCGTTCAAACCATATTCCCCTTGCAGATAAGCCGATAGAGGAGCAATCAGGTGCTTGTCGCGCAGAACTGCTTCGACCATCTTAGCGACAGCCACGCCTGGAGCATAGAAGGCGCTCCCCATTTTTAATAGGCTAACGATCTCGCCACCTCCCTTGCGAGTCCGGTCAACGATTGCTTCCAATTTCTCTGGCGGGAGAATTTGATCCAATGGAATGCCCGCCACATTGGAAAGATGGGTTAGAGGCACCATTTCATCTCCATGCCCACCCAACACGTAACAGTGCACATTTTCAACACTAACCCCTAGTTCTTCAGCCACAAAGGTTGCCATGCGGGTTGAGTCTAAAATGCCGGCTTGCCCAAATACTCTTTGGGGTGGTAGGCCGGTTACTTTCATGGTCAGATAAGTCATGACATCAAGTGGATTGGTCAAGATGATATAGATTGCCTGAGGAGAATACTGAATCGTATTTAGTGCTGCTTGGCGGACAATCTCCGCATTGGCTGCTAATAAATCATCCCGGCTCATACCGGGCTTGCGCGGTAAGCCAGCAGTAATCACCACAATATCTGAATTTGCAGTGAGCTCATAAGATGTTCCCCCACTAATTTTGACATCTTTGCCAACAACTGGCATCGCCTGTTGCAAATCGAGGGCTTTTCCTTGCGCTAATCCCTCGACTACATCGATTAAGACAAGATCGGCAATCTCAAGCTCGGCTAACCAATGCGCTGTCGTCGCGCCAGTCATTCCCGCCCCGATAATGGATACTTTTGGTCTCATACTGTCTGCCCTCCCTAAGCGCTAACCGTTTCAGTCGAATGTTCTTGCAGGTAGTGAATCGCTCGCATAGCAGCAGCCGCCCCCATCCCTGCTGAAGTGATCACCTGACGAAAATGCGGATCTGCCGCCTCTCCAGCCGCAAATACACCCGGCACATTTGTCTGCATGAGCTGATCAACCACCAAGTAGCGACCTGCGTCCATCTCAAGTTGCCCTTCAAACAGTTGCGTATTGGGGGAGTGTCCAATAAAGATGAAGACACCATCGGTGTCTTTCACCCACTCCTCACCGGTTTGAACATTGCGTAAACGCACCTGTCTTACTGAATCTTCCCCAAGAATTTCTGTCACAACTGCGTTATAGATAAATGAAATCTTCTCATTTTCCATCGCTCGTTTCTGCAAGATAGCCCCCGCACGCAGTGTATCTCGACGATGAACGATCGTAACACTTTTTGCATAGCGTGTCAAAAAAATACTTTCTTCCAATGCGGAGTCACCCCCACCCACGACAATCACATCTTTATCCTTGAAAAACCAGCCATCACAGGTTGCACAATAGGATACTCCTTTTCCGGTGAATTCTTTTTCACCCGCAACATTTAAGTGATTGGGAGTTGCGCCGGTAGCAACAATTAATGTTTCAGCTAGATATGTCTTTGAGTAAGTCTTCACAACAAAGGGACG
>FWPU01005492.1_pt1 | contig 27371 bp, 22 predicted proteins | sample 2228361 | NCBI WGS metagenome assembly FWPU01 (sample SAMEA103939777, study PRJEB20133) | metagenome
GCGGCGACGGGGTGAGGGTGAGGTCTCCCCCGCCCGTCAGGGCAGGGGGAGAGGGGGGACAAAGGGGGGTGAGGGGGCATAAACCTTCACCAAGATGATAGGACCGTCCTGAAGGGTCAATCCTGTTGCCCAACTAATCTTATGACGCAAGCAATGTGTTATGCGCTTATCCGGTTGGGGAACGATGTCCTGGCGGTTCTCACGGTTTTAAAGACCCGCTAATCCGGAACGATGTCCTGGCGGACGACAAGTAAGGAGTAGGGAGCAGGGGGATACGGAACACGGAATACGCAATACGCAATACGTTTTACGTTTTACGTCCTATGAAACCCTCCACCATCACCATAGACGGCCCGGTCGCATCGGGCAAGAGCACGATCGGGGAGATGCTGGCCCGCCGCCTGGGGTATCTCTACTTTGACACCGGGGCGATGTACCGGGCGGTGACCTGGGCGGCGCTGGCGCGCGGGATCCCTGTGGAGGACGAGGCGGCGGTCACCGCGCTGGCCCGCCGTATCCACATAGACATCGTCCCCCCCACGGCCGACGACGGCCGCCAGTACACCGTCCTGGCCGACGGGAAGGACGTCACCTGGGCGATCCGCAGCCCGGAGGTGGATGCCCATGTCTCGGTGGTATCCGCCTATCCGGGGGTGCGGGAGGCGATGGTGGCGCAGCAGCGGCGCATCGCGCAGGGCGGAGGGGTCGTGATGGTCGGGCGGGACATCGGGACGGTGGTCCTGCCGGATGCGGACCTGAAAATCTATCTGGATGCGACGCCCCAGGAGCGGGCGCGGCGGCGCTGGCTGGAGCGGCGGGCGCGGGGGGAGGCGGTGGAGTATGAGGAGGTGCTGGCGATGATGCGGCGGCGGGACGAGATAGATAGCCACCGCGCCGTCTCCCCGCTGCGGGTCCCCGACGGCGCCCGGGTCATAGACACCACCGGCCTCTCCGTAGAGGAGGTCCTGTCCCGCATCCTCCAGCACCTCCAGGAAACCGACCCGTAACCGCAATCTGCAATCTGCAATCTGCAATCTGCAATTTGCAATCTGCAATTTGCAATCTGCAATTTAGAATCCGCATGCGTGTCGTTACCGGTAAAGCCAAAGGCCGCAAACTGAAGTCGGTGCCCGGCAGCACCACTCGCCCCATCACCGATCGGGCCAAGTCGGCGCTCTTCAACATCATCGGGGAGCGCATTGTGGGCGCGCGCTTTCTGGACCTCTTCGCAGGAACGGGACAGGTGGGGATTGAGGCGCTCAGCCGCGGGGCAGCGGAGGCGGTCTTCGTGGAGCAGAACCCGGCCGCCCTGCGTACCATCCGGGAGAACCTCGCTCTGACGGGGCTGGCGGATTCGGCGCGCGTCGTCCGGGCGGATGTCTTCGCCTTTCTCCGCCGGGAGCCGGAGCCCTTTGACTACATCTACGTTGCCCCGCCCCAGTACCAGGGCCTCTGGGCGGCCACGCTCCAGGCTCTGGACGCTGTTCCCGGCTGGCTCGCCCCCGAGGGGTACGCCATCGCCCAGATCCATCCCCGGGAGCACCAGGACCTGCTCCTGGGGCACCTGACGCTGGCCGATCAGCGCCGCTACGGGAGCGTGTTGCTCTGTTTCTACACGCTCCAGTGACCCTTGTGGTCAGATCGGCTCTCCCGTGGAACGGGCAACATTTTGCCCTCTCACCTCCTCCCTATGGTGGATGGTCAGGGAGATCGTCTTCCCCTGATCCCGGATCCCCCCGCACCAGGTCCCACATCGCCCGGCGGGCCTGGGGGTCCAGCCCGGTGGTCAGTTTGTCCAGAAAGACCATTTCGGGGTTGTTCTGCAACTGGACGCCGATGCACCGACGGAGTTCGTAGCCCTCCTGCTGCGGGTCCAGCCCCAGAACCCGTCCGATGTCCGGCGGGCCCGTTCCATGATCTGACGGATCGCCTTCAGGTCATAAAGAGGCTTTTTGTCAAGGTCTGGCGACCACACACACTCGGCGACTGCGCTGCGCTGGACAATTAGCGCAAAATGAGTATACTGAACAGCAAGAATCAGGTTTCTCTAATGCTGCGGGATAGGGAAGCCCGTCCTGCCAGCAGTTGGATTCCAGGAGTTCAGCGATCTGGTCAGTCGCAAAATCGGAGTGAGCGGGTTCCCTCCACCTGGCCTGAAGCTTTGAATACTTAAGGAGGCCTGATGCTCCGCCGTCTTGGACTGATCCTGCTGGTTTTCTCTCTTGCTGCCTGCAGCGCCCCGCGCCAGGCCGCAGACCCCCTCCGGAGTGCCCGGCAACATATAGAGGCCAGCCGATGCGCCGGAGTAGACCGCTACGCCCAGGCCATCGCCGACCTCCAGGCCGCCCTGCAATCCGCCCCCGACCGTCTGGAGGCCTACTACTGGCTCTACGTCGCCCACAGCGCCCAGGGCAACGCCGCGGAGGCCGAAAAGACGCTGGGCGCTCTGGAGGCGGCCGTCGCTGCCGGAAAGGGTGGCCCTGAGGGCCTCTTCTGGCTTTTCCAGACCTACCGCCACAAGGGCGACGCCGCCGCGGCCGACCGTACGCTGGGCGTCCTGGAATCCACCGCCCGCTCCCTCCCCTCCGACGCCGCAGCCCAGTTCTGGCTGGGACGGGCCTATATGGAACTGGGCCGCGCCGATGCGGCGCTTCCGTATTTCCAGAAGACTCTGGACCTGAACCCCCGCTACGCCCCGGCCCACTTCTGGATCGGGCAGGTCTACGCCGGGCAGGAACGGTGGCAGGAAGCGCGGGCGGCGTTTGACGCCACCCTGAAGGAGGACCCTGAGAACGCCGCCGCCTACCACAACCGCGGCGTGGCGGCCTACCGCCTGGGGGACCTGGAAGGCGCCACCGCCGACTTCCAGGCCGCGCTGAAGCGGGAGCCGGACGACGCCTCTTCCCATTACCAGTTGGGCGCGGTCTACCTGGCCCGCTCCCTGCCCACCACCCCCTTCGGCGCGCCGGATAGCGCACTGCTGGACAAATCCCGCGCCGGGTTTGAGGCCGCGCTCAAATCCTGCCCCGGCATGCCGGAGGCGCTCATCGGGATGGGGAATCTCTACCTGGTCCAGGGCGACCCCCGGAAGGCGCTGGAATACCTCCAGCAGGCCGCGGAGCGGGCCCCCGAATCCGCCGAGGTGTGGTTTGCCCTGGCGCAGGCCCACGCCACCCTGAACCAGGTCCAGGACGCCTGCGATGCCCTGGACCGCTTCCTGCGCCTCTCCCCGCCGCCGGAGTGGGCGGAGCAGGGGGAGGAGATGAAGTCGCAGATCGGGTGTCCATAAGATGGTAAATCGGGCACAGGATTGGCTGGATCAGGCCTGGCGGGACCTGGAGCATGCCCGCCGGGATATGGACGACGGCTTCCACGAGTGGGCCTGCTTTAGCGCACAACAGGCCGCCGAAAAAGGGCTGAAAGCCCTCTACCAGCATCTGGGAGGTGAGGCCCGCGGGCACTCCATCAAGCGCTTGCTGGAGGAACTCTCTCCCCGGGTGGAGGTAGAACCGGAACTGGTGGACTGCGCGCGGATTCTGGACCGGTTTTACATTCCAACCCGATACCCGAACGGATTTGATTATGGCAAACCGGCCGACTACTACACCGCCACCGACAGCCGACAGGCCATCGCCTGTGCAGAGAAGGTCCTGCGGTTCTGTGCAGGTCGCATGGCTGGATCGGGATGAGGCGATCCGCGAACTGGCGGAGCGGGCGCGTGACCTGCTGGCGCGCGACCCGCGCGTGCGGGCGGTGGGCCTCTTCGGCTCCCTGGCCCGGGGCAATGCCCTCCCCAGCAGCGACGCCGACATCCTCCTGGTCCTGGATAGCCACCCTCTCCCGCGCTGGTTTGACCGTATCCCGGAATACGCCGACGCTTTTGCGGGCACGGCCCTCCCGGTGGAACCCTTCCCCTACACCCTGGACGAACTGCGCCGCCTCGCTGCCCAGCCCGGTTTCCTGCGCACCGCCCTGCAGGAACTCATCCCCCTGGGCGGCGACACGGCTGTCTGGTCGCAACTGTGAGGTGTATTTCCACCGCCGAGACGCAGAGAACGCGGAGGTTTTCCGGTTCCCTGCGTCCTCTGTGCCTCTGCGGTGAAATCCCGGGGCTTTTCAGCAGTACCCCTGGGGCTGGCGGGGACCCCTCAACGGTAGCCACACAGGAGGTGGAATTATGAAAACCCATCGCTGGCTGGGATTCTGGACTGCCATAATGCTGGTCCTGCAGGCTGTCTTTCCCGTCGTAGCGGCCCCCGGGCCTGTCCATCCCGTCCCCTTCCCTGACCTCCTCCCCGCCTGGTACACCGCCGCCCCGCCGCAACCCCCGCCCTGCCCCCCTTCCGCCGTCTGCATCACCGTCACCAACCCGACTGGCGGGCCGGTGGAAGTGACCCAATCCACCCCGCCCGGCACCGTCCTGGCGCGGGCCGAAGTGGTGGCCGACGGCGGCGCCGCCTGGTTCGTCGGCGGACTATCCCCCGGCCAGGCCGGCACCGTCACCTGGGTCAGCGGCGACCGGGTCGGGCTGGGGCCGGGACTGGCCTCCGGCCGAACCGCCGTCCTGGCCCTCTACGTCCGTCCCGCCGGAGAGAAGGCGGCCCCCTTCGCCCTGACTGGCACGGGCGAACCCGGCCCCGCCGGGGGCGACATCGGCCCCTTCTCCAATGGCGACACCGCCCTCGCCGTCGCCAAATCCGATTCCCCCGACCCGGTGGCTCAGGGCGCGGAACTGGTCTACACCATCGTCGTGACCAACACCGGCACGGTCACCGCCAGCCAGGTCATCGTCACCGACACCACCCCGACCGGGACCGTCTTCGTCTCCGCCAACGTCCTGGAGGGCGGCGGGCCGATCTGGTTCCACGGCGGCCTCTCCCCAGGCCAGGCGGGCCCCTACTTCTGGTTCACCGGCGACCGCCTGGGCATCGGCGGGGGCCTTCCGCCGGGCGCCCGCGCCGTCCTCCAGTTCACCGTCCGCCCGCCGGTGCCCACCGAAGACGGGACGGTGCTCCACAACGACGCCTACAGCGCCAGCGCCGCCAATGCCCCCCTGACCCCCGGGGCCGACGTCACCACCACCGTCAGCGCGCCGCGCTTCGCCCTGGGCAAAGTGGAATCCCGCGACCCCATCACCGCCGGAGCGCGGCTCACCTACACGATCACCCTGACCAACGTCGGCCATCTGACGGCGACCCAGCCTTACACCATTGTGGAGACCGTCCCCGCCAATACCACCTACGCCGACTCGTCGCCCCCGGCGCAGGTGGACGGCAGCACCCTCACCTGGACCCTGACCACTCCCCTGGGGATCGGCGAGTCCGTCCAGGTCTCCTTCGCCGTGACGGTGACCGCGCCCCTCACCGACGGCACCGTCCTGACCAACGACAACTACCTGGCCCTCTCCCCGGAGGTCACTCCCACGGCCTCCGGCCCCGCCGTCCAGACGACGGTGCGCAGCTGGCCCACCCTCTCGGTCTCCAAATCCGACACCGACCCCGTCCAGGCCGGGGAACTGGTCACCTACACCCTCACCGTCGCTAACGCCTCCGGCGCCATCGGCCCGGCTCTGGGGACGGTCGTCACCGACACCCTGCCGACCTATGTAGAGTTCGTCAGTTGTAGCGACGGATGCACCCGCGTCGGCCAGACCGTCACCTGGACGCTGGGGACACTGGGCGTCGGCCAGACGCGCCTCCTCACCCTCGTCGGGCGGGTCTACAGCCCCCTGCCCAACGGGACGGTGCTGACCAACACCACCGCCGTCAGCGCGGCCAACGCACTGGCCCCCGCCGGGGCCTCCGAGACAACGACGGTCAACTCCGCCCCCGCCTTCACCGTCACCAAGACCGTCTACCCGAACGCGGTGGTGGCCGGGTCCGTCGTCACCTACACGATCATCGTCACCAACACCGGCAACGAGACGGCCCTAAGCGCCACCGTCACCGACACGCTCCCCGCGGGCTTCACCTTCGGCGGGATGGTGCAGGGGACCGCGCCAGCCCAGAGCGGCAGCGACCTGATCTGGAGCAACCAGGTCATCACCGGCGCGATCTGGCCTTCCGGATGGATCGCCCCGCCCGGCCCGCTGACCCTGGTCTTCACCGCCACTGCGTCCGGGAGCGGGACGTTCTCCAACTACGTCACCGTCACCCAGGGCACGGTCGGCGCCGCGACCGGCCCCACCGCCCCGGTCTACGTCGGCGCGCCCGACCTGCACATCGCCAAGACCGACTTCCCCGACCCGGCGACGCCCGGCCGGCCGCTGACCTACACGATCGTCTACTCCAATGCCAGCATTGTCCCCGCCACGGGCGTCGTCATCACGGACACCCTGCCGGACTTCATCACCGGCGGGTACGCCAGCCCGCCCCCCTCCGCGGGCACCATCGGGGCCGGGCAGACCGTCACCTGGAACATCGGCCCCCTGGCGGGGAACAGCGGGGACCAGACCATCCGTCTGGTCGTCACGCTGACGGTACCCATCACCGACGGGACGGTGCTCACGAACACCGCGGGCATCGCCTGCAACGAGTCCGTCTCCGACTACACCGGGCCCGTCACCACGACCGTTCGCAGCGCCCCCGCCTTCCTGGTCACCAAGACGCCCTCTCATAACCCCGTCCGCCCCGGCGACCGCCTCACCTTCACCGTCGCCGTGACCAATACCGGGACGGAAGACGCTACGGGCGTCGTCATCACCGATGTCCTCCCGGCCCACACCACTTTCGCCGACGCCACCCCTCCCTACAGCGGCCCGACGGACGGGGTGCTCACCTGGACGGTGGGGACGCTACCCGTGGGCAGTAGCGCCGTCTACACCCTGGCCGTGACGGTGGATTCCCCGCTCACCAACGGCCTGCAACTGGTCAATACTGCTTACGTCGCCTCGGCCCAGGGGGTGACGGGCACGGCCTCGGCCGCCGTCACCGTCCAGAGCAATCCCATCCTGCATCTGACCAAGTCGGACGCCCCCGACCCGGTCCCGGCCCAGGGGACGCTGGCCTACACCCTGGTCTTCTCCAACACCGGCGACGAGGTCGCCACGGGCGTCTGGCTGACCGACACGCTGGATGTGAACACCTACTTCGTAGAGGCCGACCCCGCGCCGACGAACCAGGTCGGTCGTCTGGTGGGCTGGTACTGGCCCACCCTCTCCCCGCTGGACGGCCCCCGGACGGTAGTGCTGACGGTCACCGTGGACCTCCTGCCCGACGGCACCGTCCTGACCGATCAGGCCGCGCTGGATAGCGACCAGACCCCGCCGGTCACCGCCGTGGAGACCACCACCGTCTCCACCGCCGACCTGGCCGTGGGCAAATGGCGGGCCAGCGCGGAGACCATCGGCCCGACAGACCTGGTCACCTTCACCCTGCGGGTCACCAACACCGGGTCGCTGACGGCCACGGGCGTCCGCATCACCGACACCCTCCCGGCCGGATTCACCGCCGTCTACTCCGAGGCGGTGGGGGCCACCTGGGACTCCGGCACGGTCTGGACGGCGAGCCTGGCGCCGGGTGCGTCGGCGGCGATCACGCTGGCCGCCCAGGCCCCCGCCACGCCCTGGGGCCCGATCACCCGGACCGTCTTCAACACCGCCACCGCGACGACCGCCGCGCCGGAGTACAACACGGCGGACAACCAGGCGGTCGCGTCGGTGAACGTCATCCCCGGCCCGCCGTATACGGTCACCCTGGTCGCTGTGCCGGACACCCTGCCCGTGGGGGCGCTCTCCACCCTGACGGCGACGGTCACCGATGCCTGGAGCAACCCGGTGCTGGACGGGACGTCGGTGGATTTTGAGACCCCGTTGGGCAGCCTCATTCCGCCTTCCGGCTGGGCGACATCCAACGGGATCGCCACCGTACAACTCACCTCCACGGTGGCGGGGACGGCCCTGGTCACCGCCACGGCCGGCACCGTCTACGGGACGGCGCTGGTGACCTTCACCGCCGGGGGCGTCTACCGCTTTGAATTCGCCCCCATCGCCGACCAGGTGGCGGGGGTGGACTTCACCGTCACCATCACCGCGTACGACACCTTTGGCAACGTCGCGACGGGCTTTAACGGCACCGTCACCCTCTCCGATACCACCGGGACGCTCCAGCCGACGACCAGCGACCCGTTCGTGAACGGCGTCCTGGCCTCCCAAGTCGTGAGCATCACGCGGGCGCGAGCGAACCAGCCCATCTGGGCGATCTCCAGCACGATCCAGAGCCCCAGCAACCCCTTCACCGTCACCCCCAACCTGGCGACCGAACTGGCGCTGGCGCCGCAGAACGCGACGGTGGTCGCCGGGAACACCCTGGCCTACAGCGCCGTCGCCACCGACGCCTACGGAAACTCCTGGACGGCGACCTCTGAGGTGACCTTCACCACCTCCGGCGGCAACCAGTTCCTGGGGACACCGCCCGGCAACAACATCTTCTCGGCGACGGTCGCCGGCGTCAACTTCCCGGTCACGGGCACCATCTGGGGGGCGACCGGCTGGGTCGTCGCCACGACGGGCGTCACCGTCACCCACGGCCCGGCGGTGACCCTGACGATCTCGCCGCGGGGCGCCACGGCGACGGCGGGCGACCTGGTCACCTACACGGCGGTGGCGACGGACGCTTTCGGGAACGGCTGGAACGCCACGGCCGAGGTGGCCTGGAGCGCGGGCGGCGGGAACGTCTTTGCCGGCAACGTCCTCTCGGCGACGGTCGCCGGGACCTGGCCGGTGACCGGCGCGCTGGGGAGCGTGGTGGACGTCACCACGATCACGATCCAGCCCGGCCCCGTCGCGGCGCTAGCGATGGCGCCCGTCGGTGACCCGCAGACGGCGGGGGTGCCCTTCGGGCTGACCATAACCGCCACCGACGCCTTCGGCAACCGGGCGACGAACTTCACTGGCCCCCTGACGCTGACGGACACCACCGGGACGCTGGCCCCGACGACGGCGAATCTGGTCGGCGGGGTCGCCGCGCCGTCGGTGACTGTCTACCGCGCCTGGGTCGCTGACCGGATCACCGCGACGCTGGTCGCCACGCCGACGATCCGGGTCGCCAGCAACCCCTTCACCGTCGTCGCCAACGTCCCGTACACGGTGACCTACGTGGTGCCGTCCAGTCTGCGGGTCTGTGAGACCGCGCCCGTCACAGCGACCGTCACCGACGAGTGGGGCAACCCGGTGCGGGATGGGACGGTGGTCACCTTCACGGCGACCATCGGGCTGATTTTCGCCGAAAGCGGCACTACCACCTACATCACGACGACGGTGGGTGGTGTAGCCCGCGCTACGCTGCGGGCTGGAACGTTAGCCGGGTCGGCTACGACCGAAGCCCGGTCGGGTGCGGCTTCTTCCGGTGCAAAGTGGGTGAACATCACTGCGCCCGGCCTGCCGGACACTGTCAGCCTGGCTGTAAACCCGACGGTGCTCCCGGTGGGCGGGACGGCCCTGCTGACCGCCACAGTGCGGGATTGCGCCGGCAACCTGGTGGCGGACGGGACGACGGTGGACTTCAGCCTGTTCCCGCTATTGGGCACGATCGCTCCCGACCCGTCCACCACCACAGGCGGCGTCGCCACGGCCGTCTTCACCGCCGGGACCACCCCCGGCACGGCCGTCATCACCGCCACGGCCGACGGCCGCGCCGCCACGGCGACGGTCACCCTCATCCCCGGCCCGCCGTACACCGTCACCCTGGACGACCATCCGACCACGCTGGTGGCCGACGGGGCCAGCACCGCTGCGCTCACCGTCACCGTGACCGACCGGTGGGGCAACCCGGTGGCGGACGGCACGCCGGTGGACTTCACCCTGGCCCCGGCGCTGGGGACGATCGCGCCGAACCCGGCCTCCACCGCCAATGGTATCGCCCTGGCGACCTTCACCGCCGGGACGGTGACCGGAACGGCGACGATCACCGCCACGGCCGATGGCCGCGTCGCCACGGCGACGATCACGCTGGTACCCATCCCGACGCACTACGTCTACCTCCCGCTGGTAATGCGCAACCACGGGCCGAACCTGGTGGTGGAGAGCATCACCTGGAGCCCGACGACGCCCACCCCTGAGGAGACGGTCATCGTCAGCGTGACGGTCCGCAACATCGGTTCGGCGGCGGCGGGGACCTTCTGGGTGGACCTCTACCTGGACCCCAGCCGTCCACCGGCGCCGGGCGTCCCCTGGAACGAGGTCTGCTCGGAGGGGGTGGCCTGGCGGGTGCCGGGGCTGGCGCCGGGCGAGGCGCGCGTCCTCCGCTCCGACCAGGGCGAGGCGGGCTATACCTTCTGGCGCGGCACCTTCGCCGCAACCCCCAACCCGCACATCCTCTATGCCGTAGTGGATAGCTGGCCCTACGACGTGGCGGAAACGGTTGCGGAGACGAACGAGAACGACAACGTTTGGGGACCGGTGCAGGTCTATATGCAGTAGCGATTCGGGACGCCGGGCGCCGAAGAGGCGCCCGGCGTTTTATTTGGGTGATGATGCGCAAACGCTCTCTACTGCTTTTCTTTCTGCTGGCGCTGGTTCTGCGCCTATCCGTCGTCCTTTTCGCGATCCATCTCCCCATCGGACTGGACGATGTGTTCCAGTACGATATGCTGGCCCGTTCCATCGCTTCCGGAAATGGCTATCGCTGGTATGCCCAGGAAGACCTGGCCCTGATCCGGCAGTATGTGGAGATAGAAGTGCCACCGGAGTACGATCCCCGGGGCATCCCGACCAGTTTCCGTCCCCCGCTCTACCCGGCCTTCCTGGCTCTCATTTACGCGGTGGTCGGCACGGGGCCGTACCGCTTTCTGGCTGCCCGGCTGGCTCAGGCGCTGGTGGGAGCCCTACTGGTGCCGCTGACCGTCCTCTTAGGCCGGCATATGGGGCTCTCAGAACGGCCTATCCGCCTGGCGGCCGTGGTCATCGCTATCTATCCCCTTCTGGTTCTCTATCCCCTGGCGCTTGCGACAGAAAACCTCTATATTCCCCTGCTGACTCTTTCTCTCACAATGGTATTGAAGGCTGGGGCGCGGGGGCGCGTCCGGGAGTATGCCGTGGCGGGGCTTTTCTTGGGCCTGACGGCGCTCACTCGTTCTGTGATCACCCTCTTCGTCCCTCTGGCGGCCCTGTGGGGCTGGCTGAACCATGTTCCTCGCCGGAAAGGGCTGGTCAACAGCGCAGCGATGGTGCTGGCCTTTCTGGCTGCCACGCTGCCCTGGTCGGTCCGCAACACTTTTCTGCACGGAGAGTTCCATTTTGTTGAATCGGCGCTGGGCTATCAACTCTACATAGGCTATCATCCTCAGGGCACTGGTACCTTCAGTGCGGACTTCGCGCTTGATCTGGTGCCGATCATGGATGACGGGGAGCGCCATCGCAAAGGGCTGGAGGCGTTCTGGTCGTTCGTCCGGGCTGATCCGGCCCGGGTCCCGTACCTGATGGTGCGCAAGTTGGGTTACTTTTGGGGACTGGATAAGCGGGCATTTCAGTATTTCTACAGCAACGGGTACTTGGGGCGGTGGCCAGGAGTGCTGGTGGCCGGGGCGCTGGTCGGGTTGTGCGGACCGTTTGTCCTGATCGCTCCCGCCGGACTGGCAGGATTGGCGTTGAGCCGACCGCGGCGGGAGATGGTCCTCACCTTCTGGCTGATTGCCTACTCTACCGGGATTCACATGCTGATCCTGGCGGAGGACCGTTTTCATGTGCCCTTGGTTCCCCTGCTGGTCATCCTGGCGGCGCACTTTCTGATGGATCGGCCCTGGCGCCAGGCCGGGCGCGGGCAGAAGATTCTGGCTATCCTGCTCAGCGCTATGCTGGTCGTGAATTGGGGGTGGGAACTGGCCCGGGATTGGGAGGTCCTTTGGGCGCTGGTGGGCCCGGAGGGGCATCGTTTGGGGTTGAGTTACTGAGGACGGTTGTGTCCCTATGCCCCCGGTTTACCAGACGCATATAGGCTCATGCCATCCCCGCCGGGAGGGTGAACCCTCCGGCTCAAAGCATAACCCTGCTTCGCAGGCTGTAAGGGCGACGCATGCGTCGCCCCTCCCGCTGCGCTTCGTGACTCACTACGAACAGCCCCGAGGGGGCTTTCGCTTTGAGCCCGACGGTTTAGCGTCGGGCGGAGGCGGCTGAGTAGATTGACAATGGCAAATTCTAATTTATGTTGAAAAACCATCCGCTAAAAGTATAAATGGTATCACCCTGTTACGCTTCTCGCCTCAGGAATCCCCCCAGCAGATGAGGGGGATTTGCCCCTCCCCCCTGCCCCCCTCCTCGTGGGCGTCAGTGTTGTGGGGGAGGGGTGTCACCGATCTCCCCGTGGGCGGCCCACTGCTGGTTGAAAATCTGAATTTTTAAGCACTCTCGGGCGAGGGGAAGGGGGATTTGCCCCCTCTCCCCCTGGGAGAGGGGGCGCGTCGCCGAAGGTGACGCGGGGGTGAGGTCAGGAGAAGCGCGTCGCCGAAGGCGACGCGGGGGTGAGGTCGTCTGGACCTCCCTCGCCGAAGGCGGCGGGGTGAGGGTGCGGTTTCGGAAAATGCGCCCAATCCATGCGCGGGTGGGAAACCGGTTGCCGGCTCTCTGCACCCCCGGCCCTCTCGGCAGGAATTTCCGGTCTCCCTTCTATCCCAAACCGTTCAGGAGAACCCTATGCCCGCCGACATCCTGCTCATCCATGGACACATCTACACGATGGACCCCGAACTCCCCCGGGCCAGTGCCATAGCCGTCGGGGGGGAGCGCATCCTGGCCGTGGGCGGAGACGCCCTGCGCGACCTGGCCGGCCCCGGGACGCAGGTGGTGGACCTGGAAGGCCGCTGCGTCCTCCCCGGCCTGACCGACAGTCACCTGCACCTGATGTGGTTCGCCCTGGGGCTCCAGCAGGTGGACCTGACCGGAGCGACGTCCCTGGCAGAGGTACGGCGACGGCTGGCCGAACGGGACGCGGTCACCCCGGAGGGGGAGTGGATTCTGGGGCGCGGCTGGGACCAGGAGCAGTGGCCCGACCGCCGCTTCCCCACCGCCGCGGACCTGGACGCCGCGGCGCCGCGCCATCCGGTGATGCTGACGGCCAAAAGCGGCCACGCGCTGGTGGCGAACTCCCTCGCCCTGCAGCGGGCCGGAGTCACCGCCGAAACCCCCGATCCGCCCGGCGGGCGTATCGTCCGGGACGACGCCGGCCGCCCGACGGGCCTCTTCCTGGAAGAGGCGATGCGCTTGATCCAGGAGACCGTCCCCCAACCCGATGGGGAGGCCGTCCTGCGGGCGCTCCCGGCGGCCCTGAACCGCCTGGCGCGCCTGGGGCTGACCGCCGTCCACGATATGGGCGACCTGATCGGGCTGGAGGCCTACCAGCGCTGGCTGCAGGAGACAGGCCCCCTGCCGTTACGTATCGTCTTCTACCTGCCGCTGGACGGTCTGGGGCAGGCGCGGGCGCTCCATCTGCGCTCCGGCTGGGGGAACGACTACCTGCGCCTCGGCGGGGTCAAGGTCTTCTCCGACGGCGCCCTGGGCCCCCGCACCGCGGCCATGCTGGAGCCGTACCTGGGGGAGCCGGAGAACCGGGGGATCCTGGCGATGGAGCCGGAGGCGCTGGGGGCCGTCGTCCGGCAGGCCGCGGAGGGCGGGCTGGCGCTGGCGATCCACGCCATCGGCGACCGGGCCAACCGTCTGGTGCTGGACGCGCTGGCGGCGCTGCCGGACGCGTGGCGGACCTCCTTGTGCCACCGCATAGAGCATGTCCAGTTGATCCACCCCGAGGACGTGGGGCGACTGGCCGCGCTGGGGGTGGTTGCCTCCATGCAGCCGATCCACGCCATCCAGGACGCGCCGATGGCCGACCGGTACTGGGGCCATCCCCGCTGCGCCACCGCCTACGCCTGGCGCTCGCTCCTGGATGCCGGGGCAGTCCTCGCCTTCGGCTCGGACTGCCCCGTGGAGGACCCCAATCCCTTCCTGGGGGTCCACGCCGCCGCAACCCGCGCCCGCGCCGACGGGTACGGCGGGCCGGACGGCTGGTATCCCCAACAGCGTATCTCCGTGGAGGAGGCCGTCCGAGCCTACACCTGGGGCGCGGCGTACGCCGCCGGAATGGAAGATCGCCTGGGGACGCTGACCTCGGGCAAACTGGCCGACCTGGTCGTAATAGACCGGGACATCTTCGCCGTCCACCCGTCCGCCATCCCCGAGACCCGCGTCCTGGGAACGATGGTCGGAGGGAGATGGGTGCACACCCTCCTGTAGGGACCGTCTTCCCAGGAGCGACGGACGATGAAACGATCGGCCGTTATCGGGTTGGCCCTGGCGCTTTTTCTGATGACAACGATGGGCGCGCGGATGCCGGGAAACTCCCCGCCCTATGACCCGAAGACGATGGAGCACCTCTATGCCCCGGACCCCGCGCTCAATCTGAAAGATGGGGACATCGTCGTCCCCGTCCTGATGTACCACCTTGTCGGGCGGAGCGTGCTGGAAAAGAATGGACAGTCGGTCTCCCGTTTCAACGTCACGGCGGCGGACTTTGGGGCTTGCGCAGTAAATCCTTTCGGTGGAGCGACACGCCCGCGAAGAAAAGGGAAAGTGGGGTTTGCGGGGGCGGCTTCGCCGCCCCCGCAAACCCCACACCCCAACCCTTTCCCGTGCAGGGTGAATTGCTGCACAAGCCCACTTTGAGGCACAACTGGCGCTCCTGCAACGACTGGGGTATCATTCGGTGACCGTCGGCGAGATCGCCGCCGCGCTGGATGGGACGGGCACCCTTCCAGAGCGTCCGATCGCCCTGACGTTTGACGACGGCTGGCGGGAGCAGTACGAGGTCGCCTTCCCCCTGCTTCAGAAGTACGGCTTTCGGGCGACCTTCTTCGTCGTGACGGCGCATGTCGGCTATCCCCGCTTTATGAGCTGGGAGGAACTGGCGGAGGTGCGGGATGCGGGGATGGAGATCGCGTCCCACGGGCGCAAGCATGTCAGCCTGGTGGATGCGGATGACAAAGAAGCATGGCGGGAGATCGCCCTTTCTAAAGAGAAACTGGAGGAGGAACTGGGCGTCCCGGTGGTGAGTTTTTCCTACCCCTTCGGCGGGTACCGGCGGGGCTTTCGGCGATGCTGGAACGCGCCGGCTATCGGATCGCGGTGGGGCTGGGGGGATCGGCCATCCACAGGTCGGGCAGCCGCTACTATCTCCGGCGGATAGAGGTCACCGGCTACGACTCGTTGCTGTCGTTTCTGAAGCGGTTGCCCTGGCGCGGCGCGGGGACCCCGCTGTGCGCGCCGCCGGAGGAGCGCTCGTCCCGGCGGCACCGGGGCGAATCGGCGGATTGAGTGGAGGAATATGCGTTCCTGTAGAATTTTCAAACTTCTTTCCCTGACCCTGCTTCTCCTGTCCGGCGGTTGCGGGGTTCTTCTCCTATCGCCCACCCCCACCCCGGCACCGACACTGCCCCCTTCGCCGACCCCGTCCCCCATCCCAACCCCCACCCCGACCCCCCTGCCGCCGATCCCCCTGATCATCCGCTTCCCGAAGACGGTCACCGCACTGGAGGGAGTCACCGTCCGGGTGGAACTGCCGGGGCTGGCCCAGCGGGACCCCGGGGCGCAGGTGTGGGCGCAGGTCTTTCCCCCCGGTTCTCGCGAGCCGGTCTGGGAGTCCCCGCTGCAATTCAACGGAGCGACGGGGTACATCTCTCCGGAACCTCTCTGCTTTCCACTGGAAGCGCTGCCTGGTAATTGGCGGCTTTCCATTTCCATCCAGTCTGCCGTCCCCATCCGTGGGCCGCGCGTGGTTCACTTCCGGCAGGAACCGATCCCGTTCTGGGACCTGACCGGTCAGGTGCCTGCGGAGGTCCAGATACAGGTGCCCCAGGCCTTCGCCGTCGTCCGGAAGGAGGGGGACGAAGTCTCCGGGGTGACGATCTGGCAGCGCGGCGCGGAACGGATAGAATTGTGGTGGGCGCCCGGTCCGGCGGAGGCGCTGACGCTGGATACCGCGCAGATGCTGGAGGAGGCGACCTTCCCGGTGACGGGGGGCGTGGAGGTCTCAGGGGTAGAGACGGTTTCCCGGGGGAAACGGCCGGGGTTTCTGTTTCGGGAGCAGTGGCCGGAGGGCCCGGCCGAGGCACTGGTAGTACAGGCCTCCAGCCGCCGCCTCTACCTGCTGCGGATATGGGGGACTCCCAACGGAGAATTTTCCCCCTTGCTTCGGGAGATTCAGGGAACGTTTCGGGTGAAATAAAGCCACGGATTACACAGATTTCACGGATTAAAAAATTCATATAATCCGTGTTAATCCGTGTAATCCGTGGCAAATGCACTTCACCGCACCTCGGCCACGGCGAAAACCTCCCGCTCAAAAAACCAGCGGAAGGGCGGCCAGTGGAAGAGGATGTGGCGGGCCAGGCGGAAAATGATCCCTTCCTGCCGATGCTGAGGCGGGGTGTCCAGCCAGACGCGGGCGCGGAATCCGTGGCGGCGCAGTACCCACCACAAACTGAGCGCGCTCTGCTCGTTGACGTGGACGTCCACATTGGCGGGGATCAGCGCTCGTGGATCGCGGGGGTAGGCGGCTCCCTGTCCCATCAGGATGCGCACCAGCCGGACCACCGGGTAGGCGTAACGGTCGTACCAGACGTTCGGCGCGGTGTGGACCACCAGCCGCCCGCCAGGCTTGAGAACCCGACGCGCCTCCTGCAGCGCCTGGTCCAGTTCCCACGGGTAGAGGTGCTCCACGAGATCAAAGAAGAGCACCCGGTCAAAGGTGCCGTCGGGGAAGGGGAGCCGTTTCGCGTCGGCCTGGTAGATCCCGGCTGCCTCCCCTTCCGCCACCACCTGGCGGGAGAGCGCCACTGCCGCCGGGGCGTAGTCAATCCCATGGGCCTCTGCACCGGCCCGGGTACAATGGCGCAGCACTTCCCCCCGCCCACAACCCACATCCAGCACCCGCATCCCCGGCCCGATGCCCGCTACGGCGAAGGCTGACCGTAACCGGCGGGAGAGTTCCCGCCCCTCCGTGGCGACAAACTCTTCGTATCCTTCGCAAACCGACAAAAAGTACTCCTGGTCGTACCGATCCGGCGGTACCGAGAGGGGCAGCGGCATTTGTCGCTTCTTCATCCGACTCCTCACTCCGGGAAATCGTCGGCGGATGGCATCGGTCAGTGCAGCGTACAGGAGGCCGACCTCTTCCACCTGCATGGCGCGGCTCAGGAGCAGGTAGACGACCGCCCCGGCCCCCCCTCCGCCACCGACCACCGCCAGTTCCCCCAGCAGGCCCGGACCCAGCGCCATCTCCAGCGGGCAGGCGATCCCCCATGAAACGGCCGCCAGCGCCAGCGACGCGACCGTCACCCGAACCAGCATTCCCCCCATCCCGGAGGCACCCAGTCCCCCCAGATGGCGGCGGGTAAGGTAGAGCATCGTCAGCGCGTGCGCCGTCCATTTGCCGGAATTGACCAGCACCAGCAGGGGGAGGGTCAGGACACCGGCCGCGGCCAGCGCCACCGCGGTCAGGGCGTAGAGGACGGTGGTTCCGATGCCCACCAGGGCCGGGGTCAGGGTGTCTTTGCGGGCGTAGAAGGCGAAGATGAGCACCTGGTCTATCGCCGCAAAGAGCAGGCCCGGCAGGTGGCAGCGCAACGCTTCGGCCACCGCCAGCGTGTCCGCACGGGTGAACCCCCCGTGCTCAAAGATGAGCGCGACGACGGGGACCGAAAGAACCAGCAGGGCCGTGGTGGCGGGGATAATCAGGAACAGCACCAGGCGAAGCCCCTGGGATAAGGTGGCGCGGAAGGGCGATGGGTCCCCCTCGGCGGCCTGCCGGGAGAGCGTGGGCAGAATCGCCAGCGAGACGGCGACGACCACCATCCCCAGGGGAAACTGGATGATCTGGGCGGCGTACTCCATCCAGGCGATGGCGGAACTGCCGATGCGCGAGGCCAGGTGGTAACTGAGCACCACCGAAAGCAGGTTGTCCACCACCAGGCCCAGCAGGACGGGGAGGTAGAGTTGCCCGATGCGGTGCAGGGCTGGGTGGTGCAGGTCCAGGATGAACTGCAGGCGTGCGTCCCGCAGGCCGGGGAGTTGCAGTGCTACCTGACAGGCCGCCCCGACGACCAGTCCCAGGGCCATGCTCCGTACTCCCCACCAGCGCCCCAGGAGAAGCGCCGTCACCACAACTGCGGCGTTGAAGACCGCCGCGGTGAAGGCGGGGAAGGCGAACCGCTGGAGGGCGTAGAGGGCCGCGGAAAGGACACCAGCGAGGTTGAGGAACAGGAGGGCCGGGAGGACCATTCGCAGCAGTTCTGTCGCCAGTTTCTGGTCTTCCGGAGAGAGCCCTCCCGCCATCAGCCAGATCAGTTGTGGGGCAAAGAGTTCCCCCAGGAGGAGGAACCCGCCCACGATGAGCGCCAGGGCGGCGGTCAGGAGGCCGATCAGGCGCCACAACTCGGCTCGCCGCTCCGGGGCGGCATAGTCGGAGAAGACGGGGACCAGGGCGGAGCTGATCATCCCACCCACCAGCAGATCGTAGATGGTGGTGGGGACACGGATAGCGGCGTTGAGCGCGCTGACGGGAGGGCCGGCGCCGAAGAGGCCGGATTTGACCATCTCTCGGACCAGTCCCAGCATCCGGCTGGCGATGTTGCCCAGGGAAATGAGGCCGGCGGCCTGGGTGACCTCTACCGAATCGCCGGGCAGCGGGCCTTCCGGTGGCGCGGGGAACGGGATATGGACGGGCACGGATGGACGGGGCCCGTTATCTGGACTCAGACCCTCCCCCCTGGGAGGCGCTGAAGATGCTCCCATTTCCTCTCCGCTGATGGCTTTTGCCCGGATTGACGGGGATCGCCGTTTTCGCCGCCGAGACGCCGAAGGCGCAGAGTTTCCCCGTTTTCACAGGCAGCGAGATGGTTCTGCAGCGAATGTCACATCCGCGTTGACCTGCGTTCGTCCGCGTCCTGTAAAACCTGTTCCGCGCTCTCTGCGGGCCCGGCGGAGCGGCCTGCGGCTCGCCGTTCGTACCATTCGTAGTATCCCAGCAGGCGCCCGTCGGCATCCCGGACGGCCCGCATATACATTCGGCGCTCTTCGTTCTCGGAGATGAACCGCTCATCCGCGCCGGCCCGGAATTCCTCCAGAACATCCAGGATGATTTGCCGGGAGCGGGGATTATGGCAATCCAGCAGGGACGTGCCCAGAAGCGCTGCGCCGCCCGGATAATGGGCGATAGCGGCCCGGTTCATGTAGCGGATGGTGTGGTCCGTATCGGCGACGAGGATGGGTTCCGGCAAACTGTCCAGAATAGCGGCCAGGAGAGTGACGTCGGGCATAGGGACCTCCGGGTGGTAGAACAACAAACCGGCTGGGGGAACCAGCCGGTTTGTGGGCGGTACAGGACTTGAACCTGTGACCTCCACGATGTCAACGTGGCGCTCTGGCCATCTGAGCTAACCGCCCCTTGAGAAAGATTATACCACTGCTTGACAAAGTTGACAAGCCCATAGAGCTGAGGGGCTTGTGCAGCAATTCGCCCCGCATGGGAAAGGATGGGGTGTGGGGTTTTTGAGGGCGGCGAAGCCGCCCTCAAAAACCCCACTTTATCCCTTTTTCACGGGCGTGCCGCTCCCTGGAAAGGATTTGCTGCACACCCTCCAAGAACACGGCCACTTGACCGCTTTCCCTCCATGCGGTATAATGAGCCTGCTTCTCCGCCGAGGAGCCATCGCGCGGAGATTCAATTTTGTATGGGAGATGTATGAATGCCCAAGCGAACGTATCAGCCCAAAAAACGAAAGCGCATGCGGACACATGGATTCCGCGCCCGAATGGCTACTGCTACGGGGCGCCGGGTGCTGAAGGCCCGACGGCTGAAGGGGCGCCATAAACTCACCGTCCAGCGCGAGTGGGCCAAGAAGTGGAACTGGAAGGAGAGCGCCCAGCGGCCGCGCCGCCGAGCGTAAACGGGTCTTCGCCCTGCGGCAGGGGAGCGTATGGAGCGACGGGCCCGGCTCCGAAGAACGGTGGATTTTGAACGGGCCCGGCGAGAAGGCCGTCCCTGGCATCACCCTATGTTTGTTATGATCGCCACCCCCAATCCGGTTGGCCACACCCGCATCGGTGTGGTCGCCGGACGCAAATTGGGAACGGCCGTCGTCCGCAATCGGGCAAAGCGGCTGCTCCGGGAAGCCGTCCGTCGCCTTTACACTCACCTGTTGCCCGGGTGGGACCTCATCCTCATCGCCCGCCCTGCCATCCTGGGTGCCAAAGAGCCACAAGTAGAAGCGGCCCTGGAACAGGTCGCTCGCGAAGCGGGAATCTGGCAGAAGGAGACCGGTCAGTGAAATATGTACTGTTGGCCCTGATTCGTTTATGGCAGTGGACATTCTCGCGCACCCTGCCGCCGACCTGTCGCTTCTACCCATCCTGTTCCCAGTACGGCTACGAGGCCATCTCTCGTTACGGAGTCCTGCGCGGCGGCTGGCTGACCGTCAGGCGGATTGCCCGTTGCCACCCCTTTCACCCCGGTGGCTACGACCCCGTTCCCGACCTCTATTGAGGAGAAAAAGATCGCGTGAATAGACGATTTTCCCACCTCTGGCTCTTTCCGATTCTTCTGCTGGCCCTCCTCCTGGGAGGATGTGCCAGCGGTGTCCATGCAACCAACTGGACGACGCTCGTTCTCCACGACGGGACGCTCTACGTGGCGGACCTGGAGCAGGTACGCGCCCTGGATGCCGAAACCGGTCAGGAGACCTGGGCCTTCCCGCCCCAACCAGACCTGCGCCAGTACGGCCCTTTCTACACGGTGACCTTGCTGGATGACGAAACGCTTATGGTCACCTCCCAAGAGCGTCCCGGGGGTGGATTCTTTGCCCGCTCCGTGGGGGTGCTGCGCGCACTCCAGCGGGATGGTGGACGACCGGCATGGCCCCAGCCCTTCACCACGGCGGGAGAGTTCATTGCGCCGGGTGCTGCTGGGGACAATATTTTCATCATTGGCAACAGTGATGGCAACGTCTACGCCCTGCGGATAACGGACGGCACGCTGGCCTGGACGTTCCCCACCCGCGGCCGGGTCTGGGCAACTCCGCTCGTCTTCTCCGATACCGTCTATATCGCCTCTCTGGACCATCACCTCTATGCTCTGGACTTGCAGACTGGCGCGCTGCGCTGGCAGTTCAAGGCCGGAGGTGCGATGACGGACCGCCCCCTGATCCTCAACGACATCCTCTACATCGGCTCTTTTGACCATAACCTCTACGCGCTTCGCCCTGCTGACGGCACGGAGATCTGGCGTTTTACCGGTGCCAACTGGTTCTGGGGAACTCCGGTCGGCGATGGCAGTCGCCTCTACGCTGCCGATGTCAATGGCAACGTCTACGCTCTGGATGCGGCCACCGGCACGGAAATCTGGCGCAGCCGGGTGGAGGGGACGGTTCGGCTGGGGCCGGCCCTGAGTTCCGACGGGAAGCGGCTCCTGGTCGCCACCGAGAACGGCACCTTATTCGGCATGGATACCGCGGATGGATTCGTCCTCTGGCAGCAATCCGGACAGGGACAACTGGGGTCTATGGTCGTCAGCGGGGAGCAGGTCTACGTGACCCGGATCAACGCCCCCCAGCGAGTGCAATCTTTTTACGTGGAGAACGGTCGCCCGGTATGGTCATACCCGCCGGAAAGCAAGTAGTAACCTGGAGTCTGGCGAATTTTCCGGGTGCTATGCTCAAAGCCGGTCTGTGACCGGCGTCCGGCAATCGGCGGGTCTGCGACCCGCCGAGAGCACCCGCCGGGAGCGAAAAAGAGCATTTCGCCAGAGTCCAGTAGTAACGTTCCAGTCATTTTAAGGAGAACTGGCTGTGTGGGATCTGTTTATTCTGAACCCAATGGTTAACCTTCTGTTGCTGTTTTACCGCCTTCTGGGCCACCAGACGGTACTGGCTATCACGGCGCTGACGCTGCTGGTGCGCCTGGCCGTCCTGCCCCTGACGCTGAAACAGCAGCAGGCTGCCCAGCGGATGCAGGCGCTGCAACCGGAACTGGAAAAGTTACAGAAGAAGTACGAGAAGGACCGGGAAAAACTGGCTCAGGAGCAGATGAAACTCTACCGCGAAGCCGGAATTAATCCCCTGGGTGGATGTCTGCCGCTATTGATTCAGCTCCCCCTCCTCTACGGCCTCTGGCAGGCGATTATGCGTACGCTGGCCGTCAGCCCGCTGGAACTGGTGCGCCTCTCCCAAAACGTCTACTCGTTCATCCCCAGCCTTACCGCCCTCATTCCCCTTCAGAGCCGGTTCCTCTGGCTGGACCTGGGCCAGCCGGACCCGTATTTTGTCCTGCCGATCCTGGTCGTAGTCACTTCCTGGCTTTCTCAGAAAATTCTCACCCCTCCCTCCACCGACCCGCGATCCGCGGCGATGAACCAGCAGATGATGATTATGATGCCATTAATGTTCGGCTTTATCTCTATTTCCTACTCTTCCGGCCTTTCAATCTACTTCATCATCTCCAACCTGGTCACCATCCTTCAGTACTTCCTGATCCCCAAGCCGGGTGCGCCGAGGAAGGAGCGGGATGAACGCAGAAAGTAAGATTTTCTTTGGCGAAACCGTAGAGGACGCCGTTCGCGCCGGACTGGCCGCGCTACGGTTGCCGCGCGAAGCGGTGGAGATAGAGGTTCTGGACGAGGGAAGCCGTGGCATCCTGGGGATTGGCGCCCGTGTGGCGCGCGTTCGGGTAACGCCATTGGTCCCTCCTTCCCCCGAACCTGTCTCGGGGGTAGTTCCTCCCCCCCAGGAGATATCGCTCTCCGAACTCCCCGTCGCAGAGATTGCCCAGACAACGCTGACCGAGCTGCTCCGTCATCTGGGATTCTCTGCAGAGATTCTGGTCCGCCAAGGGGAACCGGCGGCCGATGAGGAAGAGGCGCCGCTGGTGCTGGATATCCAGACCACCAACGCGGATACGTTGATCGGCCCCCATGGGGAGACTCTGGCGGCCCTCCAGCACATCCTCCGCCTGCTGGTTAACCGACGGGCAGGGCAGATGATTAATCTCATTGTAGATGTCCAGGGCTACAAGCGACGGCGGGAGCAGAACCTGCGCCGCCTGGCGGAACGGATGGCCATCCAGGCAGTGAAGAGTGGGCGGACAGTCTATCTGGAGCCGATGCCTCCTTATGAACGGCGCATTGTCCACCTGGCCCTGCGGGACCGGGAAGACGTCACCACTCAGAGCGTCGGCGAAGGCCGCCAGCGGCGCGTCACCATCATCCCCCGGGTGGGGAAGACGGGAGGCGTAGAGTAAAAGGGTTTCTTATTCCCGCGTGCGGGTTTCGTAGCGGCGATGACTGTCACTTCCCACAGTGTCAGGGACAGGGCTCTCCGGATCGGCATTTTTGATTCCGGAGTGGGGGGCCTCACCGTCTGGCGGGAGATTGTGCGAGAACTCCCATCCTGGGGCACCATCTATGTCGCCGACCAGGCCCATATCCCCTACGGGCCGCGCCCGCTGGAAGAGGTACGGCAGTTCGCCGAAGGGATCGCCCGTTTTCTACTGGAACAGGGGGCCGCGGTCATCGTTCTGGCCTGCAACACCGCATCGGCGGCGGCTCTCCACCATCTGCGGGCGACCTTCCCTCAGGTGCCCTTTGTGGGGATGGAGCCAGCGGTCAAACCGGCGGTGCAGAAAACGCGCAACGGCCGGGTAGGAGTGATCGCCACGCCGGCCACGTTTCAAGGAGAACTCTTCGCTTCCCTGCTGGAGCGCTTTGCCCGCGATGTGCGCGTCATCCCCCAGGTCTGCCCGGGGCTGGTGGAGGCAGTGGAGGCCGGGGCACTGGACGGGCCCGAAACAGAAGCGCTGGTGCGGTCCTGCCTGGAACCGCTCCTGGAGGCGGGGGTGGATGAACTGGTGCTGGGCTGTACGCATTACCCTTTCCTCCGGCCCCTTATGGAGAGAGTTGTGGGATCGGGGGTGGAAATCATTGACCCGGCGCCTGCAGTGGCGCGGCAGGCGCGGCGGGTACTGGAGCAGACAGGGGCCCTCCCCTCCGGGGAATCGTCTCCCCGCCACGCTTTTTATACCACGGGTAACCCGGCGCGATTCGCCCGAATGCTGGAGCAACTGGTCGGTGTGCGGGGGGACGTTCGGGCTCTCTCCTGGAACAGGGGATGCCTTCAGGTTGCCAGGAAGTAAAGGGCGAACGGGAGAGCGACGATGGTCATCCTGACAGTAGACCTGGGAGGAACACAGATTCGTACGGCCCGTTACACCCCCGACGGCCGGCTGGAGCAACGAATTGCGGTCCCCACACCGGCCGCCGAAGGCCCGGAGGCTGTTCTGAACCGCATCCGGGAGACGGTGCGCGCGGTCTGGCCCGAAGGAGATACTCCCGTAGCGGCGCTATCCATCTCGGCACCCGGCCCGGTGGACGCCCACCGGGGGGTTGTTCGCTTCACCCCCAACATCTCCCGCTGGAAAGACGTCCCCCTGCGAGACCTGATGGCCGAGGCCTTCGATGTCCCTACCTTTGTCGCCAACGACGCCAACCTGGCGGCCCTGGGTGAGTTCCGCTTCGGTGCCGGGCGGGGTGTCCGGGACCTGGTCTACCTGACCATCAGCACCGGCATCGGCGGCGGGATCATCATAGACAGTCGCCTCTTTGAGGGCGGTCAGGGCCTCGGCGGTGAGGTCGGTCATATGGTCATAGAGCCCCATGGTCCTCCCTGCGGTTGCGGAGGGTACGGATGTCTGGAGGCCGTCGCGTCGGGGCCGGCCATTGCCCGGGAGGCCCGCGCGGCGGTAAAGCGCGGGGAGCCCTCCCTTCTGGCCCTCTGGAAGGACCATCCGGAGGAGATTACCGCCCGGACCGTCGCCGAGGCGGCAGCGCAGGGGGACGAACTCTCCCGGCGCATCTTCGCCCAGGCGGGGTTCTACATCGGCCTGGCGCTGGTCAGCCTGATGTACCTCTTCAACCCGGCCCTCTTCATCCTTGGCGGATCGGTGGTTAAAGCGGGCGACCTGCTTCTGGAGCCCCTCCGACAGACAGTTCGGGAGCGCGCCCAGCGGGTCTACTGGGAGAACATTTCCATCGTCCAGGCCACCCTGGGCGATGATGTAGTCCTGCTGGGTGCCCTGGCACTGGCTCTGGAGCGGTTACAAATCCCCTGATGGGACTGCTGCTGGGTATTCTGGATCGGGTTACTGCAGGCCCCCGTCGCCGAAAATACGAAACCCTGGCCCGTCAGATGGGGCGACCGGGGCTTTCCCCCGACGGCCGACGGGGGTTTATCATCCTCCAGATAGATGGCCTGGCCTACGACTACCTGCGGGAGGCTATGGAGCGGGGGTACACCCCGTACCTCCGGCGGCTGGTTCAGGAGGAGGGGTGGAACCTGATTCCCTGGTACTGCGGGCTTCCCAGCACGACTCCGGCGGTTCAGGCGGCCATTCTCTTCGGCAACCGGGAGAACATTCCCGGCTTCCGCTGGTACGATAAACGAAATCGGGTCGCCTTCGTCGCCAAGCGACCCGCCCAGGTGCAGGCGCTTCAGGAGCAGTTGAAGGCCGGACGGGTCGGCATTCTCCTGGGCGGTTCCAGTTACGTCAGCATGTTTGACGGCGATGCCAACCTGGCGCTCTTCACCCTCGCCTCTATTCACCCACGCTTTTTCCTGGAATCGGTGCGCGGGATCGGCCTGTTGCTGGTCTTCCTGCTGAGCCCCTCGCGGGTCCTGCGAGTCCTCTGGGGAACCCTGGTCGGGTACTTACGGGCACTGGTATGGCGGCTGATGGCAACCCTGCGCCGAAAACCCTCCCGGCACTACGGCCTGCTCTCCCCTCTGCTGGCTGCTGCAGTCAACACCCTGTTCACCGAAGTCCAGACCTTCGGCGTGGTCCTGGATATCTACCGCGGCGTGCCGTCCATCTATGCCAACTACAACGCCTACGACGAAGTGGCCCATTCGTTTGGCCCGACCGACCCGGCCGCATTTTCGGTCCTGCGGGACATAGACCGCCGCATCCGGCAGATTGATCGGGCCCGCCGTCGGGCAGCCCGACAGGGAGGCCGTCCGTATGACCTCTTTGTCCTCTCTGATCACGGGAATGCCCCGGCTGTTCCCTTTTCCTGGCAGGTCGGGCAGACGCTGGGCGAATTCATCGCGGCTCAGTTGGGGGACGTCTCGCTGGACGAGGTATTCGGCCGGCCTGGATACGCCGAGGCGAAAGCCCGGTATCTCATAGAAGAATTGGGACACCTGGAGGGAAAGTTGCCCCCGGCCGTCGGTCGGGTGGTGCGTTCCCTGCGCCGGTCCATCGGCCGCCGCGTTCCTCCCGACTGGGAGGCAGAGGCCTACGACCTGGAACGACGAGAGGATGTGGTCGTCCGCGTCTCGGGGCCGCTGGCCCACGTTTATTTCAATGTCGTCCCTCGGCCGCTGGATTTGATAGAGGTGGCGGTCCTGTACTCTCATCTCCTGGACCGGCTGATGGAAATGGAAGCCATTGGGTGGATTGTGGGACGGGCCGGTGAGCAGGTGGTGGTACTGGGGCCGGGCGGCGGCCGGGCAGTGATTGACGCGCAGCGGGTGGAGGTCACTCCACCCGACCCGCTGGCGCCCTACGGGGACCGGGAGCGGGTCGCACAGGAGGTCTATCGCCTGGCGAGATATCCCCACTCCGGCGACCTGATTCTGATGGGGCGACTCCTCCCCGATGGACCTGTGGTTACCTTTGAGGAGCAGATCGCCACTCACGGGGGGATTGGGGGAGGCCAGGAGTGGCCATTTCTGCTCCAGGACGGAGGGATCAATCCGGAACCGATCACTTCACCGACCGTCTTCTACGACTACTTCCTGGAGCGGTATCTGCAGGATGGAGGGTGATGGAACCTCTGGCAAATCCAGCCCATATATTTCGCACAAATTCTTCGGCAGTCTCCCCGCAACGTGTTGGTATCCTTTGACTTACTCCCTATCGCCACGGGAAGCAAAGCCACGAAATCGTTGGACGTAGACAAACGCTGATGAACGCTGGTTTCTCTGGATCAACGTAGAACAGTGGGCTGCTCGTGGCGAACTGTCGTCCGCCACTGCCGTGTATGGCATTTTGCTCGTTCGCCATTGACCCAGCCATGTGCTCCGAGCACACGGCGGCTCCGCAACCAACGTGCGCTCCTCCAAGATTTGGTTAGCGAGCCAAACCGCTGCAGCGCGGCGGTTAATGAAGACCGCCGCGTGTGACTACGTTGACAATGGCAGATTCTAATTTATGTTGACAAACCGCCCGTTAAAAGCATAAAAGGTATCATCCTGTCAGGCCTCTTGCCCCAGGAATTCCCCCGGCAGGGAGGGGAATTTTGCCCCTCCCCCCTGCCCCCCTCCCCGTTGCGGCGTTCCGCCGCACG
>FWPU01005498.1_pt1 | contig 27364 bp, 31 predicted proteins | sample 2228361 | NCBI WGS metagenome assembly FWPU01 (sample SAMEA103939777, study PRJEB20133) | metagenome
ACATAAGGCAGACCTCCTTGATGGTAAGGATTCATCTGTCTATGTTGCCCCAACCAGCTCATTTAGGCAAGGGATTTATGCACACCCCTCAATTAAGACAGGATGAACAGGATTTGACAGGATGATAATAATAAAGAGGTGATAAAGATGCGACATCCAATCTTTGAGGAAACCGAGAAAAACGAGCGGGTCTATGAGAGCCTGCGGGAGCAACTGGAAAAAGATCACTGGGGCGAGTGGGCAGTTATCGTCAGTCAACAATTGGCTGCCGTGGCGCCGACGCTGGAAGAGGCAGACCGATTAGCCGAAGAGAAGTTCCCCAAGGCTCCAATCCGTCTGGTGAGAAAGGTCGGTCAAGAGTTGCCCAAAGAGGTGTGGAAACTGTGAGCGTACGTATCTTTCCCTTTCAACGAGATGCACCAGTTGTGACGCTCACTCTGGCTGCGCCCGGCTTCTCACTTCAAACGTCTCTCACCCTACAGGAGACCTTTCGGGTGGACACAGGCTTTTCTGACTACCTGCATTTGGATTGGGATACCTTTACGGCGTTGGGGCTTGACCGTTTCATCCAACAGCAAGTTACTGCGCGGCTTGCTAACGGATCTACTGTGATAGACCATCTCTCTCTGGTGCGCGTGCTCATCCCAGAGTGTGTCATTGATAGAAATATGTTCTGCCTCTCCAGCCCCGGCTACGGCAAAGACCTGCTGCTTGTCGGCAGCGCGTTTCTCAAAGAGTGCAACGCTGTCATTGACTATCCGCAGGAACAGACGACTCTTTCAGATTGAAGGAGGAATTGAAAATGAGGAAATATAGCCTGTTTTGTTTGAGTCTCGCTTTTCTGGCAGAACTTGCCTTCGCCGCCGGTGATGCGAAGATTTGCTTTGAGGCGGAGAACGTTGTGAAAGTGGAGTTTCCGTTGAAGGTCACGACGAAAAAAGACAAAGACATCTCCGGCGGAGGTTACGTCGAAATCCCGTGGGACCCTGACAAGAAATATGTCGGGCGGGGCGAAGCGGTTTACAAGTTCACCGTCGAAGAGCCGGGGCTTTACTACCTCTGGGCGCGGACGTGGTGGGCGAACGGCTGCGGGAATTCGATTGAGATCCAGATTGACAACTATCCCAAAGCGATGCTCGGTGAGGATGGCACCTATGACCGTTGGCATTGGGTGGATGCGAAAGGTGTGAAGTTCAACCTCACCAAAGGCGAACACACCCTGAAACTCCTTAACCGCGAATCGGGCATTCGCGTCGACCAGATTTTCCTGACGCAAGATAGGGATTACGTGCCGGTGAAGATTCGACCGGTGACGCAGAAGTAATGCTGTTCACGGATGAAACGGATGACACAGATTATGTCTGCGATGTAACCAAAGCAATCCGTTTCCCCAAATCCGCCATCTCCATCGCCGCCATTGCCGCCTCGGAGCCTTTGTTGCCTGCCTTCGTCCCGGCGCGTTCGATGGCTTGCTCGATGGTGTCAGTGGTGAGGACGCCGAAGATGGTGGGGACGCCAGTTTCGTAAGCCACCTGGGCGATGCCGCTGGCGCACTGTCCCGCCACATAATCGAAGTGCGGCGTCGCGCCGCGAATGACGCAGCCGAGGCAGAGGAGCGCGTCATACCTGCCGCTCTGCGCTAATCGCCGTGCGACGGACGGAATCTCAAAACTGCCCGGCACCCAGAAGACATCAATGCTCCCGTCGTCTGCGCCGTGCCGCCGCAGCGCGTCCAGCGCGCCGTCCAGCAACTCTTTTGTGATGAAGTGATTGAAGCGGCTCACGACGATGCCGAACTTCAATCCGCTGGCGTTCAAATTGCCCTCGTAAACGTTTGGCATGACAAACTCATGGAGTGATGGAGTGGTGGAGTTTTGAAGTGTTGGGACAAGACTCCATCACTCCATGACCCCATCACCCCATTGTTTCCAACAGGTGTCCCATCTTCTCCTTCTTCGTCGACAGATAACGACGGTTGAACTCGTTCGGCTCAGAGATGAGCGGCACGCGCTCGACGACTTCTAAGCCGTAGGCTTCCAAGCCAACGCGCTTCGCCGGGTTGTTCGTCAGCAGCCGCATCTTGGACACGCCGAGGTCGGCGAGCACCTGCGCGCCCAAGCCGTAGTCGCGCAGGTCGGCTTTGAAGCCCAATGCTTCGTTGGCTTCTACGGTGTCTTTCCCTGTGTCCTGCAAGGCGTGGGCTTTGATTTTGTTGAGCAAACCGATGCCGCGCCCTTCATGGTGCGGAATGTAGACGCACACGCCCTTTCCTTCCGCCGCAATTTTGACCAGCGCGAGGCGCAACTGGTCGCCGCAATCGCACGCAAGCGAGAGCAGCGCGTCGCCCGTCAGACAGCCGGAGTGCATCCGCACCAACGTCGGCTCATCAGACTTAACGTCCCCCATGACCAGCGCGATGTAGGCGCGTTCGTCCACGATGCTTTCGTAGCCGATGAGTCGGAACCTGCCGAACATCGTCGGCAACTGACATTCCGCCACCCGGCGCACCAACTTCTCATGTTGGCGGCGATAGCGGATGAGTTCCGCGATGGTGACGATTTTCAAACCATGCTCGCGGGCGAACTCGACCAGTCGCGGCAGCCGCGCCATGGTGCCGTCCTCGTCCATGATTTCGCACAGCACCGCCGCCGGATACAGCCCTGCCAGTCGCGCCAAATCCACCGCGGCTTCGGTGTGTCCCGCCCGCACCAGCACGCCGCCCTCGCGCGCTCGCAAGGGGAAGATATGTCCGGGTCGGCGCAAATCGGACGGTTTGGTTTTGGGGTCAATCAACACCTTCACCGTTTGGGCGCGGTCGAACGCAGAGATGCCCGTGGTCGCGCCGAAGCGGGCATCTACCGAGATGTGGAACGCCGTGCCCTGTGACTCCGTGTTGTCCGGCGTCATCGGCGACAGCGACAGGTCGTTCAACCGCTGCGCCGTCATCGGCACGCAAATCAAACCGCGCGCATGTTTCGCCATGAAGTTAATCGCTTCGGGCGTGACCTTCTCGGCCGCGATGAACAAATCGCCCTCGTTCTCGCGGTCCTCGTCATCGGTGACGATGAGAAACTTACCTTCACGGAAATCCGCGATGGCCTCCTCAATTGTAGCAAACGGCGTTTCACTCATACGGTCTCACCAACTGCTCCACGTATTTCGCCAAAATGTCAACCTCAATGTTCACGCGCGTCCCGACTTGCAGCGCGCCGAGCGTCGTGACCTCGCGAGTGTGTGGAATGAGCGTGACGCGGAAACTTTCGTTAGTGCGGTCCACCACCGTCAGGCTCACGCCGTCCACTGCAACGCTGCCTTTGGCGACGAGGTAACGCGCCAATTCACGCGGCACGGCGAACGTGACCATCACGCTCTCAGCTTCGGGTGTCAGGTTGATAACCTGACCCACGCCGTCCACATGTCCCTGGACGATATGCCCGCCCAACCGCGAGTCCGCCCGCAGCGGACGTTCCAGATTCACGCGGTCGCCGACACGCAACGCGCCAAGCGTCGTCTTGCGCAGCGTCTCTTCGACGACATCCGCGCAAAACGCGCCGCCCTCCCGCGCCGTCATCGTCAGGCAAACGCCACTCACGGCGATGCTCTCGCCGACTTCCGCGTCTCGCACGTAATCGCCCGCGTCTACCGTCAAACGGAGGGCGTCTCCGCACCGTTCAAGAGCCGTCACTATGCCCATTTTTTCGATGATGCCTGTGAACATGATTCACGCTGACCATCACTTTCTGAGATACCCTTCCACCATCACATCCTCTCCTACCCTCTTCATCTTCACATCCCGCAACTTCCACGCCTTGTTCAGCCGCCGTCCCGCACCTTCGACAGCAGTGATGGCGTCCTTGCCGCCGATGATTTTCGGGGCGATGAAGAAGATGACTTTGTCCACGATGCCCGCTTCCATCGCCGACCATGCGACGGAGCCGCCGCCTTCAATCAGGACGCTCATCACGTTTTGTTCGGCGAGCATTTTCATTAACTGCCCCAGATTCACGCGCCCGTCGGTTGATTCGGTTTGCAGAATTTGCGCGCCGGCTTGTTTGAGTTTTCGGACGCGGCTCTGCGGCGCGTGTTGCGTCACGGCGACCCACGTTGAGGCAGACGATTCGACGCGCAGCACGCGCGCCGCCAGCGGCAATCGCGCCCGCGAGTCCACAATGATGCGCTGCGGGTCTTTGCCGTTGCGTAAGTGCGTCGTCAGTTGCGGGTCGTCGGCAAGCACGGTGTTGATGCCAACGAGAATCGCGTCGTGTTCGTGCCGCAAACGTTGAACGTGCGCCCGCGCTTTTTCGCCCGTAATCCACTTTGACTCGCCCGAAGCCGTCGCGATTTTTCCGTCCAGCGTCATGGCGATTTTCAGGGTGACGAACGGCAAGCCCTGTGTTTTGAACTTGATGAAGTCCTCGTTTAGTTTCTGCGCTTGTTCTTCCAGCACGCCGCAGGCGACCTCGACCCCTGCCTCTTTCAACTTCTCCAACCCCCGCCCGTTCACGCGGGCATCCGGGTCAACCATCGCCGCCACCACGCGGCAAATCCCGGCATCGAGAACGGCGTCCACGCAGGGCGGCGTGCGTCCGTAGTGTGAACAGGGTTCCAGCGTGACGTAAAGCGTCCCCCCGCGCGCCTGCCTTCCTGCCTGCTGACATGCGAAAACCTCCGCGTGCGGTTCCCCGGCGCGCGGATGAAAACCTTCCCCCACCACGCGCCCGCTCTTCACGATGACCGCGCCCACGCACGGGTTTGGGCTTGTCCATCCCTTACCCTTCTTCGCTAAGGCAAGGGCACGCCTCATCCATTGTTCATCGTTCATTGACCATGGACCATCAACCATCTTTGTGGTCGTCCGACGCTCCGTTGGTCTGCTTCCGCCGCGCATGTTCTTTGATAATGTCAGCGAAGTCTTTCAGCATTTTCTGCTCGCTCTCGCGCTGATACTGAACGAGGCGGCGCATGTCCAGGAATGCAAGACACAGAGCCACAATGACCAACGCGCCGACCATCGCCCAATAGAAAATATACGGCATCGGGTGTTTCTTGTCCAGTTGGAGAAAGAACATGCCGAAGAACATCATCCCCAGCGCGAGCAGCAGCGCGACCGCGCCGCTAAGTCGCACGAGCCGCTGGGTGCTGTCCACAATCGAACGCCCCCGCCGCCAGCCCACGAACTCAATCACGAGGTAGGTCAGAAATCCCATCGCCAAAACGAGGAGCGCGATGCCGAAGGTGTATTTTGCTGAGTGCGACACGGGGAAACGGGAAACGTAATGCAGGGATACAAGGATGCAAGGATGCAAGGATACAAGCCGTTGCATCTTTGTATCCCTGTATCCCTGCATCCCTGCATCACGTTTCACTTCAACGCTTTCGCTATCCTCTCCATCGCTTCCTGCAATCTCGCGTCAGGATACGTCAGCGACAGGCGAAAGTAGCCTTCGGCGGCTTCGCCGTAGCCGCGACCGGGCGTGACGACGACACCACATTTTTCCAGCAACGCTTCGGCGAACTCCGCCGACGTTTTGAACGGCGCGGGCACTTCCGCCCAGACGTAGAGCGAGCCTTTCGGCTTGTCCAGTTGAATTCCGACTTTGCGCAAACCTTCGTAAGCGATGTCGCGGCGACGCTGATAAACGGCGCAAATTTGCCTGACGCAATCCTGCGAACCCGTCAGCGCCTTCGCGCCCGCGAACTGAATCGCGCGCAGCACGCCCGAGTCCGTGTATTCTTTGACCAAGCCCAACGCCGCCACCGCCTGCGCGTTGCCGACGGCGGCGGCGATGCGCCAGCCGGTCATGTTGTAAGGTTTGCTCAACGAGTAGAACTCAATCGCCACGTCTTTCGCGCCGTCCACTTCGAGAATGCTGGGCGCGACGTAACCGTCGAAGGTGATGTCAATGAGCGCGGCGTCGTGACAAATCAGAAAACCGTGCTTGTGCGCGAGGGCGACGGCTTTCGCAAAGAACTCTCTCGTTGCCGTTGCCGCCGTCGGGTTGTTGGGATAGTTGAGCCACAGAATTTTTGCCCGCTGCCACACCGACAGCGGAATCGAATCCAAGTCAGGCAGCCATTGATTTTCTTTTTTCAGGGGCAGGAAGTGCGCCCAGCCGCCCGCGAACAACGCGCCCATGCTGTAAACGGGATAGCCCGGCTCCGGCACGAGCGCAACATCGCCCGGTTCGATGAACGCCCACGAAATGTGCTGAATCCCCTCCTTGCTGCCGATGAGCGTCAGGACTTCCTTCGCGGGGTCGAGCGTCACGCCGAAACGTTTCTTGTAATAACTCGCCACTGCCTCCGCAAAATCGGGAACGGGAATGTCGCCGCCGTAGCGGTGACGGTCGGCGTCGTTCTCATCGCGGATGGCGCGCGCGAGTTCGTCAATGATGTGGTCGGGCGTCGGCTGGTCGGGGTCAGCGATGCCCAACGAAATCACGTCCACGCCGCGCGCCCGCGCTTCGTTAATTTTCTGTCGGATGCCTGCAAACAGATAAGGCGGAACCAAATCGAGCCGCTTGGCTTGCTTCATGCCATAACTCCTTTGACGTGATGTTTTGTGGGAATTATGACAGATATTTCGCGAAGCGGCAACAGTTAGAGTTCATAGGTTCAATTGACATGGACTCATTGACTCTCTCTACCCACCTGTGTTACAATACAGCCACTTCAGCGAGGAGATGAACGTGAGTGCCCGATACAATCTACAACGTATCGCGCTTTACGCAGCAGTGGGTGTCGCTGTCGCTTACATTGTCGCCCCATTCGTGTGGCTCATCGGACAAAGCCTGATGACCGAAGCGGAATCAGGCAAAGCGGCGCGATGGCTGCCGCAGGAAGGGTGGACAGTGGCGAACTATCGCGCTTACGTCGCGCCCGACCCGAAGACAGCAGAATTGGGCGCGGCGACGGCGCGGAGTTTTACGCCCGCGATGTGGAACAGTTTCGTCATCGCCTCTTGCGTCACCCTCATCAACCTCATTGTAGGTTCACTGGCGGCGTATGCGTTGGCTCGCATCAAGTTTCGTGGCGGGTTCGGGTTGATGATTTTCTATCTCGGCTCGCGCAGCGTGCCCGCCGTGGCGATTATGATTCCGATGTATATTCTGATGCAGGCATACGGATTGCTGGACACGAAACTCGCCGTCATCCTCGCGCATACGACCTTCACACTGCCGCTGACGATCTGGCTGCTGCGCGGATATTTTCAGACGGTCCCCGTTGACCTCGAACGCTCCGCCCGCGTGGACGGCTGCAACTGGCTCAATGCGCTTGTCCGCGTCTTTCTACCCGTCACGACGCCGGGGCTGGTCGCCGCAGGGATTTTTTCCTTCATCTTTTCGTGGGGCGAGTTCCTCTTCGCTCTGCTGTTTACGACGACGCTCAACTCAAAAACGGTCACGGTGGTCGCGTCGGAATTCGTCGCTGAAATCGCCATTCCCTTCCCTCTCATTGCGGCAGGCGGTGTCATCGTCGTGCTGCTGCCGATCTGTTTGGCGTTCGTGTTTCAGCGGTTTATCATGGAAGGGATTGGCGGGGCAGTGACGGGATGAGTTTTTATCGGCACGCCGTATGAAACTCGAACTCGAACTCGAACTCGTTGTCAAACTCGGACGTTTATGCCCTTATGAGAAACGGTTGAAACGACCGATGACGAGTCCGAGTTCGAGTTCGATGATTTTCAGAGGAATCGCCCATGAACCTGACGGTTCACCCTGACGCACGAAAATGACGGCATGGGATGCCGTCGTGGACTGTCGTGGACTGTCGTAGCCGGGGGCGAGAGACCACGACGGCATCCCATGCCGTCGATTTTCGGAGGAATCGCCCATGCCGACGGGTCGGCACCACGCCGCATGAAAATCGCGGACCGGGAGGGTGAGGCTCCCGCCGAATCCCGACTCGTCGGGACTCCGCCGGAGCGTCGCCCTCCCGCGTGGGCGGTTATTTTCGGAGGAGAAACTGTTGACTCCACCAAGAAAAATTGCTATGATAGGAGGCAACAAGAAGGGGGGTATGGACCAGCAATCATTTCAAATTCATAACCGTGTGTTGTTCCGGTGTAGGGGCGAAGCATTGTGAGGGTTGGTCGTCGAACAACAGGGTCCCTCATATCTCCGTTGGAATTCGGTAGTTCCAAGAACTCCAATTCGCGGCGGATGAACTCTTCGTTTTTGCTTTCGTCCCATTCCCTGACCCAGAAGGTTACTTCCCCGATGGTAACGGGAATCAACAGGTCGCTCAATTTCATTTTTTGACACCCTTGACAAAGAATCTTGTATTATAGCATTGGTTAGATGCTATTTGGAAGCATCTAACCAATGCTATAAAGGAGAAAGAACAATGAAAACGTATTCCATTTTGGTTTTGTTGTTGTATCTATCGGGATGCGGCTTGCAAGCGACTCAAAAGCAATCGCCGCCCCCTCATTGAGAATTTCAGCAAGGAAATCACTGCCCCCAACGCGCGAGCCAAACTCTATGACCGCTATGGGCGACACCGGCGAGATGTGCTTGTCGTCAACTATCTCAAGCGTGATTTTGCTCCAGGTGGATGAGAAGGGCACAAAATGATAGCTATGCTCATCTCAGGGGAATTAAGGCAGGGGAGTCTTTTTACGCTTATAGCGCAATCTCTCGACTTCCGCTATGCTGAGTATCTCGTTCGCCTGGGTCGTGCGGGTCGTCCACCCAAGAACAAGCATAGCCAAATTGTCAAGGAGCAGGAGAGAAAGTGAATTGCCTTAGGGCTCAGTGACGGTAATGGTCTGCGCCAGATTGGTCGTCTCGTAGATGAGTAAGTTCTGTCCATCCCCGCCGGGCATCGTGCGGCGCTGGGCATAGGCGGTGTTGATGTTGATGGTAAAGTTCTCCGCGCTCTGAATCTGCATCAGCACAATGGGGGAAGTGTAATCCATCAGGTTGCTATCGTAGCCCTGGATGGTGATGCTCACCCGCTGCACCGTGACCTTGATGCAAGTCGGGTGTCGGTCGGTCGCCATCCCTGCCTTCTGCACCACGTTTTCGACTGTGACCCGCACCGAACGTATCAGGTCACGGATAATCACCCCTGACGTGTTGATGACGTTGATTTGATGCCAGCGCGTCGGAGCTGCCGGACTCAATCCTGTCGCTGGGTCGGAAATCGTTGCGTCTGGCTTGAGAGCGATGATACTGCCCGTCGTGATGATTTCCCCGCCCTCAGAGGCTTCAAAGGACGCTGAGCGCGTCACGCAGCCCGCTAACTTCTTGAAAACGTTCGTGTCGAGTTTGAGGATGGTCTGATACCCGCCCGACAGCACACCGTTCAGATACGTGACGAGCGGGCGCGTCGAACCCAACACGCCGTTTTTGAGGAATCCGTGTCCGTAGATGCGCACGTCGCGGAGTTCGTATTCGAGTCGCCCGACGCCGAACACGGGCGTGTACTGACCAACGGGGAACATCTCCTGTAGGTTCTCCTCCTGGTCAAACCCCACGTAATCGCGGGGTACGGTGGATGCCAGCACTAACCCAGAAACCTGGTCAGTTGGATACCATGCCGCCTCAAACCCTGCCGCAAACGCAATGCCCATGTTCGTTCACCTCTTTTATGCTGTAAATCTAAGATTTACGCCGCCACAATCTCAAACGAGATGTGCTTGATTTTGTCGTAGCCCTGATATTGTCCCGTTGCCGTCAGTTTGTACCAGCCGGGCGTCAAATCATCAGGCGTATCCCACTGGTAGATGTACGTGCCCGTCGCTTGCTTCACCATGTTAGCGTCATTAAGCGTGATGGCGGTTTCGTCCGCTACCCGCACAATCGTAACGGTCGGCGGCGCGTCGAGGTCAACCAGCGCGCCTGCCGCGTTGCGATGGCGGTACGGAAATGAAATCGTTGTCCCTGCGATGTAGGTTTTCATATCGCTTTTCAATTTCTCACATCGTCGTGAGAATTTACGGCGTGCCGTCCTTGAGAATCCGAATCTTGACCGTCGCCGTCGCGCCGCTTGCGTTCGTCAGGTAAACTGCCGTCACGTCGCCGTTGACGAACGGATTCGCCGCCCCAGACGAGGCTGACCAAACCAACGGGACGTTCGCCGCCAGCGCAATGGTATCAATGGGTGTCATCGGGTCGTTGGTTTGCAACAAGATGGCTTGGTCGGAGAGAATGAACAGCGACTTGAGACGCGCCCGCACGAAGGCGAGGTCAACCTGCATATCCGTCGTCGCGTCGGGGACGGTAATGTCGCGGTTGTCCTCCGAATCCGCCGACTCGGAGGAGAGTTGTGTAATCGTCTCCCCGCCCGAATTGCGATTCCACGTGTACTGAATCTGATGCGTAAATGCCATTGTTCCTCACCCCTTCACCCATTTACACGCCCGCTAAGAGTTCGTGCCCGCATTTCGGGCAGTGGTAGAAAACGTTTGACCCCGGCGGCGCATCCTGCTCGCGGAGTTGCGCGATGGCTGCGTTGTGCAGTTCCGTCACGTCTTGACCGCAGGGCACGCGACGTCCAAATGCAAACGTCAGAGCCGCCAGACGGAGTTTGCCCGCGTCGGCGGTGTCCACGTCGATCCCCACTCGTTGACCGTCAATGACCGCCTGCGGCTTCCAATCCTCCTGCTCAAACAGGGCTTTGAGCGCGGCTCGGTAGTCGTTCTCGCTCATCGCTCACAATGCTTCGCCCCTACAAAACGCCACATTTTCGAAGGAGAAGTTACGATCTGTGAACAAGCACGTCACGCTTTGGCTTGCTGTGGCAATAACGACGAGCGGCTGTCGTCAGCCGTCGCCTTCCCCTCCCTCCTCTCTCCTCTCTCATCCCTCATCTTCCCTCTTCACCGACATCGCCGCTCGTGCAGGCATTGACTTTCAACACCACAACGGCGCGACGGGCGAGCATTACTACATCGAAACCTTTGGAGGAGGCTGCGCGTTCTTTGATTTCGACAACGATGGCTGGCTGGATGTGTTCCTCCTACAATCGGGTAAGTTGCCGAAGGCGGAGAATGGAGTCCCGACGAGCCGGGACTCCATTCTCCATTCTCCATTCTCCAAACTTTACCGCAACAATGGCAACGGCACGTTCACGGACGTTACACGCGGCTCTGGCTTGGAACACACGGGCTACGGCATGGGCGTCGCCGTGGGCGATTTTGACAATGACGGATTCGATGACCTTTTCATCACCAGTTACCCGCGCTGTTATCTGTTTCGCAACCAGAAGGGAACAGGCAAGTTCGCGGACGTGACGGCGCGGGCGGGCGTGGCAGGCGAAGGACGTTGGGCGACGAGCGCAGCGTTTATGGATTATGACCGCGATGGTTTGCTTGACCTCTACGTTTGCCATTATGCGCGGTGGTCTTTTCAAACGAACAAAGGATGCCTGAACCCGCACGGCAAGAAGAGTTATTGCGCGCCCGACCTTTACGATGGCGACGCCGACAGTCTCTATCACAACAACGGCGATGGAACGTTCAGCGAAGTAACTGCGAAAGCCGGTCTCGCAGATATCACACGGCGGGGGCTGGGCGTGGCAGCGTTTGATTACAACAATGACGGCTGGGTTGACCTTTACGTGGTGAATGACCGCCAGCCGAACATGTTGCTGCGAAACAACAGTGATGGCACGTTCAGCGAAGTCGGCACGGAGGCGGGCGCGTCTTACAGCGACAGCGGGACGCCGCTGGCGGGCATGGGCGTGGCAATTGGGGATTACAACAACGATGGACGGGAAGACGTTTTCGTCACCAATTTTTCCGGCGAGTCGAACAGTCTCTATCGCAATGACGGGAGCGGCACGTTCACGGAGGTCAGCGCATCGGCGCGTCTTGCTGCCGTCTCTCTCCCTTTCCTCGCTTTTGGCTGCGAGTTCCTTGATTTTGACAACGACGGTTTCAAAGACCTCATCGTGGGCAATGGGCACACGAACGATGACGTGGAGGAGTTCGTCAAAACCAAGAAAGAAGGGAGACACAAATCTGCCTTGCGTCTCCCTTCAACCTAATACACTCATGCATATACTACTTATCAGGAGTGCTCGGAGGCATAGGCGACGGATTCTGGGGCAATATGACCTCCGTCCTCTGCGAGGTCCCAGAGTTGTATCCCTTGGCAAACCACCATATTCCGCTGATGAGTCCAATCGCAATAATTACAACGATGATTGCCTGAGATGGACTGACTTCTTTTTTCATCTCCGCGCCCCCTTGTTGCATCAAGTTTCTGTGCCGAACGTATCCCCACAGTTCCGTTACTTCACGTAGATTCTGCTCCGTGGCAACCTTCTCAGGTTACTTATCGGACTGCGCATAGGTCGGCACCGAAAAAGCTGTTGGCACGCAAATACAGTGTTCCATCGCTCCCTATGGACGCAGTATCGAGTGAATCGCCGGGCAAATCTACTCTCCAGAGTTCACTGCCAGCAGAGCTAATCGCAATCAAATAGTTAGCAGTAACGTATATTGTGCCATTAGCGTCCACAGTGGGATGGCGTCCAATATTGACACTGCTCCCAAAGTTATATGTCCACAGGATTGCGCCGTTGGAGGAGGCTATTTTGCGCACGATACCTTGGTTGCTGCCAACAATGAGGTCTCCCAAACTATCAAGCGCAATGTCGGCGGTTTGAGAGTCATCTGCAATGGGTGTTGCAGTGAACCAAAGCAAACTTCCATCATTAGTGCTGTACGCTGCCACTCCCGAATCGCCAGGGCCGTTGCGATGGGTCAAATACAGTTTGCTACCATCCGCAGAAATAGTTGGCACACAGTCGGAAGTGGCATCAATAGACCTTTCCCAGTGAGTCGTTCCATCAGGGTTGAGGCTGTAAAGGGTATGACCATAGACACATCCTTCTGCCACAGCACTTGCCGTGAAATAGATTCTGCTTGAACCATCAATAGCCACGCCGTAAGCCGCTCCTCCAATAGGGGAGCCAGGACAGTCAGGCACCCCTTTGACCCACTTCCACTTAAGACTTCCATCTGGATTGATTGCGTAGCAATGGAAGCCTTGGTCCGGAGATGCGAGTTCAGGTCTTGTAGTGACATAGATAGTCCCATCAGGAGCAATCGCAGGGTTGCAGGCAGCGCCATACTGGTCAACACCCAATGCGAATTCCCATGCGAGAGAACCAGATGTACCAAGATCTTGAACTTTGCAGAGTTTTGCGGAACTACCGCTTGGCAACGCTGTCGCGACGTATATTGCTCCATTGGTGTCAATAGCAGGAGAGGAGACCTCTTGGTCCAAAAGAAGTGACCACTTGAGGGTGCCATCTGATGCAACAGCCCACAAAGACTTTCCAGAACTAACATATATCGTTCCGTCAGGACCAACAGACGGTGAACTTTGCCCACCTGAGTCTATTGAAGTTTGCCAAGCGATGCTTGGCGTGCCTGTCGGGCCTGCAAAGGGGCTCCTACCAGTTGTTCTGTTATCGTGCATGAACTTGGGCCAAGCAGAGCCAGAGAGTTGGCTGACGACCGGAGAGATTGTCATAGCAAAGCCTGCTATGATGGCAACGATAAACACGCCAGAAAAAACAAAACGCTTCATGACTTACTCCTCCTTGTTGAGAGATTTTCTGAACTCCTTGAGAATTATCAAAGGGCGGATGAAATATCATCAACGGTTTCCTACATAATGCGCCCACCACTTGTCCAGTTGTCCACCGGAGCGATAGTCGCCATAGATGAGCGACTTCTGTCCTATCCATTTGGAGTGCCCATCGAGAAAACCCACCACCGTGCCGTCGCTGTGCTCATCGCTAATGCCATTCCACGGCGCCTGAGAGAGCGTATTCGGTCTCCAGTGAATGGGGCAGTAGATGTAACTGCGCGCCCACAGAGCATTGTTAGGCGCTTTGCTGTGCGCAAAGACGATGGTCTCAGTGGGTTGTTGATACAATGCAAGGCTCGTTGGTCCTGTGTAAATCGGGCGGTAAGGCATATGCGGATAATTCCATCCGTAAGAGATACGTACGAGGGGACCCAACGTGCTGCCAAACCGATAGGGACGGTCATTGACGATCACTTGATCACTTGGACAGCCGAGCACCTGCCAATTCTTCATATAGGGATAGACGAGTCCCCACCATCGCGCCCAGTAGAGCGATCGTCCACCATCGTAATCGTGAAAGGCGTAGGGGATAATCTCATCATAGTCCTGCACGTACATGTATAACGCCATGGCAACTTGGCGCGTATTGGACACGCACGTTGCCTGCCGCGCCTTCTCTCGCGCCCGCGCAAACACAGGCATCAGAATTGCCGCTAAAATGGCAATGATGGCGATGACGACCAACAACTCAATTAAGGTGAACCCTCTACGTCTCATTGTATACCTCCTTCGAAAATGTGGCGTTTTGTAGGGGCGAAGCATTGTGAGCGTTGTTCGTCGAACAACCCTCACAATGCTTCACCTCTACACCGGAACAACACATGGTTATGAATTTGAAATGATTGCTGGTCCACCCCCTTTCTTGTTGCCTCCTATCATAGCAGTTTTTCTTGGTGGAGTCAACAGTTTCTCCCTCGAAAATCGTCGGCATAGGATGCCGAACTGGTCTATCGCCCCCCTGCCCCCGTTGACGGGGGCTGTCCCCCGCCAGCGGGGGACGGGGGCGACGGCATCCCATGCCGTCATTTTCATGCGGCGTGGTGCGCCAACGGCGCATGGGCGATTCCTTCGAAAATGTGGCGTTTTGTAGGGGCGAAGCATTGTGAGTGTTGTTCGACGAACAACGCTCACAATGCTTCGCCCCTACACCGGAACGACACATGGTAGTGGATTTGAAATCTGCTCATTTACACCCCCCTTCTTGTTGCCTCCTACTATAGCAAGTTTTCTTGTCGGTGTCAACAGTTTCTTTTTGATGAAAGTTCCACCGCATACACCTGTGGGTGTCCGCTCTCGTCGGAGGTGTAAACGACCCAGCGCTCGTCCGCGCTGAATGACGGGTGTGGGTGCGTCCACTGCGGACCGTACACGGTGTCAACCTTCATCTCCATCCACGACAGAGCGCGCTCGCGTTCGGACTGGAGCGCGGCGGCTTCGAAGTCCTCTTTGAGCGCGTAGCGGTCTTTAAGCCACTGACTGCCTTGATTGGAACTGCACGGGAAACAAATCGTTTGTCGCTCGCCCGTTGCCACGTCCACGAGTTGCAAGCCGATGTCAGGATGGTTCGTGTCGCACAAGACCTTTGTGCCCGCGCGGTTGCTGGAGATGTGCCAGGCGTTGAAGTCTGCGATGGTAGAGATTTCCCGCGTCGGGAGTTTCATGCGCTTGAGCGCATAATGCCAGACGGTGAAGATGAGGTCGCCCGTCTTTCCCAGAAAGGTCTCGTGAACGATGAACTCATCGTTGCCGTGTTCTCGCAAACAGGTGTTGCCCGTTCCATCACGGCGAATCAGCCACATACGCGGGGCGGGATCTTGGGCGTATTCGATGAGGTCGTTGTCTGTTGGATGAAACTGTGGATGAATGATGGTGCGCGGACATTCAAAGATGACCTCTCCGCCGTTGCCGTCAGTGCGCGTGACGGTCAGGTAATTCAACCCGCCACGTTTCATGGCGGTCACGATGAACTGCCCGTCCGCGCTGAGGCTGCACTCACCCAACGACGCGCCCTCCCAGTCCGCCAATGTGCGTTCTTTGAGCGTGTGCAAATTGACCGCGCGCACCGCGCCGCTCGCCGTGAAAAACAACTCGCTGCCGTCCGCAGAGATGACGCCCGAATAACCGTGAACGCCGCCTTCAACGTCCGTCAGTTGCACGATGTCGCCGTCAGGAAACTCCGCCTTGAAGAACTGCGCCGCGCCCGAACGATAGGAGGCAAACACAACCGCTCTCATGTCCGGCGTGAACGAAGACGTGAGAAAGTAGAGGTTGTGATTGATGCTGGGATGGTTCGTCAACTGCACAATGCGGGCGCCGGTGTGTCGGTCGTGGAACTCGCGAGACTCGCTGGGGAAAGTCGCGCCTTTGCGGAACATTGCAAGGATGAGGGATGAGAGATGAGGGATGAGGGATAAAACTTCGCCCTATCCATCCCTCATCTCTCATTTCTCATCCCCTCAGTATCTCCTCAATTCTCCGTAACTCCTCCTCCGTCAGCGTCCATCCTACTGCGCCGACGTGCTCTTTGACCTGCTGCGGATTCTTCGCCCCAACGAGGACGCAGGTGACGCCGGGATGTCGGAGTTGCCAGCCGATAGCCAGTTGGACAAGTGACAGCCCGCGAGGTTCTGCGATTTCCGTTTTGAGCCGCTCGGCTTTGGCGAGGTAGTTCGCAAATGTCTCGCCCTGAAAACGTGGGTTGCGCGAGCGTTCGTCGTCTTCGGGGAATTTGTGGTCAGGCGTGTAGCGACCTGTGAGCAAGCCTTTCGCAAGCGGGCTGTGCGACAGGATACCGATGCCCGTCTGCTCGCAGAACGGCAGAATCTCTGCCTCGATTTGTCGGTCAATCATGTTGTAGCGCGGCTGCAAGGATTGAAACCATGCCGTCTTCAACGCTTGCTGCATCTGCTCGACGTTGAAGTTCGACACGCCGATGAAGCGCGTTTTGCCCTCCTGCCGCAGTTGTTCCATCGTCTCCAGGCTTTCTTCAATCGGATACTGCGGATTCCAGCCGTGAATCTGGTAGAGGTCAACGTAATCCACCTTCAACGCCCGCAGGCTGTTTTCGATGGCAGAATGAATTCCCTCACGCGAGTAATCGCGGCTGACTTTGGTAGTGAGGAAGCACCGCTCGCGGTAGCCGTCTTTCAAGGCTCTGCCGATGAGGGCTTCCGAGGTGCGGTAGGCTTGCGCGGTGTCAATCAGTGTAATGCCGTTGTCAATCGCAAAGCGAATCGTCGCAATCGCCGTTGGCTCATCCACCGCGCCCATCCCGCCGCCAATGGGCCACGCGCCAAAGCCGATAACGGAAACCATGGGACCGTTTTTGCCAAGTTGACGTTGTTCCATGAGTTCCTCCTGAAAGGGTTCGTAGCCGCGCAATGCATAGCGCGTTCTGTGCCGCCGGGGAACGCGCCATGCATTGCGCGATTACGAACCCCATCGCAGTAACACCTTCAACGCGCCCTCCGGTTTCTCCGCCTCCAAGCGCATGGCTTCGTTGTGCTGGGTGATAGGCAAGACGTGCGAGACGATGGGTTTGACGTTCACCTTGCCATTGGCGATATATTTCAGCACCTTGCGCATGTTGCGCCCGGAGGTGGATTTCTCTATTGGGAAATACTGGTCGCCAAATCCCGTCGCTCGTGTGGCAATCAAATCGAGTTCTTTGTGATAGACATCTGCGACCCAATGAGGCAACGTGACGGGCGTTTGATACCAGCCTAAAAACACCACCCGCGCTTTGGTGCGGGCAATGGCAACCGCGTCGGCGGCGACGGCGGGAACGCCCGATGCCTCAATCACCACGTCCGCGCCCTGTCCGTCGGTGCGCGACATGACTTGCGCGTGAACGTCCTCCTTGGCTGCGTTGACGATGTGGGTTGCGCCCAGTTCCTTTGCTAACGCGAGGCGGCTGTCGCGCACATCAACGGCGATGAGGTCGTCTGCGCCGCTGAGTTTCGCCCACTGCGTCATCAGCAAGCCCAGCGGTCCCTGCCCCAGCACGGCAACCGTGTCGCCCAACAGAATCTGAGCGCGGTGAACGGCGTGCAGTGTCGTTGCGCCCCACGGCACGAACACGGCTTCCTCGTCGCTGACCGACGGTGGCACTTTCAACGCGCCCGCCGCGCCGATGACGGAATACTCCTGCAACGCCGTCCACCCCGCGACGCGGTCACCGACCTGCCAGCCTTCCACACCTGCGCCGACCTCCACGACCTCACCCACCATTTCACCGCTGAAAGCCAGCGGCAAACCGCGATAATAGGGGTTGCGCGGCGACTGCACGACGTAACAGCACTCGCCCTTCCACGAATAAACGTGCTCCGCGCCGATGGAGCAAACGCGCATCTTCACGAGCAGTTGCCCCGCGCCCACCTCCGGCTGGGGTTTCTCCAGTAACTCACAGCGTCCGATGTCCGTCAGAATCAGGGCTTGCATGATGGCATCATCCTTTCTGTCGGTGGTTGCTCCAGTATAAACCAAGTGTGGGATTTTGGCAAATTTCTTTACAAGTTGACGCAGACAATACGGCATGGTAAAATGGACAGCGGAGGTGACGCGGATGGAGAAGACAACACCATTTGAAGCAATGCCAAAAATAGATGCCGAATATGAGGCGGCGATTGACCAATACCTCGCCGAGATGAAGCGAATGGCAGAACAGATGGCAGAGAAACAGCGCCAGATTGACAAACTTCAAGTCGAGACGCGGGCTGCCCTCAAGGTTGTGTTAGAGGAACTCAAGGTCGCTTGAACCATGTGGAAGAAACTTTACGACTTCATCAAATTGGCGTTTACCTTTGGATAACAGGCGCAAAAGAACCAGGAGACCATCGAGGCGCTACAACAGCAGATGAAAGACATGACAACGGCTATCCAGCGGCTCGCGTTTGAACTCCAGCGGGTGCGAGATGAACTTCAGCACCTCAGAGAGAATGAACAACACGAACGCGAAAAGTTAATGCTGCGCCTGGAGAATGAGTTGTTGAAGTTTGAGCGACGGTTGCCTTCTGGCAGACAATCTACAGAGGAAACCAAGCAGAGCGAATAACTCGCGACAGCGACGCGGTGAGAAACGGTGGGCGCGTTATGTCCACCTGCCCCATCCTCCCCCGCCTGGTGTGCGGATGCTGATGACATCGCCCGCTTTCAGGTTAAGCGAGGCTTTGCCCGGCAATGGCTTCACTTTGCCCCTGCGAATGAGGACGTTTTCGCCTTTGCCTCCATGCTTCCCTCCTTGCAAGCCGTAAGGGGCAAACTTGCGGCGTTCGGACAGAATCGCCCCTTGCGCGTCACAGAAAACGCGCACGTCTCGGCGGATACCGCAGCCTCCGCGATGTTTGCCCTTCCCGCCGGAGCGGTCGCGGAGTTCGTAGCGTTCAATGCGCAAGGGATAGGCGAACTCCAATGCCTCAATCGGCGTGTTCATGGTGTTGGTCATGTGGGTGTGGACGCCGTCAATGCCGTCTTGGGTCGGGCGCGCGCCCATGCCGCCAGCGATGGTTTCGTAGTAGGCGAAATTGCGCCCGCGCTGCGCGTCGTAGCCGCCTAAGGTGAGGTTGTTCATCGTCCCCTGACTGGCCGCGGGAATTCTGTTAGGAACGGCTTGCGCCAACGCGCCTAAGACCACGTCCACAATCCGTTGGGAGGTTTCAACATTTCCTCCTGTAACGGCGCGGGGGAATCGGGCGTTGACAACTGTTCCCGAGGGCGCAATGACCCGAATCGGCGCGTAGCATCCCGCGTTGAACGGCACGTCGTCACCGAGCAGGCACATGAAGCAATAGTAGGTCGCCGATTGCGTGATGGCTTCAACGGCGTTGAGCGATCCGGCGCACTCGGGGTCTGTGCCCGTGAAGTCTACCGTCGCCGCTGTCCCGCGAACTGTCAGCCGCACGCGAATGCGGATGGGCTGGGGTTGGATGCCGTCGTCGTCGAGGTAGTCTTCAAATTCATAAACGCCGTCGGGAATTTGCGCGATGACGGCGCGCATCATGCGTTCGGAGTAATCTAAAAGGGCTTGGATTCGCTCGCTGACGCTCGCGGCTCGGTATCTGTCTAAAATCTCCATGAACCGCCGTTTGCCGACCTCGTGCGCCGCGAGTTGCGCCCGCAGGTCGCCCATCCGCTCCCACGGGGTTCGGACGTTGGCGCGGATGAGGGTGAGGACTTCCTCGTTTAGTTCGCCGCGTTTGTAGAGTTTCATCGGCGGCAGAATCAGCCCCTCCTGAAACAGTTCCCGCGACAGCGGCATCGAGCCGGGCGTCATGCCGCCCACGTCGGCGTGGTGGGCGCGGGTGGCGAGAAAGGCAAAAGGGGAACAGCAGGGAACGGCAGGGGACGGCAGGGAACGACAGGAAACGGCAGGGGACGACAGGGAAGGGCAGGGAATGAAGGTCAAGACGTTTCCCGTCGTTTCCTGTCGTTTCCTGCCGTCCCCTGTCGTTTCCTGCCGTCCCCTGCCGTTCCCTGTCGTTCCCTGCCGTCCCCTGCCCTTCCCTGCCGTGAAGACGGGCGTGACGAGGGTGATGTCGGGCAGGTGCGTGCCGCCGAGGTAAGGGTCGTTGAGTAAGACGACATCGCCCTCCTCAAATTGAAAAGTTTCGATGGCTTTAGCGACGCTGGCGGGCATGGAGCCGAGATGGACGGGCATGTGCGCGCCCTGAGCGATGAGCCGCCCCTGTCCGTCGAAGAGGGCGCAGGAAAAATCGCGCCGCTCCTTGATGTTGGGCGAATACGCCGTCCGCGTCAGGGTAACGCCCATTTCCTCCGTCAAACTGATGAGAAGGTTGGCGAAAAGCGTCAGTTCAGCAGGGTCAGCAAGCGATTTTCGTTTCAACATGGTCATGACGGTATTTTAGACACCATTTCCTTGACAGGGGGGGCTAATTTGTGTAAAATATGAGTCGCTGCCAGTCGAAACCGCTCCGGCAAAGATCGGGGTTGGATTCCTCCGGGGCAAGTCATGTCGGTCCAGGAGGTGGCGTCTTCATAGATGCCAAGAAAGGCGATTAAAAAATCCCCAAAAGAAAAGCGCATTGCCGAACTCATCCGCGAATTGGAGGGCAAGAGCGAGACCGCCCAGCGCGAGATTATTGACCAATTGGTCAAGATGGGGGCGAGCGCGATTAAGCCTTTGGCAAGCGCGTTGCAAAATGGTGCGACTTATCAGGTGCGTATGGCAGCCGCCGTCGCGCTGGGTGAGATTCGGAATGACCGCTGCGTTAAACCCCTTGTCGCTGGGCTTGCCGATACCAGTCTCAACGTGCAGCGCATGGCGGCGCAAGGGCTGGTGCAAATCGGCTCTGCCGCCGTCGACGCTCTGATGAAGTCCCTGGATTCCCCCGATGACAGCGTTCGGCGATGGGCTGCCGAGGTTTTGGGCAAGATCGGCAAGAAAACCGTCGCCACGAAACTGGTCGAAAAACTCCCCCTGGAAACGCCCGAAGTCCAGAAAGCCATTATTATCGCGTTGGGCGAATTAGCAAGCCGCAAGGCGACGCATCCGCTGGTCTCCATCCTGCGCGGCGACAATGTGGACCTGACCCGCTACGCCGCCGAAGCGTTGGGGCGGCTGGGCGACGCGGAGGGCATTGAATCGCTGATTGAATGTCTGGACTCGCCCAGTATTGACGTGCGTAAAGCCGCAACCGAGGCATTGGTGCGGGTTGGACCGGAATCCGTCCCCGCCCTGACGCACGCCCTTCAACATAATAATTATGTGGTGAGGCGGTGGGTGGCGGAGGCGTTGGGCAACTTGAAGGACAAACGGGCGGTCAAGCACCTGATTCACGCCCTCCACGATGAGAACGTGCGCGTGCGGCGGTATGCGGCGCTGGCTCTGGGGGAGATTGGCGCGAGAAACGCCACGCCCCACCTCCAATCGCTCCTGCAAGACGAGAATCAAGACGTGCGTTACAGCGCGGTCAAAGCCGTCGCCAGCATCGGCGGCAAGGAGGCGTTGAGCGGGTTGGTGACTGCGCTCAAAGATAATGACTGGGCGGTGCGCATGACGGCGGCGCAAGGGTTGGGTGATTTGGGCGATAGAGAAGGTGTTGCGCCGTTGTGCGAGGCATTGCGCGACCCCGAGTGGAGCGTCCGTTACCACGCCGCCGCCGCGCTGGGGCAAATCGGCGACGTTGCCGCCCTCATCCCTCTCATCCGCACGGCGGGCGACTCCAATGCCGCCGTCCGCCGCCACGTCGCCGAGGCGTTGGGCAAGTTGGGCGACGAACGCGCTCTCCCCGCTTTGGAGCGGCTGGTCAGAGACTCCGACCATGCTGTCGCCGCCGCCGCTGACGAGGCAATCGCCCCCCTGCGCCGCCGCAGCAACGGCAGACGGAGACGGAACATGTGAGTGGTTGCTATGGCGAAAAAAGCGAAGGATAACAACGTCGTTGCCGTCAACCGCCGCGCCCGCCACGAATACGACATCACAGAAACCTACGAAGCCGGGCTGGTGCTGAACGGTCCCGAAGTCAAATCCATCCGCGCCGGTCACGTCAGCCTGCAGGAAGCCTTCGCTCGCATTGATGAGGGCGAGGCGTGGCTTTACGGGATGCACATCACCCCCTACGAACAGGCGCACCACATCGAGCAGAACCCGACGCGCATCCGCAAGTTGCTCCTCCACAAGCAAGAGATTGGACGACTCGCTGGAAAGACCCAACAGCGCGGGTTGACGCTCGTTCCGCTCAAACTCTACTTCAAACGCGGCAACGCCAAAGTCGAACTCGGCGTCGCCCGCGGGCGCAAACTCCACGACAAACGCCGCGTCATCGCCGAACGCGACGCCCAGCGCGAGATGGAGCGAGCGGTCAAGAGTCGTGCTTGACGCGCTGCAAGGGCTCGTGTATAATTGTTTGAGCAAGCCTATCCGAAAACGTCCCTGAGGGGAAAGGAGATAAGCATTAGTGGGTGGAGATAAAAAGAAACATCGCAAGAAGGTCAAGAAACACTGGCAAAAGAAACGCCGCCGCGCGCAGCGTCATAAGAAGCGCAAATAAGTCATGGGCATAGTGTCACGCAGCTCCCTGACCATCCGAACAAGTTCGGGGCTGCAATGATTCAGGTGGACAGGGGGCGGGGAGCCGGTGAAAGGCGTTCTTTTTGTTTGCGGCACGCCGATTGGAAACCTCGAAGACGTCAGCCTGCGGCTGCTGCGCGTTCTCAAGGAGGTTCACCTCGTCGCGGCGGAGGATACGCGCATCACGCGCAAGCTCCTAAGCCACTACGACGTTCACGTTCCCCTCACGTCCTATCACCCGTACTCATCTCCCGAACGGATGGAAGAACTCTTACGCCGTCTGCGGGAAGGGGAAAACATCGCGCTCGTTTCCAGCGCGGGGATGCCGGGCATTTCCGACCCCGGCTCCGCGCTCGTGCGGCGGGCGTTGGAAGAGGGAATTCAGGTCGTCGGCATTCCCGGTCCGTGCGCGGCAGTGGTCGCGCTGGCAATTTCGGGATTCAGCGGTCAGCGGTTTTCCTTTCTCGGTTTCCCCCCCCGCAAGCCGGGCGACCGGCGGCGATTCCTGCAATCCGTCGCGGAACGTCCCGAAACGCTCGTGTTCTACGAATCCCCCTACCGCGTCTGCGCCCTGTTGGAAAACGCAAGAGAAGTGTTCGGAGACCGCCGCTGCGCCGTCGTGCGCGAACTGACCAAAAAATTTGAGGAGACCATCGGGGGTCTCCTCAGTGAAGTCATCGCCGAAATCGGGAAGCGCAAGGTGTTGGGGGAAGTAACGGTGGTTATCGAAGGCAACAACCATTTATCGTCCTCACGACACGCGACGTGACGTTTTCAAATCTATTTTCCGCCTCCACTCGACTTCCCCGCCGCCGTCGTCGGCGTATTGGGCGTTGCCGCCCCGCCCTTGAGCGCTCTGATCAACCGCTCCAAATCCTCGATGAAACGGTGACGGTCTTCGGGTTTCATGTCCATCAGAAACTTCACGAGGTCCGCCGCCGAGAAAGGACCCATCCCGCCCGGCGCGACGGGCGTCCCTCCCGGCGTGAAGGAGTTGACCGATGTGCCAGGAGGTACAATCGTGGACTCAGCGCCCTGGGGGTAGATTTCGATTTCGCCGCACGAGATGTGTCGGTCGCTGTTCCAGTTGGCCAGGAAGATGATCCTCACGTAGCGGGCTTGGACGGCAGGAACAATGTTGAAACTGAAATTGAAACTGCCCGTCACGCTGTCCGGCTTCTGCGGCACTTCCGCCCGCCCGAGAGAGCGCCACGGACCATCTTCTGTTTGGGTGGAGACTTGCATCTCAAACAGGCGCACGCCGCGGTTGGTGAACGGAGCGTCTTCCGTCTGGGGATTAATCACGATGCGCCCAATGGATTTAATCTGATTGTCCTTGAAACCGATGACGACTTCCTCGGACCTCCTTCCGACGCCCAATCTATCGGGCGGGGGATTGAGACCGGGTTCCACCAATTCCCACGGGCTTTTGGACGCCCACCCTTTGCTGCCTTTTTCGATCTTCGGGTTGTAAATCTCTCCATCAATCAAATTCTCGGCTTTCCACGTCTCGTCTTCATAACTGCTGACGCGAACAATACGTCCGCCATTTTTGAGAGCGGCAAGGTTGTAGTCCTCTGCGCTGTTTGCCTGAGCCAACACCGCCCCGCCCCCCATCAGCGCGAGCAAAATCGTTAAACCTATCAAAGTCCGAATCTGCGTTGTCATAGCGTTCAACTCCTCAATCAATGGGTCAATGAACGTTGTCTCATTGACTCGTTGACTCATTGACCTTTTGTTTGGCTGCATGAGTGGCTGCCCAATACACTTCGCCCAGCGGGACGCTGCAACGCACCGCAGCGCGTTGGCAGTCCTCATACTCCGGCGCGATGTTTTCCACCTGTCCTCCACAGCGGGCGACCTTGACCTTCACCGCGCCGAAGGGCGTTTCGACGGTCACGATTTCGCGGGGCAGCGACGCCCGCTTGACCTCCGACACGCGCACGCCAATCGTCGTCGTTTCCCGCCACAGCAAATTGAGAAGCGCGGGCACGTCCTTCGGCTGAGACAGCACGCTCAACAGAATCGCGGGGCGGTTTTTCTTCATCTGAATCGGCGTTAGAAAAACGTCCAATGCCCCCGCTGCGAACGCCCGCTCCATGACGTGCTCAAAGAACTCCGGGTTCATGTCGTCCACGTTGGTTTCGAGGAGCGCCAAATTCTCCCAGATTAGACGCTCATCGCTTGTCACCGTTTCCGCCAACATCACGCGCAGCAAATTGGGATGGCGAAACTCCTTCTTGCCGCTGCCGTAGCCGATGCGGTCAAACTTGAGGGGCGGCGGCTGACCGAAACTCTTCGCCAGCGTGACTAAGATTCCCGCGCCGGTGGGCGTTATCAGTTCGCCCTCGATGTCCGTCGGATAAAAGGGAACGCCCTTGAGCAGTTCCGCCGTCGCGGGCGCGGGCACGGGCATCAAACCGTGCGCCGATTTTGCGAACCCCCGACTCAACGGCAGCGCAGAAGAGTGAACCTCCTCCACGCCCAACATCTTCAACCCGATGACCGCGCCCACGATGTCAATGACCGAATCCAGCCCGCCCAATTCGTGAAAATGAATCTTGTTGGGCATCGTGTCGTGAACGTGCGCTTCCGCCTCCGCAATGCGGTCAAAGATGCGCAGTGCGGTTTGCTTCACGTCGTTGTCCAGCCCGCTGGGTTCGATGATGTCGTAAATCTCTCGCAGGCTGCGCTCGTGTGTCGCGTCCTCCGTCGTGATGCGCACGTCCGTTGCGCGGATGCTGCGGCGCGTCACCCGCCGCGCCTCCAACGTCCACGCAGGCAGCGACATCTTATTCAATTCCGCGACCAACTCCTCCACCGACACGCCCAAATCAATCAGCGCGCCCAACGTCATATCCCCGCTGATGCCGGAGAAGCAGTCGAAGTAAGCAACGCGCATAACGGCAAGGGATGCAAGGGTACAAGGATGCAAAGATGCAATGGCTTACTGCACCTTGTATCCTTGTATCTTCTGTATCTCTTGCATCCCCGTATCTCTCACTCTTTGTTCACAATCATGCTCGCAAAATACCCCGCTCCGAAGCCGTTGTCAATGTTCACGACCACCACGCCCGGCGCGCAGCAGTTCAACATGCTCAACAACGCCGCCAAGCCCTGAAAACTCGCGCCATAGCCGACGCTGGTGGGGACGGCAATCACCGGGCAGTTGACCAACCCGCCCACGACGCTGGGCAGCGCGCCTTCCATGCCGGCGGCGACGATGACGACGTCGGCAGACGCCAGTTTTGCGTTGTGGTCCAGCAAACGATGAATCCCTGCCACGCCGACGTCGTACAGCCGCTCGACGTGACAGCCCATCGTCTCCGCCGTCACGACGGCTTCCTCCGCGACGGGAATGTCCGCTGTTCCCGCGCACACGACCAGAACCATGTGGTCGTTGGGAACAACGGTCTCCGCCGGTGAGCGAATAACCAACGTGCGGGCGCGGGCGTTGTAATCCGCTTCGGGGAACGCCTCCTGCACGGCGCGGGCAACCTCCTCGCTGGCGCGGGTCGCCAGAATCGTCGACTGCCGCTCGCGCATGAGGCGCACGATGGACAGGATATGCTCGGTGCTCTTCCCCTGACAGAAAATAACCTCTGGAAAGCCTTTCCTCAGAGCGCGATGGTGGTCGACCTTAGCGAACCCCAAATCCTCATAAGGCAACAGTCGCAGCCGCTCCACTGCCTCTTCCACCGCAACGCGCCCTTCCCGCACGTTCTCCAATAAATGGCGAATTTGCTCTAATCGCATGACGCTTGGATTTTATCACAGATGCGGAGGCGATTCAAGGTATCACGCAACTTGACAGACGCCGCCATTTGCCGTAAGATGAGAGCAACGAGGGTGAAACGTGAGACGTGAAACGTGAAACGTGATACAAAAGATGCAAGGATACAAAGATGCAACGGCTTGTATCTTTGTATCCTTGCATCCTTGTATCCCTGCATCACGCATCACGTTTCACGTCTCACGTTTCACGTCCCGATGGACTCCAAGAATCGCTTTGACCGTCTGAGCAAGCGACGCCCAACGTCTTCGCCGCCGCCTCTGATTATCGCGCCGACGGACGTTGTCGTCGAAAGAATCGCGCGGCGCGGGAGCGAACGCCGACGACGGCAGCGACGGCTATGGCTGCTGGGCGCGTCGCTCTGGATGATTGCCATCGTCGGCTTCGTGACCGTCCGCGCATGGCGCGCGCATCACAAATCGCTGCCGCCGAAGATGAAAATCCGTCCCCTCACGTTTCCCGTGCTTGTCGCGGGAACGGCTTTGCAACAGGTGAAGGACGCAAAAGCCGTCTGGATCAGGCAAGAACAACAGGGCGAGAACCCCTGCGACGTCTACGAAGTGCGCGGGCAGATTATCAATGACAAGAGCGTGGGCGACGCTGTTTCACTGGAAGTGACTCTGCGCGTCGGCAAGGCGGAGCAGAAGCCGGAGCGGTTCATCCGGAAAGTTCCGCCGGGTGAGGCGAAACCCTTCGCGCTATCCGTCCGTGACCTCACCCTTACCCGCGACCGACGCAGTGATATTGTTTTCCTTCTAACGGTGAATCCATAGGAATCGCCCATGCGCCGTTGGCGCGCCACGCCGCAGGAAAATGACGGCATGGGATGCCCTCGTGGTCGGCGCGATAGACCAGTTCGGCATCCTATGCCGACGATTTTCGGGGGAGTCATTCATGCGCCGTTGACGCGCCACGCCGCAGGAAAATGACGGC
>FWPU01005499.1_pt1 | contig 27363 bp, 22 predicted proteins | sample 2228361 | NCBI WGS metagenome assembly FWPU01 (sample SAMEA103939777, study PRJEB20133) | metagenome
CGCCGCGCCCGCCGCGGCGCCGGCCGCACCGCCGGGACCCTCGCCGACCCCGTCGGTCGGCGCCTCCCCCTCCGCGCCGCGCGCGGGCCTGGCCACGCTGGTGCAGCTCACGCGACAGCCGCTCCCCTCGGGCGTGCGGGTCGTCGTCGAGTTGGACGCCGAGGTCGGCTTTCAGGAGGGACGGTTGACCGCACCGCCGCGCGTCTTCTTCGACCTCAGGAGCGTTCAGGTCAGCCCCAGCCTCGATCGCACGGCCCTCGCCGTCGCCGACGAGGTGATCCGGAGCATCCGGCTCGGACAGCACCCGGATCAGGTGACGCGCATCGCGCTGGAGCTGGCGGTCGAGCCTCGGTACAGCGTCTTCACCCTCTACGACCCCTTCCGACTCGTCATCGACTTCGAAGGCGGGCGCGGGGCGCCCGCCACCGAGGCCCCCCCGGTGGCAGCGTCCGCGGTGCCTTCGCCGCCGGCGGCTTCGGGCGCCATCGCGGCCTCACCTGCGCCGCCCGTGTTGCCTGCGCCCGCGGCTCCGGCGCGCAATTCGGACGGCACGTTTTCGCTCGCGCGACAGCTCGGCCTCGGCGTCTCGCGCATCGTCATCGACCCGGGCCACGGCGGGCACGACCCCGGGGCGCGCGCGGGTGCCCTGACCGAGGCGACCATCGCGCTCGATGTCGCGCTGCGCCTCGAGCGGCTGCTCGCGAAAGAACCGGGCATCGAGGTCGTCCTGACGCGGCGGGAGGATGTGTTCGTTCCCCTCGAGGAACGGACCGCGATGGCCAATCGGGAGGCCGCCGATCTGTTCTTGTCGATTCACGTGAACGCCAGCCGCACTCGGGCGGCGCAGGGAGTGGAGACTTACTACTTGAACTTCGCGACCGATCGGGAAGCCGAAGCGGTCGCGGCCCGTGAGAACTCCGCCTCCGGGCGCGGGATGCGGAGCCTGCCCGAGATGGTGCAGGCGATCGCGCTCAACAACAAGCTGAACGAGTCGCGCGATCTTGCCCGCCTCGTGCAGCAGTCGATGATCAAAACCCTGCGAGCGCAGCACCGCACCGTGCGCAACCTCGGCGTCAAGCAAGCTCCTTTCGTCGTGCTCATCGGGGCGCAGATGCCGAGCGTGCTCGCCGAGATCGCCTTCCTCACCAACAGGACCGAGGCCGCGCTGCTCGCGAGACCCGCCTACCGCCAGCGCATCGCGCAGGCGCTCTTCGAGGCGGTCGTCCGATACCAGCACGCCCTCAAGCGTTCGGCGGCGGTCGCCCGGCCCACGACCGATTGAGGCCGCAGAACGGCGGTAGAATAGCGTCGATGTGGACCCAGAGCGCGCCGCCCGTCATGGCTCGCCTGCTCGACGCCCCGGTGCGCGAGACCACGGCGGTCGACGTCCTGCTCGCGGCCCTCGGCCTGACGCTCGTGCTGCTCCTCATCGCCGCCGTCCTGGGCGCGGTGGCCGGCGGGCTCTTCATCCTCTTTCGCATCGTCCAGGCGCGGAGGGGCGCCTACGTGCCCGGTGCCGGCCCCGACGTCCCGCGCATCGTTCACCCCTCCGCCCTATGAGGTGAACCGAGACACCGCCCGGCCTTCGAGGCCGGCGGGTTCGGCGGGGGCAGCTCGCCCGCGCGCCTCAGATGGGCCACCGGTCGCTCGTGAACCCGAGCTCCGCGAGCGTCCGGACGCCGGCTCCGGTCGCACCCTTCGGCCGGTCGGGCTTGGCTTCGTCCGCCCAGGCCGTGCCCGCGATGTCGAGGTGCGCCCAGGGCAGGCCGCCGGTGAATTCCTTCAGGAACATCGCCGCCGTGATGGCGCCAGCGGCGCGGCCGGCCGAGTTGACGAGGTCCGCCACCTCGGACCGGAGAGCCTCGGCATACTCGTCGAAGAGCGGCATCGGCCAGACGCGGTCGCCGGCCCGTAGCGCCACCTGCCGCACGTGTTCGACCCAAGCCTCTGGCGACCCGAACAGCCCGCTCGCGACCCGGCCCAGGGCGACGGTGCACGCGCCCGTGAGGGTCGCGACGTCGACGAGGTGAGTGGCACCCAGGTGGGCCGCGTACCACAACGCGTCGGCGAGAATCAGGCGACCTTCGGCGTCCGTGTTCACCACCTCCACCGTCTTGCCGCTCGCGCTGGTGAGCACGTCGCCCGGCTTGAGCGCGCGGCTCCCCGGCATGTTCTCGACGGCGGGCACCAGCCCCAGGACGCGCACGGGTGCCCCGAGCAGCGCCATCGCCCGCATGGCCGAGACGACGGCCGCCCCGCCCGCCATGTCGTCTTTCATCCGCTCCATCCCATCCGCCGGCTTGAGCGACACGCCACCCGTGTCGAACGTAACCCCCTTGCCGACCAACCCCAACACCGGGCGCCGCGGTACTCCCGGCGGCTCGTGGCGCAAGACGACGAGACGGGGGGACTCGGCACTGCCCCGGCCGACCCCGAGCAGCAGGCCCATGCCCAGCCGGGCCAGTCCCGCTTCGTCGACCACCTCGACAGCCAGCCCCACTTCGGCGGCCATCGCCGCCGCCCGGTCGGCGAATCGTGCAGGAGTCAGGAGGTTGCCCGGCTCGTTGGTGAGCTCGCGGGCCAGGTTGGTGCAGGCGCCGAGCACGCTCCCCCGCTCAGCCCGTTCGTGCAGTTCCGCTCGAGCGGCCGCTCGATGCACGACGACGAGCGCGGGTGGGCGTACCGGCTGATCGCCCGTCTTGTGGCGCCCGGGATCGTAGACCCCGAGCGTCAGGCCTTCTGCCGCCGCCTGCACGGCGTCGCCGACGTCGAGTGGACCCCGGAGCAGCCACGCCAGTCGGCCGACCCGCCGCTCCCGAGCGGCGCGCGCCGCCGCGGCCGTCACGCTCCGGAGGCGATCGAGCGTGAAGGCCCCCGCCCGTCCCGCCCCCACGAGCAGGAGTCGCCGGGCGTGCCAGCCCGGATCGAACACCGACGCCCAGAAGAAGCTGAACAGCTTCCCGGTCAGCTCGCCGGCCGCGTGCGCTCGGCAGAGGTGTCCTCGGGCCGCGGCGTCCAGGTCTGGCCACGCGTCCGGGCCTTCGTCCTCGAAGACCGGCGCTGCCAGCATGTCGGCCTCGACCGTGCCCACGGGGCCGGCGGCGAGGGCGCATGCGTCCAGTACCGAGTGCTCGCCGTTCATCGAATCCCATCATTATAGGTGAGCCCGGCGATCCAACACCCCAGCGGGCCTCGAGTAGAATGGGAGTGAGGCCCGCCGCCCGGCCGGGAGGCGTTCATGGAACAGGGGTCGCTTCGAGCGATCGGGGTCGCTGCCAGTCTCGGTGTGCTCGTTGCGTCGACCGGCTGGCCGGCCGTGACAGCGGAGAGGCAGGGACAGAAGAGCAGCAAGCCGAAGCTGACCCTGCGCGCCTCGCCGTCGGTCGCCTTCACGCCTGCCCGCATCTTCCTCGTCGCCGAGCTGCGCGGTGGCGCGAACGATTACGAGGAGTTTTACTGCCCCACGATCGAGTGGGATTGGGGCGACGACACGCAGTCGGAGTCCAGCTACGACTGCGAACCCTACGAGCCCGGTAAGAGCGAGATCCGGCGGCGCTACTCTGCCGAGCACACCTACCGGGTCGCGGGGCGCTTCCAGGTCCAGTTCCGCCTGAAGAAGAAGGACAAGGTCGTCGCCGCCGCGCAGACCGTCCTGCAGATCCGCCCCGGGGTCCGCGATCCTGGCTGGTGAGGGGGGACCAGCGACCCCTCGCCTACTCCTCCACGACGAGGTCCACCGCCTCGAACCCGTCGTCGGTGATGACGAAGGCCCGCACGTCGGGCGGCGTCTCGCCCGGTCCGGGGGAGACGATCAGATAGACGAGGTCGGGGTCGTTCGCCTCGGCGAGGTCGGTGATCGACGGGACCGGCGGCGAGGCCGGGTGGGAATGGTACGCGCCCAGGACGGCCAACCCCTCGGCCCGCGCCGCCCGAATCGTCGCGAAGTGGTCACGCGGGTCGACGAGGTAGCGGGTCGGGCTCGCGCGTGCGTTGCGCGCCCGGACGCTCCGCGCGACCCGGTCGCCGCGGCCGACGAGCAGGCCGCAGCACTCGTTAGGCCGTTCGGCCCTCGCGTGCGCGTCGAGGTCGGCCAGCACCGCGCGCGGCACGCGAAGACGCCTCCGCCGTCCCCCCTCGGGCGCCTCGGTCACGACTGCAGCTCGGGCCGATCCCGGAACAGATCCAGCACCTCCGGGTTGGCCAGGGCCTCGAGATTCTTGACCGGCCGCCCGTGGATGACGTCGCGCACGGCGAGCTCGACGATCTTGCCGCTCTTGGTCCGGGGGATATCGGCGACCTGGACGATCCGCGCCGGCACGTGGCGGGGCGTGGTGTTTTGCCGGATTCGATCCCGGATCCGCTCCCGCAACCGGTCGTCTAGCGACAGGCCGTCGCGCAGGCGCACGAACAGGACGACCCGCTCGTCGTTCTCCCAACGCTGGCCAACCACCAGGCTCTCGAGGACCTCGTCGAGCTGCTCCACCTGCCGGTAGATCTCCGCCGTCCCGATCCGCACACCGCCGGGGTTCAGGACGGCGTCGGACCGACCGTAGATGATCACACCGTTCTCGGGCGTGATCTCTGCGTAGTCGCCGTGACACCAGACATTCGGGAACTTCTCGAAGTACGCCGCCCGATACTTGCGGCCGTCCGGGTCGTTCCAGAAGCCGACGGGCATCGATGGGAAGGGGGCCGTGCACACGAGCTCCCCCTTCTCCCCGCGGACCGACCGCCCGGCGTCGTCGAAGATCTCCACCTTCATCCCGAGGGCGCGGCACTGGATCTGCCCACGGTACACCGGGCCTGTCGGGTTGCCACCCACGAAGCAACTGATGATGTCCGTGCCTCCGGAAATCGACGCGAGGTGGAGGTCACGTTTGACGTGCGCGTAGACGAAGTCGAAGCTCTCGGGCGCGAGCGGCGAGCCGGTGGACGTCATGGTCCGGACCGATTGGAGCCCGTGCGTTCGGATCGGCTCGAGCCCGGCCTTCCGGACGGCGTCGATAAACTTCGCGGACGTGCCGAAGAGGGTCATGCGCTCGGTGTCGGCGAAGTCGAACAGCACGCGCGCGTCGGGGTAGAACGGCGACCCGTCGTAGAGGAGCAGCGTCGCCCCGGACGCGAGCGCCGAGACGAGCCAGTTCCACATCATCCAGCCGCACGTCGTGTAGTAGAAGACGCGGTCGCCGGGCCGGATGTCGCAGTGGAGCTGATGCTCCTTGAGGTGCTGAAGCAGCGTCCCGCCCGCGCCGTGCACGATGCACTTGGGCGGGCCCGTCGTCCCCGACGAGTACAGGATGTACAGCGGGTGGTCGAACGGAAAGGGCGTGAACGTGATCTCGGTCGCGTCCTGCCGGCCAGCGTACGCGTCCCACGTCTCGGCGCCCCTGAGGCCGCGCAGGGGCGGGTCCGGCCGCGTGTACGGCACGACGACGAGCCGCCTCACGGTCGGCAGGCCCTCCAGGATGGGCCCCAGGCGTTCCAGGTTGTCGAAGCGCCGCCCGTTGTAGAAGTACCCGTCGGCGCTGAACAACACCTTCGGCGCGATCTGGCCGAACCGATCCAGCACGCCCTGCACGCCGAAGTCCGGGGAGCTCGAGGACCAGATCGCGCCGAGGCTGGCCGTCGCCAGAGCGGCCGCCACCGTTTCCGGCAGATTGGGCAGATAACCGGCGACCCGGTCACCCGGTCCAACCCCGTCGGCGCGCAAAGCGGCGGCGAGCCGCGCCGTCTCCCCCCATAGCCGCGCCCACGACCACCGGCGACGCACGCGGTCCTCTCCCCAGAAGACGATCGCGTCGCTTTCGTCGCGCCGCCGCAGCAGGTTTTCGGCGAAGTTCAGCCGCGCGTCGGGAAAGAAGCGCGCGCCGGGCATCTTGTCGAGGTCCTGCGCCGCGACCTCGCCCCGCGACGCCGCGCGCACGTCGCAGAAATCCCACACCGCGCGCCAGAAGCGTTCCGGCTCCGCAACCGAGAACGCATACAGCTCCTCGTAGTCACGGAGCGGTCCGCAACCGGCGGCCTCGAGGCCGCGACGGAACGCGGTGAGCCGAGCGCGCGCGATCCGGTCCGGCGACGGCTCCCACAGCCTGACAGCCATCGTCGTCGTGCCCGTCCTCGTCGATTATACCCAGCGCCCGCACGGCCCTCGGTCTGCGCGGCGCCCGTGCTAAGATGGCGACCCTGACCGTGCACGCGGAGGGAGACGCCCACGTGCGAACATCTCGACGCTGCCTCGCGGCCGTGGCGATCCTCGGGCTGGGGCTGGCCCCGCGCCTGTCGGCCCAGTACAAGCGAGCACCGACGCTCGACGACCTGCTCGACCTCGTTCAGGTGTCCTCGCCGCAGATCTCACCAGATGGGCGGCGCATCCTGTTCACGCGGAGCGAGATCGAGGCGTGGAAGGACAACAAGCGAGTCTCGACGATCTGGATCGCCAACGCCGACGGCTCGAACGCCTATCAATTCCTGGCGAGCGACAAGGATCAATCGCCCCGCTGGTCGCCCGACGGCACCCTCGTCGCCTTCCTCTCCTCCCGCGATGCCACGGCCGAGGCGTCCCGCGACCCGGAAGGCGGCAACCAGATCTGGCTCATCCGCGCGGACGGCGGCGAAGCCTGGAAGCTCACCTCGCACGCCGGCTCCATCCGAAGCTTCGAGTGGGTCCCCGACGGCTCGGCCATCGTCTTCGTCTCGAGCGATCCCAAGACAGAGGAGCAGAAGGCGGCGGAGAAGGCCGGCGACGACGCGATTTACGTCGATGAAGGGCCCAACGGCCAGTCGAGCGGCAGCTATTCGAACCTCTGGACCATCGCGCTGGCCGACCGCCAAGAGCGCCGGGTCACGCGCGGCCAGATGATGGTCGGCGACTTCGAGCCGTCGCCCGACGGCCGCCGCGTGGCCTTCACCTATCGCCGCGACAACGCGCGCAACGGCCAGTATCGGTCGGAAGTCGCGGTGGTCGACGTCGCGTCGGGCGACCAGGTCGATCTCACCCGGAACGAAGCGCCCGAAGGGGACCTCCGCTGGTCGCCGGACGGCACTCGCGTGAGCTTCACGGCGGCGCACGACCGGAGCTGGGAGCTCGCCGAGGAAGAGCTCTGGGTCGTGGCGGCCGCTGGCGGCGAGCCGCGGCGAATGTCCGACGAGTTCACCGGGTCCATCCGCAACTACTACTGGACGCCAGACGGGCGGGCGATTGTGTTTGCCGGCGTCCGCCGCGGCCGTGGCGGGTTCTTTCGGCTCGATGTCGCCACGGGCGCCGTGCAGACGATCGCGGTCGGCGACTGGGCGGCCAATCTGGACTCCGTCACGGTCGATGGACGGCTAGGCGCCGCCGTGGTCAACTCACCCGCCGCCGCCGGAGACGTGCACGTCGTGAACCTGACGAGCGGCGCGATGACGAAGGTCACCGACGCGAACCCGCGGCTCGCCCTCCTCGAACTCGCCACCTCCCGCTGGGTCACCTGGAAGAGCCGGGACGGACTCGAGGTCGAAGGACTCCTCTGGCTCCCGGCCACCTACCGCGGCGGCCGGTTGCCGTTGCTCGTGAGCGTACACGGCGGACCCGCCGGCGTATGGAGCGCGTCGTTCCGCAGCCTGAACCACCTCTACGCCAGTCTGGGCTGGGCCATTCTCGAGCCCAACGTCCGGGGCAGCAGTTCGTACGGCGACGCGTGGCTGCGCGGGAACCTCCAAGACATCGGCGGCGGTGACTACGAGGACCTCATGAGCGGCGTCGACGCACTCGTGGCCCAGGGCATCGCCGACACGAGCCAGCTCGCGATTCGCGGGTGGAGCTACGGTGGGATTCTCGGCGGCTGGGCCCTCACCCAGACCACGCGGTTCAAGGCAGCGTCACTGGGCGCCATGGTCACCGACTGGTCGTCCGAGTACGCCATGGGATTCAACCACGACGTGCGTCGCTGGTACATCGGCGGCACACCCTGGGACAACCCCGAGGGCTATCGCCTGCGCTCGTCCTACACTCACATCGCGAAGGTGACGACGCCCACGATCCTTTTCCACGGCGAGCGCGATACGACCGACACTATCGGTCAGAGCATGATGTTCTACCAGGCGCTCAAGGATCGCGGTGTCCCGGTTCGCTTCCTGCGGTTCCCGCGGGAACCCCACGGGTTCCGCGAACCCCATCACCAGCGGATCCGCGACGCCGAAGAGATCGCGTGGCTCATGAAGTACGCGCGCGGCATGGCGTGGACCGCTCCGCCGAGACCCGTGGAGGCGAAAGAGAAAGAGCACCAGGGAAGACCCGGCAGCTGACGGTCCGACGCGTCGCCCGCAGGTCTGACCCTTACGGGCGCTCCGCCCCCGTCGTCCTTTCCAGCCGGGCCTTCCAGGTGTTCGCTGACCTCAGGATGCGGGCGACGACCTCGCCGCGGGCTAGGTCGCCGCGCAGGTCGGCCAGCGTGGCCGTCAGCGCGTCGAGGGCCTCGCCGAGATAATCCGCATTCGATCGACACACGTCCAGCCAGATCTCCGGCGGACTCGATGCCAGGCGCGTCGTGTCCCGAAGTCCGGGCCCGGCGAGCCTGAGGCCGTCGTCTCCACCGTGTTCGCCCACGACGTGCATCAGAGCGCCCACGACGAGTTGCGGCAAGTGACTCACCAGCGCCAGCACCCGATCGTGCACGGCGGCATCGGTGCGCACGGGGTCGGCTCCGAGTCCCCTCACAAACGCCTCGACCCGTTCAAGTGTCTCGGACGACACCTCCAGGGGTGGCACAACGACCCACGGCCGTCCCTCGAACAGGTCGGCTCGTGCGTGTTCGATGCCACCGTGAGCCGCGCCGGCCAGGGGATGTCCGCCGACGAACGGCAACCGGGCCGGCAGCGCGCGAGCAGCATCGAGCACGGCGCGTTTGGTGCTGCCCGTGTCGGTCACCACCGCCGTCCCCGCCACCCACGTGCCCAGCGCGGGGAGCACGGCGACGATTTGCGCGATCGGCGCGGCGAGGATCACCAGGTCGACCGCTTTGAGCATGCCGAGGTCGTCTGCCCCGACATCGATCGCGTGCAGCCGCATGGCCCGCTCGAGCACATCCTTGCGGTCGACGCCCACCACCAGCGCCGACGGCCAGCGCCGACGCGTCGCCAGGGCGATCGATCCGCCGATCAGACCCACGCCCACGAGACCGACACGCTCGAAGGGCGGGGGGCCGGCGTCGGCTCGCGGCCCGGCGTCTAGCTGGACCACGGGAAGGGTTCTCGGGCTCACACTTGTCGAGGTCCGGGGCGGCGGCTCAGAGCGCCCACCCCCGCCGCGCCGCGGGTTCCACGCAGATGCTGCGCCCGATGGCCGGCGCGATGATGCGGAGCTCGGCCATGAGCTGGTCGAACTGCTGAGGAAAGAGCGACTGCGCCCCGTCGCTCTTCGCGTGGTCCGGGTCGCAGTGCACTTCGATGAGCAGGCCGTCAGCGCCCGCCGCCACGGCCGCGCGCGCCATCGGTGCCACCTTGTCGCGCCGCCCGGTGCCGTGGCTCGGGTCCACGATGACCGGCAAATGGCTCAGCTTCTGGACGACGGGAATGGCAGAAATGTCGAGGGTGTTGCGCGTATAGCTCTCGAACGTGCGGATGCCGCGCTCGCAGAGGATCACGTCCATATTGCCACCGGCGAGCACATACTCCGCCGACAGCAACCACTCCTCGATTGTGGCCGAGATGCCGCGCTTGAGCAGGACCGGCTTCCGAAGCCGACCGAGCTCTTTGAGCAGGGCGAAGTTCTGCATGTTGCGCGCGCCGACCTGGAGGATGTCCGCGTAGCGCGCCACCAGATCGATCTGGGTCGTGTCCATCACCTCGGACACGAGCTTGAGCCCGTGGTGGTCGGCCGCGGCCCGGAGCATGCGCAGGCCCACCTCGCCGAGTCCCTGGAAACTGTACGGAGAGCTGCGCGGCTTGAACGCCCCGCCGCGGAGCACCTTGGCTCCCGCACGCCGAACAGCGGCGGCTGTCGCCTCGACCTGCGCCTCGTCCTCCGCCGAGCACGGGCCAGCCATCACGATCACCTCGTCGCCGCCGATCCGCACGTCGTCCACCGTCACGACGGTGTTGTCCGGCTTGAACGTGCGGCTGGCCAGCTTGTACGGTTCGGTGATCCGCACGACCTCCTGCACGCCGTCCAGCAACTCGATGAGGCGAGGATCCGCATCGCCCCCACCCACCGCGCCGAGCACCGTGCGGTTCGCCCCGGTCGACCGGTGGACGTCGAACCCCATGTCGAGCAGGTGGGCGATGACCTGCTCGATCTGCGCCTCGGTCGCTCGCTCTTCCATCACCACCACCATACCGATCCCTCACCCCTCCGGCGCACGCGTCGTCGCGCCCGCACGAACGTCGGACTCCGAGCTCTCGGCAACGTTGCGGTCCATTGTAGCGCGCCCCGGCCGCTCGGCGCCCGCGAGGCGTTCGAGGCGGCGGGCCTCGTCGATGATCCGTTCGTACAGCCGGGTAATCGCAGCATCGTCGAGCGGCCCGCCGTTGACGGAGCGCACGTGGCTGAGCACGGCCTGCTCGCGCTCGGGCTGGTACACCGGCAACCCGAGCACCCGCTTGAGCGCGCCGATCTCGAGGGCGCACGCCGAGCGCGCGTTGAGCAGGTGCACGATCTGCTCGTCGAGCTCGTCGATGCGGCGCCGCAGGGCCCCCAGCGCGTCAGGCATGCCTCACCCGTCCCCCCTGGTCGCTGGCGATGCTGGCGGCCCCTCGCCGCGCACCCACCGAACGAATGTCGCCACCCGGTCGGCCAACTCGCGCGAGGCTCCGGTTGCGGCGATGACGCGCACGAGCGCGCTGCCCACGACCACGGCGTCGGCCCACTGGCCGGCCTCCTGCACGTGCTGCGGGTGCGAGAGGCCGAAGCCGAGCGCCACCGGCAGCGTCGTGTGGGTCCGGATCCGCTCGACGACGGCACGGGCGCCGTCCGCGAGACGATCCCGGGCACCGGTCACCCCGAGCCGCGAGATGGCGTACAGAAATCCCCGGCCAAGGTTGGCGGCTCGGGCGATGCGCGCGTCGGTGGTGGTCGGACTGACGAGGAAGATCATGGCGAGGCCGCACGCATCCAGCGTGGCGCGGAGCGCCGCAGCCTCTTCGATGGGGACGTCGAGCACCAGCACGCCGTCGACGCCTGCCGCCGCCGCGCGCTCCGCGAAGCGCCGCTCGCCCATCTGCACGATCGGGTTCGCATAGCTGAACAGCACCAGGGGCGCCGACACGTCCTGGCGCACGTCCTCGACGAGCCCCAGAATCCTGTCGAGCGTCGCCCCGGCGCGCAACGCCCGCTCCGAGGCGCGCTGGATCTCCGGGCCGTCCGCCAGCGGGTCGCTGAAGGGCACGCCGACCTCGATCACGTCGGCGCCAGCTCGGTCGAGCGCCCGCAGCACGTCCGCCGAGTGGTCGAGGTCAGGGTCGCCAGCCGTCACGTAAGTGACCAGACCGACTCGCCGGGCGCGGCGGAGCGCAGCGAAGGTCTCCTCCAGTCGCGACATCACGCCTCCTGGTGCGCCGGGGTGATTCTGGCCGCCAGCGCGCGCTGCACCGTGTCGACATCCTTGTCGCCGCGACCCGACAGGTTCACCAGGATGAGGGCGTCGCGGTCCAAATGCGGCGCAACCGCCATGGCGTACGCCAGCGCGTGCGCCGCCTCGAGGGCCGGGAGCACTCCCTCGAGGGCGGCCAGCGTCCTGAAGGCCTTGAGCGCTGCGTCATCCGACACGTGGGTGTACTCGGCGCGCCCCACGTCGTGAAGCCACGCGTGCTCCGGACCCACCGCCGCGTAGTCGAGCCCCGCCGAGATCGAGTGCGTCGGCGCGATATTGCCGTGCGCATCCTGCAGGACGTAACTGCGCGTACCCTGCAGGATGCCCGCGAGCCCACCGGCGAAGCGAGCCGCGTGCTCACCGAGCGCGAGGCTCGCCCCTCCGGCCTCGACGCCCACCAGGCGTACCTCCGGGTCCTCGAGAAAGGCATCGAAGATGCCAAGGGCGTTGCTCCCGCCACCGACACACGCGACGACCAGATCGGGCAGCCGGCCCGCCGCCTGCACGATCTGGGCGCGCGCCTCGCGCCCGATGACCGACTGGAACTCGCGCACCATCAACGGGTAAGGATGTGGACCGAGCACCGAGCCGAGCAGGTAGTACGTGTCGGTCACGTTGGTCACCCAGTCGCGCATCGCCTCGTTGATGGCGTCCTTGAGCGTCCGGCTCCCGGCATCGACGGGGCGAACCGACGCGCCGAGCAGCCGCATGCGAAAGACGTTCGGCGCCTGACGCGCCATGTCCTCGGTGCCCATGTACACGTCGCACGCGAGGCCGAGCAGCGACGCCACCGTGGCCGTCGCCACGCCGTGTTGGCCCGCGCCCGTTTCCGCCACGAGCCGGCGCTTGCCCATCCGCACGGCGAGCATGCCCTGGCCGAGGGCGTTGTTAATCTTGTGCGCACCCGTGTGCGCCAGGTCTTCCCGCTTCAATAACACGCGGGCGCCGCCCAGGTGCGCGGACAACCGCCGCGCCTCGTAGAGCGGCGTCGGGCGCCCCACGTAATCGATGAGTCGGCGCTCGAGCTCGGAGACGAACGCCTCGTCGCACCGCGCCGCCAGATAGGCGGCCTCGAGCTCCTCGATCGGAGCCATCAGCGTTTCCGGGACATAGCGGCCCCCGTAGGCGCCGAAGTACCCGCGAGTGTCCGGATCCCGGCGCCCGAAGGCCGGCCTCACCGTGAGGAGACGATCCCCTTCTGCTCTCGCTCCCACTGTCACTCTCTCTCCGTTGCGCGAGGTTCGTTTCCGACCTTCGATCGACGACGGCTGTCGTCGTCACCACCATCAGCCGTCTCGCCCCGTGCTGCCGTCGGGCGCCCCCACGGACCCAGTTGTTCGAAAAACGCACGAAGCTTGGCCGGGTCTTTCACGCCTGGCTCGCGCTCGACGCCCGACGCGACGTCGACGCCCGCGGGCTTCACGCGGGCCACCGCCGCGGCCACGTTCTCCGGGCGCAAACCACCCGATAGAAGGACAGGGCGCACCGCCGCGAGACGTGCCGCGACGGTCCAGTCGACGACGCGGCCGGTGCCCCCGAGTCGCGCGGGGTCGTGCGCATCGAGTAAAACGGTCACTTCTGGGGGGATCCCGGCGATGTCCGCCGGCTGCAGAGCGCCCACCACCGGAACCGCCTTGATCAAGCGAACGGCCAGGTTCGCAAAGTCCGCCACGCGTTCGTGCCCGTGAAGCTGGACGGCGCCGAGGCCCACGGCGGCCACGACGTCGCGAACGTAGGCCGCCGGCTGATCGGCAAACACCCCGACCGCAGTGACAAACGGCGGGAGGGTCGCGACGATCGCCCGTGCCGTCCGCGCGTCGACGCACCGCGGGCTGCCGGGCCAGAACACCAGACCGATGGCCGACGCTCCGAGCTCGGCCGCCAGGCCGGCATCCTCCACGCGCGTGATACCGCAAATCTTGACCCGCGGGATCATCGTGGCGCTTCCGTGCCTCCGGCGACATTCGACGCGTCCGTGGCGGCGAGGCGCAATTCTCGCAACCGGTGGCCCGGGTCGGGTGCTGTCATCAACGACTCGCCGATCAGAAAGGCGTCGTAGCCCAGCGCCTCGAGTTCGGCGATCTCGCTCGCCCGCGTCAACCCACTCTCAGCCACCGCAACCACGTCGTCAGGAACCGCCTGGATCAGGCGTCGGGCGACGGTCAGGTCCACGTCGAGGGTCCGCAGGTTTCGGCTATTCACGCCAATGAGCGGGGCTCCGGCCTCGAGGGCTCTCGCAAGCTCGCGCTCGTCGTGGACTTCGACCAGACACGCCAGCCCCTGGCGACGCGCCTCGGTCAGGAGCGCTTCCAGTCGCGGGCCCGGGAGCGCGGCTGCGATGAGGAGCACGGCATCGGCTCCGGCGGCGCGGGCTTCGAGGATTTGGTACGCAGCGACCACGAAATCCTTGCGCAGCACGGGCAACTCCGTCGCCTCCCGAACCCTCCGCAGATGATCCAGGGCGCCGTCGAAAAACGTCGGCTCGGTCAGCACCGACACCGCGGCAGCGCCTGCCGCCGCATACGCACGCGCCAGGGCTGCCGGGTCGTAGTCGCGGCGCAACACGCCGCGCGCCGGCGAGCGCCGTTTGCACTCGGCCACGACTCGCGGCCGCGGTCCCGTGCTGACAGCCCACTCGAACCGATCGCCGCGCGGGGTGGATCGCGCCGCCGCCTGCGCGAGATCCTCCGCCGGGCAGCGGGCCTCGCGGGTTCTGACGGTGCGCTCGGTCGCGGCGAGGATCGCCGCCAGCAGGTCGCTCGGTGCGTCGGTCAGTGTGGATCCCATGATGAAGGCTCTGGGCTCGGGTCGTCAGTCAGGGAGTCATGGGGCCTGGAGCGACTGCGTCGCGCGGTTCCCGGTGTCGCCTCTGGTGCCCACCTGCTCGTTCGACACGCGCACCAACGCGTCGAGCACCGCGCGGGCGCGACCGCTGTCGATCGCCTCAGCCGCTAGCCCGATCCCTTCACGGATGTTCCTCACCTGCCCCGCGACGAACAGCGACGCAGCGGTGTTGAACAGGACGATGTCGCGGGCAGGCCCGGGTGCGCCCGCGAGCACGTCGCGCACGATGGCCGCGTTCGTCGCCGCATCGCCCCCCGCGAGGGCGTCCTTCGAGGCTCTCGGGACGCCGTACTCTGCCGGGTGAATGTAAAACGTGTGCACCTGCCCTTCCCGCCACTCGGACACTTTCGTGTACCCGGTCGTCGAAATCTCGTCGAGACCGTCGGCGCCGTGCACGACCCACGCCCGCTCGGACCCGAGCACCCCGAGGGCGCGCGCCACCAGATCTGTCAGCTCGGGTCGGGGGACGCCCACGAGTTGGCGCGTCGCGCCAACCGGGTTCGTGAGGGGCCCGAGCAGGTTGAAGGCGGTACGAATACCCAGTTCCCGACGCGTCTGGGCCGCGTGGCGCATCGAGGGGTGGAACGTCGGCGCGAAGCAGAACGCGAGACCCACCTCGTCCAGACACCGCTCGACGATGGCCGGCGGCGCGCTGACGGCGACGCCGAGCGCCTCGAGCACATCCGCGCTGCCACAGCGGCTCGACACCGACCGATTGCCGTGCTTCGCCACCCGCACCCCGCACGCGCCCAGCACGACGGCCGCGGCGGTCGACACGTTGAACGACCCCGACCGGTCGCCGCCGGTCCCGCACGTGTCGAAGACCGGCGCGAAGGACCGCGACAGGCGCACGGCGCGGTCGCGCATCGCCCGTGCGAATCCGACGATCTCGGCCGGCCGCTCCCCTTTCAGCCGCAGCGCGACGAGCAAGCCCGCCACCTGCGAGGGTTGCGCCCGACCGTCCATGATCTCGCCCATGGCGGCCGCGGCCTCCTCGGCCGTGAGGTCCTGGTGACGCTCCAGTTTCTCGAACAGCGACGTGAACATGTCACAGCTCCAGGAACGTTCGCAAAAGGCGCCGGCCGTTTTCCGTCAGGACCGACTCAGGGTGGAACTGCACGCCGTGGATCGGCCAGGTCCGGTGTCGCACCGCCATGATCACGCCGTCGTCGGTCGCGCGGGCTGCGACTTCCAGGGCCTCGGGGAAGCCCTCCGGGCCGATGACGAGGGAGTGATAGCGGCCCACCTCGATCGGACTTCTGAGGCCGCGGAACACGCCGCGCCCGTCGTGCTCGATGAGAGAGGTCTTGCCGTGTTTGAGCTGCGGCGCGCACACGACCTGCCCCCCGAACGCCACGCCGATGGCCTGGTGCCCGAGACACACGCCGAGGATGGGAACCGTGTGGCCGAACTGCCGGATGACATCGACGATGACCCCGGCGTGCTCGGGTCGACCCGGTCCCGGCGAGATCACGATGCGCTCCGGCGCCAGTCGCGCAATTTCGTCGAGGTCGACCTCGTCGTTCCGTCGGACGACGGGTGGTGCTCCCAGCTCGCCGAGGTACTGGGCGAGGTTGTAGGTGAACGAGTCGTAGTTATCGATGAGGAGCAGCACGGCACTCCTACAGCTCGGCCTGCGCCATCTCGATCGCCTGCATCAATGCCTGGGCCTTTGCGCGCGTCTCCTCGTACTCGGCGGCCGGATCCGAGTCCGCGACAATGCCCGCGCCAGCCTGGATGAAGGCGCGCTCCTCCCGCATCGTGATGGCGCGGATGGCGATGCAGAAGTCCAGATTGCCCGCGAAGTCGACGTAACCGATGGCGCCCGCGTAAATCCCGCGACGCGTCGGCTCCAGGCCCGCGACGAGCTCCATCGCGCGCAGCTTCGGCGCCCCGGAGACGGTTCCCGCTGGAAAGCACGCCACGAGCGCATCGATCCGGTCCCGGTCGTCGGCGAGTCGTCCCTCCACCGTCGACACCAGGTGCATGACGTGCGAATAGCGCTCGAGGGCCATGAACTGCGAGACGCGGACGCTGCCGTACTCACACACGCGCCCCAGGTCGTTGCGCCCGAGATCCACGAGCATGACGTGCTCGGCGCGCTCCTTCTCGTTCCGCTTGAGCTCCTCAGCCAGGCGCAGGTCCTCCTCCTCATCCCGTCCCCGCGGTCGCGTCCCGGCGATGGGATGTGTCTCGACCCGTCGTCCCTCCACCCGCACGAGCATCTCCGGTGACGAGCCGAGGATGGCCATCGACCCCATGCGAATGAAGTACATGTAGGGCGACGGGTTGACGTGGCGGAGCGCGCGGTAGACCGTAAACGGATCGGCGACCACGTCGGTCTCGAATCGCTGCGAGAGCACCGCCTGGTAGATGTCGCCCGCCGCGATGTGCTCTTTGAGCTGGCGCACCGCGCCCTCGAACGCCTCCCGGGTGACGTTCGACCGAACGGCCGGAGCTCCCGCGCGCAGCGGTTCCGGACTCGACAGCGCCCGCTCGAGTTCGCGCTCGATGAACGCGATCTTCGCCAGGGCGAACTGATAGTGAGATTCGAGGTCGTCGTCGGGCCCGAGACGCGCGTTCGAGATGATCAGGATCCGGTGCTTGACATGGTCGAACGCGAGCACCGTGTCGAACACCATGAACCCCGCGTCGTCCTCGCCAGCGCCGGTGTCGAGCGGGACGCGATCCCACGTCCGGTTGAGGGACGGCTCGAACCACCGCGCCGCGTCGTAGCTCAGATACCCGACGGCTCCGCCAGTAAAGCGCGGCAGATTTTGCACGACCGGCGCCCGGAAGCGCGCCATCACGTCGCGCAGCGTCTCGACGAACGGCACCGAGCGCGCCTCCGTCGTCCCGGCCTGCTCGATCACCGTTCGTCCGCCTGCGGCCCGCAGCACTAGGAAGGGGTCCTTTCCCAGAAACGAGTAGCGCGCGACGCGCTCGCCACCCTCGACGCTTTCGAGCAGAAACGCGTAGTCGGCGTGCTCCGCGATCTTCAAGAACGCCGAGACCGGCGTCAGCAGGTCAGCCATGAGCTCCTTGCACACGGGGACGAACGTCCCGCGTGTGGCCAGCGCCGCGAACTCCTCGAAGGTCGTCACCCTCATCCCGTCACCTCCTGCCGCTCGCCGCACCCGCGCGCCGCCAGGGCCCGACGAGCCGCGGTGTCGAAAATGGCCGCGTCCATGGGAATGGCCGTCCACCACTCGAACTGCCGGCGCGCCTGTTCCACGAGCATGCGCAGGCCGCTCACCGTCGAACAGCCCGCCGCCGCGGCAGCCGCCAGCAGGCGCGTGCGCGGCGGGTTGTAGACCAGGTCGTACACCACCCGCCCGTCGAGGGGCACGCCGGCCATCGGACTCTCGTCGACCGCGGGGGTCGTCCCCACCGGCGTAGCATTGACGAGCAGATCCCAGGTCGCTGGAGCTGGGGGCCAGGGACCTGCCTCGGCCCCGAGGACAGCGGCGACCGCCACCGCTCGGCTCACGTCGCGCGCGTGCAGGGTGACTCGCGCGCCCGCATCGAGCAATCCAACCGCTGCGGCGCGCGCCGCGCCCCCCGCGCCGAGAATCGACGCCCGCCAACCGGCCAGCGGCTGGTAGCAGGCGAGTGGCGCGAGGAAGCCCGCGACATCGGTGTTGCACCCTCGCCAGCGCCCTTGTTCACTCTTGACGGTGTTCACCGCGCCCACGCGTCGACTCGTCTCGTCCACCTCGTCCAGACGGGAGAACAGCTCGCCCTTGAAGGGCGCCGTCACGCTCGCCCCCGCAAGGCGGAACGTCCCCGCGAAGGTGAAGAAGTCGTCGACGCTCGCGGCTTCGAGCGGGACATAGACGGCGTCGACGCCGCACGCCTCGAACGCCGCGTTGTGCATGGCCGGAGACACCGAATGCCCGATGGGTCGTCCGACAACGCCGTACACCGTCGTCGCCGCGGTGACCGACCGGAAGCGGAACTCCGAGAGCAGCCGGCGAGGGGAAATCTGGCCCAGGGAGACCTCCTCACCTGCATAAGTCCAGCGCGACCCCAGGTGCGCCGCGAGGATGCGCGAGGGCAGACCCGAGGTCCCCATGGCGACGAGCACCAGCCGTCGGTCTGCGGCGGGCGATCGTCCGATCTCGGCCAGCACGGCCAGGTCGCTCAGCCGGTCGGCCCGGACCGCGACCTTGACGACCTCCGCTCCGGTCTGTCGCATCGCCTGCACCCGTTCCGAGAGGTCGGCCGGGATGGGCCCGAACTCGTGCCAGGACACGATGACACCGCGTCCCCCCCGGCCCGCGAGCAGGTCGCCGGCCTGAGCGCGGTACTCGATGTCGACGTACTCCGCCCCTGCATCGAGCGCCTCCGCGAGCAGCCGTCGTCGTTCCTCTTCGGAACCACGAAACGCGCCGCCCTCCCACGATGCCCGGCACGTCACGATTACCGGGCGCTTCCGGTCCGCGAGTGCGCCGGCCACGTCCGGGTCTCGCACGGTGTCGAGGCGCAGCTCCACCAGGTCGGCTTCCGGCACCGCATCTCGGCGCGCGCGGAGCTCGGCGAGCGTCTGGGCGGTGACCGTCACGCAGAGCAACGGGCGTTCGGACACGAGCATAAAAAAAGCCTCTTCAACCGCGGGGGCTGAAGAGGCTCGCTGGTCTCGACTCCGGCTCGACTGTCAGACCGTCTGCAGAGCCCCTCCAGTCGGACGGTAATACCACCAGCGGAACCAGTACGCAGCCCGGACCGACGGACTCATCGGCCGCACGGTGGCTCGTCCGAGGGGCACTGCCATGGTCGCCGTCAGACGATAGCAAAGCGGGGCGCTATCTGTCAAATCGACCGGCGGCCGGGGCACGGTGCCGTGCGCGGGAAATGGCTGCGTCGCTGTGGCGGGCGGCGCGTGGGGACGGGCCCCGCCACGAACGGAGGGACCTTCGCGTGAACCCCACCGAACGCGGCAGGTCGCGCCTTGACCGGCTGGAGGGGCTCCGATATAACTGCCGGTGGAGACTGACGATCCGAAGCCGGGCAGTCGTGCGTTCGATGACGGTCACCAAGGCGCTCGCCACCGGCGCGCTCGCGGTGGTCGTCTGCACGACCGCGCCCGCCTCGTCACCGTTCATGACCGTCAATGAGGTGAAGCCCGGCATGGTGGGGACCGGGCGAACGGTGTTCCTGGGAACCGAGCGCGAGACCTTTCAGGCTCACGTGCTGGGCGTGCTGCACAACGTCCTGGGGCCTAGGCGAGATCTCATCCTGGCACGCCTCGAGGGCGGCCCGCTGGCCGACACCGGGGTAATCGAGGGCATGAGCGGGAGCCCCATCTACATTGACGGGCGCCTGGTCGGCGCCGTGTCGTATGCGCTCGGATCCTTCTCGAAGGTGCCCATCGCGGGCATCACACCTATCGCCGAGATGACCGAGGCCGTCGAGACCGCCGGGGGGCGCGCGGCTGCCACGCGGCCGCGCGTGGAGCTGCCTGTGACGCCCGAAGGACTGCGCGCCGCGCTCGCGGACATGTACGCGCGGGTGAGCCCGTTCGCCGAGCGGCCTGAAGATATCCGCGCGATCGGGCTCTCCCCGGAACGGGCGGCCGTCATCGGGCTGGAGCTACGGCCCATCGCGACCCCGCTCGTCGTCGCCGGGTTCTCGGGGCCGGCGGCCGAGCTCCTTCGCGGCGCGTTCAGCGCTGCGGGGTTCGTCCCGACCGCTGGAACGGTCTCTGGGGCGGCCCTCGCCCAGGGTCCGGCACTCGAGCCCGGCGATGCCGTGGGCGTGAGCCTGGTGCGCGGCGACTACGAACTCGGCGCCACCGGGACCGTGACCCACGTCGAGGGCGACCGCGTGTACGCCTTCGGCCACCCCTTTTTCAACCTGGGCCCCACGGCCCTGCCCATGACGCGGGCCCGCGTCTACACGCTGGTCCCCAGCCTGATGGCGTCGGCCAAGATCGCCGCGCTCGGCGACGTGGTAGGCACGGTTGAGCACGACCGCGCCACCACCATCGCGGGGCGTCTCGGCCCGCCCCCGCCCATGCTGCCGCTCACGATCTCGTTCCGATCGGATCGAGGGTTCGAGCGGGTCGTGCGCTTCGAGGTGGTTCACGACGAGTTCTTCACGCCGCTGTTGACCTTCCTCTCGGTGACCAGCACCTTGACGGCGTACGAGCGCCAGGCAGGCTGGGCGACGTTCCGCCTGAGCGGCGCGCTGCGCGTGGCCGGCCAGCCGCCTGTCGCCTACGACGACCTCACCTCCGGACTGGATGCGGTCTCGGTGGCTGCGACCTCCGTCGCCGGCCCCGTCGCGGCGCTGATGAGCAATCCGTTCGAGCCGGTCCGCCTCGAGTCGGTCGACCTGACAGTCGAGGCGAGTGAATCGCCCAGGACCGCGACCCTCGAGCGCGTCTGGCTCGACGCGGTGCGCCCGCGCGCCGGAGAGACGGTCGCGCTCAGGATTCAGGTGCGCACGTACGGTGGTGCCGCCGCGACCTACAGTGTGCCCGTGACGCTTCCCCCCGAGGCGGGCGATGTGTCGATCCTCGTGGCCGACGCTGCGCAGCTCGCCCAGTGGGAGCAGCGCGAGCTGCGCCGCCAGGAGCCGCCGACGTCGCTGACCGAGCTCATCGGCCGGCTGAACGAGGCTCGACGCCGCAACCGCTTGTACGTCCGGCTGCTGCGCCCGACCGCCGGCGCGGTGCTCAACGGGCAGCCGCTCCCCTCGCTGCCGCCTTCGGTCCTCGGGGTGCTCGAAGCCGACCGGGCGGGCGGGCGCTTCGCACCGCTAGGGCAGACCGTCGCCGGAGCCTGGGAGGTCGCGCTCGACGCCGTCGTCTCCGGATCGAGAACCTTGACGGTCACTGTGGGACCACCACGACGATGACCAGACGCCTGGCACCGGCCGCGGCCGCCTCGCTCACTGCCGCGACCCTCGCGGTCGCCGCGAGCGCGGTGTCGCGCCTCGTGGCTTCGGCGCCCGTCTTCTGGACTGTGGCCACGCAGAGCGACTTCCTCAAGGGCGAGGTCGAGCACGTGACCGTGGATAGCGACGGGCGGGTGAGCCTCGGCCCGTTCATCGACGTGCTGGCCGACCCGGCTGTGCCGGTGCTCTGGACGGTGGCCGACGCGCCTGGGGGTGCCGTGTATCTCGCCGGCGGTCACGACGGCCGGGTGTTCCGCGCAACGGCCGACGGGCGCGTCTCGGTCGTTTTCGATGCCGACGAGATGGACGTCCACGCCCTCGCCGTCGCCCCCGACGGCGGCGTGTTCGTGGGAACGTCTCCGGATGGCAAGGTCTATCGCCTTCGCCCCGACGGCACCTCGTCCGTGTGGTTCGACCCGGACGAGAAATACATCTGGGCGCTCGCCGTCGACGCCGCCGGAGTGATGTATGTGGGAACCGGCGAGCGCGGGCGCATCTACCGCGTGGGACCCGACGGCCGCGGTGCCCTCTTCTACGAAACCCGCAGCACCAACGTCGTCGCCGTCGCCTTCGATCGCGAGGGCCGCCTGCTCGCCGGGACCGAGTCGCCCGGCCGTGTGTTCCGCATCGATCGCGACGGCCGCGGCTTCGTGCTCCTCGACGCGCCGTACCGCGAGGTGCGCGCGTTGCGGCTGGACGAGGCGGGCACGCTGTATGTCGCGGCCTTGGGAGCGAGGGCACCCGAACGTCCCGCCGAAGCGGGCCCGCCTTCCGAAGCCGCGCGGCCCGGGGCGCAGACGCCGGTCGTCACGGTGTCGACCGAAGTGCTGGGCGTCGCCCTCGCCGAGCCTGCCGCCAGCCGCCCGCCAGGGGCCGAGCGGCGCGAGGCCGCCGCCGCGTCGCAGGGGGCCGTCTATCGGATTATGCCGGACGGCGTGTGGGAGCTCCGCTGGGAATCCGCCGAGGACCTTCCGTATGACCTCTTCGTCGACCCGCGTGGCAATCTTCTCATCGGGACCGGCAGCGGCGGGAAGATCTTTCGGGTCTCCGGTGAACCTGCCACGGTCACGCTGCTCGGCCGGGCCGACGCTCAGCAGATCACGCGCTGGCTGCCCGACCGCGAGGGCCACCTGCGCTTCGTGACGTCGAATCCTGGCAAGTTGTTCCGGCTGACCCGCGACCGCTCCCGCCGCGGGACTTATCTGTCGGAGGTTCGGGATGCGCAGACGGTGGCCGCCTGGGGCACGATTCGCTGGCGCGCCACCGGCGGCGGCCGCGTCGAGCTCTCGACGCGCTCGGGAAACACGGCGACCCCCGACGCCACGTGGAGCGACTGGTCGGCGCCGTACGCCCACGCGGGCGGCTCGCCCATCGCGAGCCCCAAGGCCCGCTATCTGCAGTGGCGCGCGGTGCTCACCGCGCCCGAGCGCGGCGGCGATGACCCGGTCTTGACGTCGGTCACGGTCGCGTTTCTCCCGCGCAATCTCCGCCCACAGGTGACCGCCATCACGATCCATCCGCCCGGGACGATTTTTCAGCGGCCGTTTCCGACGAGCGATCAGATCGAGATTGCGGGCCTCGAGGTGACGCCGGTGGACGGGCGGCCCGGCCAGGCGCCGCCGCCCGGCGGCGCGCCGGGTGGCCCGCCGGTCGGGCGCCGCCTCTACCAGAAGGGCTTCCAGACGATTACCTGGTCGGCGCGGGACGGCAACGACGATACGCTTCAGTACGACGTTCTGTACCGCCGCGAGGGCGACACGGCGTGGAGAGCGCTCAAGCGCGGCCTGTGGGACCCGATCCTGGTGTGGGACACGACCTCGGTGCCCGACGGCACCTACAGCGTCAAGGTGGTGGCGAGCGATGCGCCGACGAATTCGCCGGCCACGGCGCTGGCGGGCGAGGCCGAGAGCGACGTGTTCGACATCGACAACACGCCGCCGCGCATCGAGGTCGGGGCCTGGCGCCCCACCGCCGACGCGACCGTGCTCTCCTTCACCGTCCGCGATGAGCAGTCGGCGGTCCGGCGCGTCGAGTACTCGGTCGACGCCGACCGGTGGCGCCTCATCTACCCGATCGACGGGATCGCCGATTCTCCGGTGGAAACCTTCGAGCTCGTGTTCGACGCCGCGGGCCAGCGCGTCATCATCCGGGCCACCGACGTCCTCAACAACGTCGCGACGGTGGCGGTCGCCCGGTGAGGCAGGCTCCGCGCCCGAGCACCTCAGGAGACGACCTTGCCTCGGACGGTAGTACGCGTCAGGTACCAGAACACGCTGACGTTGGCGGGCACCGGCGAGCCCGGGTAGCGGGCCGGCTCGAAGCGCGCCGCCGCGATGGCGTTGAGCAGGCTCTCGATCTGCTGGCGGTCGCGGCGGTCGTTGACCAGGCGCAGGTCGATCAACCGGCCGTCGCGCGTCATGACGGTCATGAGCGCGAGGACGGCTTCTCCCTCCGACATCGACTGCTCGACCGCCCTCTGGAGCCGGTCCGTCGCCGAGTCGTCGGGCTGCCGGACCAGATTGGTCTTCGCCGCCTGCACCGCGGCGATGATGCCGGCGAGCGAATCGTCGCGCTCCGGCGACGCGAACTCGAGGCACGCCAGCGCGAGCGCCACGCACAGGACGGTCGCGGCAGCCGAGCTCAGGCCGACCCACACGAGGTGCAGGTCCTCGAACGCGCGCTCCAGGCGCCCTCGCCAGGACTCTTCGTACTCCGCACGCAAACGGCTCATCACGTCGGCCCCGAGCCCGGCCAGCTCTTCCGCCGGCCGCTGCAGTGCCCCCGCGCCGTCGCGCAGGCTCTCGCCGATGGCGCGCAACCGGGCCGCCTCGTCCGCGCACCCTGCGCACGCCGCCAGGTGGGCCTCGATCGCGATCAGCCGCTCGACCGGCAGCTCGCGATCGTGGAACGCCGAGAGGTCACGAAGCACCGCCGCACAGCTCAGCGTCTTCATAGGTCCCTCAACTGCGCCCGCAACGATTCCCGTGCCCGGGCGAGCCGCGATTTCACGGTCCCCACTGCCACGCCGAGCGAATATGCAATCTCCTCGTACGACATGCCGTCGATCTCGCGGAGCACGACCGCCGTCTTCTGGTCGAACGGCAGCCGCTCAAGCGCTCGCCAGAGCCGCGCCGCCGCCTCCTTGCGCGAGTACGCCTGGTCCGGCGCCGTAGGGTTCCCCGGAGCCCACAGGTCGCCGTGCTGGCGGATATGCTCCTCGAGCGATACCTGGTCCGCCCGGCGCCGCCGCCGCCACCAGCGCTGGCGGTTGTGCGCCTGGTTCACCACGATTCGATAGATCCACGTGCGCAGCGCCGACTGCCCGCGGAAGTGCCGGATCGTCCGGAACACCCGGAGAAACACCTCCTGCGAGAGATCGAGCGCCTCGTTGTGGTCGCCGAGCAGGTGATACGCGAGCTGGTACACCATGCGCTGGTGCTCGTTGACGAGCTCGCCGCACGCCTCTTCGTCGCCGAGCGCGCAGCGCTGGACCAGCGCGGCCTCGCGGTCGCCGACCTCCGTCCAGGTAACAGCTCGGGCAGGTTTCACCGTCAGACCTGACGTCATGATAGCACCGCTCGAGCCCCGGGCGCCCTCAAGCACGTTAGACCCGCGATCCGCCTCAAAGTTCCGGTTTTGCTACGATAAAGCGGTGCGCCGTGTCCTGTGGTTCGTCGCCGGGGCGGCCCTGCTCGCGGCCGCCGCGGTCACCTATCACCGAGTCGCCCAAGAGCAGGCTTACCGCGGCCTGCTCGCCGCCGGAGAACGCGCGCTGGCGGCCGACCGCACGTTCGAGGCGATCGAAGCGTTCTCGGGGGCGCTGGCGCTCAAGAACGACTCCGTGCTGGCCTACCTGCGTCGCGGTGAGGCCTACCGCCGCCAGGGTCAGCTGGTCGCCGCCGAGCGCGACATCCGGCAGGCGTGGCAGCTCGACCGTTCATCACCTCGACCGCTCGAGCTGCTCGGTGACCTGCAACTCGAGGTCCGCAACCACGCGCGCGCCGCCGAACGCTACGCCGACTACTTGCGCCTCGACGACCGATCCCCCCGTGTGCTTTACAAGCTCGCGCTCGCACGCTATCACGGCGGCGACGCCCAGGGCGCCATCGCCCCGCTGCGGCGAGCCCTCGCGCTCGACAGCCGCATGCCGGAGGCTTTCTACGTGCTCGGCCTGTGCCTGCGGCGGGTCGGGGACCCGGCTGACGCCGAGCGCGCCTTTGACCAGGCCCTGGGCCTGAACCCCGGCTTCCTGCTCGCCCGCGAGGAGCTCGCCGACCTCTACCGCGACCTCGGTCGCTCGCGCGACGAGCTGGGGCAGCTCGAGACGCTGCTCGACCTCGACCCGCGCGCAGTTCGGTTCGCCGTGCTCGGGCTGGCCTATGCCCGCGCGGGCCGGATGGCCGAGGCGGTCCAGACCCTGCGGGACGCAGCGGAACGGTACCCCGGGGAGCCCGTCATCTACCTGACGCTCGCCCGCGTCTGGCTCGACGTTGCCCAGCGCACCCACGACCGCGTCGCGCTCGGCAAGGCACTCGAAGCCCTACAGGCGACGCCGCCCGAGGCCGCGGCCAGCTCGGAAGCCGACCTGCTGCTCGGGCGCGCCTGGCTGCTCGCCGGCAAGATCGACCTGGCTGAACAGGCGCTCCAGCGCGCGGCCGCGCGGTACCCCCTGGTGCCCGAAGCGCTCTCGTATCTCGCCGAGGCGGCCGAGCGCCTCGGTCACCTGAGGGAGGCGCGCCGCGCGCTCACGGACTACGACGCGCTCGTCGGGCCGACCGAGGGGAACTTCGTCGCCCGTGCGCGCCGCATCGCCGAGTGGTCGATGCGCCTCGGCGAGCCGGCGACCGCTGTCCGCTGGCTGACACGCGCCCGCGATGCCGACCCCACCAACGTCGGCCTGCTGGCCCGCCTGGCTGAAGCGCAGCTTGCGGCCGGCGACCGCGCCGCGGCGCAGGAGACCGTTCGGCGCGCGCTCGAGCTGGACCCCCACGACCGGACGCTCGCGGTGCTCGCGCGCCGCCTGTCGTAACGCGCGCCTTGCAGGCCGGTCTGTTTGCGCCGACGCCTGCGCCTGGCGAGACCACGGCTCGGGCAGGGCGCCGGGCTCGCGCTCAGCCGGCGCGACGGCGCGAGGTACCACCCGCCGGCTCGTCGAGGTCGAGGCGCTTCATAAGCTTCGCCAGCCCCTGACGGCTCACTCCCAGCGTTCGGGCCGCTCGGCCGCGGTGGCCGGCGGCTCGGGCGAGCGCGGCACGGACGAAGCGCCGTTCGAAGGCGATTCGGGCCTGCTGGAGCGTCAAAGGCCCAGCCGGATCGGCCGCGTGGAGGAGTGCAGCCGGCAGGTCTCGTGGCCCGACACGGCCGCGAGGACCGGCCGCCGCGGCGAGGGCCGCCATCACGTTCTGCAGCTCGCGCACGTTGCCGGGCCATTCGTATCGCGCGAGGACGGCGAGCGCCTCGGGCGCCAGGGTCGCGCGGCTGCCCGTCCGCGCGATCGCCCGTTCCCAGAAGTGCACGGCGAGCAGCGCGATATCCTCTGGGCGGTCTCGGAGCGGCGGGACCACGATGCGAATGACGTCGAGCCGGTAGCGCAGATCGGCCCTGAAGCGGCCTGCCCTGACCTCGTCCTCGAGCGGGCGGTTGCTCGCCGCGATCAGGCGCACGTCGACGCGGCGCGGCAGGTTCTCGCCCACCCGACGCACCTCGCCGTCCTGGACGGCGCGCAGCAGCTTCGCCTGCGCCCGGGGCGACAACTCCGCCACCTCGTCGAGCAAGAGCGTGCCCTGGTGGGCTTCTTCGAACAGGCCCGCGCGCTCGGTCACGGCACCGGTGAAGGCGCCGCGCGCATAGCCGAACAGCTCGGCCTCGACGAGCTCGTCGGTGAGCGCCGCGCAGTTGAGCGCCGAGAATCGGCGGTCTCGCCTCGGACTCAGGTGGTGAATAACGCGGGCCACGAGCTCCTTCCCGGAGCCGCTCTCGCCTTCGACGAGCACCCCGAAGGGCACCCGGGCTGCACGCGCGGCGGCCTCGCGCACGGCGGCGATGGCGAGATCGG
>FWPU01005502.1_pt1 | contig 27345 bp, 24 predicted proteins | sample 2228361 | NCBI WGS metagenome assembly FWPU01 (sample SAMEA103939777, study PRJEB20133) | metagenome
GGGGTGGGGGGTGTAGCGAGCGCGGCGGATGCCGAGGAAGCGGCGGCGGCTTGGGCAGCCAGCCAGGCAAGGCCGGCGCCGATCAGGCCGCCGGCGGCGGGGATGAGCGGGCTGCGGATCAGGCCAGCGGCGGGGGAGTTCCAGGCTTCCTCAAAGGCGGTCTCGGCAGCGGGCTGCCCGGCGCTCTGCTCGGGGAGCGGAGCGGCGGGTTCTGGCGCTTCGAGGGCAGGCGGGTTCTCATTGGGCAGTGGAGCAATGGCTTCGGGTTGCTCAAGAGCAGGGGGAATGTCTTGATTGGGAGTATCGGGCGGGTTGAGGCGCAGTTCGGGCCAGCGCTGGTAGAGGATGGAATAAAAGGTCTCCGCTGTGGCGTATGGGTCGAGAGTGGAGTAAACGTGGGTGGTGGTTCCGTCCTCATTACGGTATGAGTCATAGCCGCTGGTCGTGAACCCAACGATCAGGCGATGATTTGGGATGAGCCATTGAAAGGATTTGAAATTATCCTAATCGTCATCCGGGGCTGGGGCTGGTTGTATCTCCAATAAAGCCGGATAACCATGAAAGGAAAAGGTCATTCGAGTCGTTTGTTCATCGGGAAGCTGATAGGTCAAATTCTCACCAGAAAAAATCCAAAATTGTGTGTGGCGAAACGAACCGTAACGAGTCAAGTCGTAATCCAAAAAGTTTTTTTCAATCACAAGATTGCAATACATCAAGTTATTCGACTCGTCGGAGTAATCGTTGGCGACGCTTTCCTCTCCCTCCGCGCCTACGGCATTGGCGACTTCGCGCAGCACATCCAGGCAAGAAAGACTGCCGAACTGGGGCAAGACCCGGTTAGGCGGGGCGAGTGGAGCGGATTGCGGCAGGGGGGCGGCTGCCACGCTCCACAGCGCCAAACAAGCGAAAACGGCACAAATGGTCAACAAGATGGGGCGGTCGGATGAGGACATGGGTCACCTCGCAGGTGTGTTGAGCGCTGTGGTCGCTACCGTGTGGCAAAACAAGCGCTTTTCGTTTTTCTAAAGAACGCCGCAGTTCTGCAAAAGGGCTGCCGGCGGTCGGTCAGAGGATCGCTTCGAAAAGGATACGGGTCAGGAGAAAGGACAGGGCTGTGCTCCCCCCAAAGACCAGCAGAACGGCAGGGGCGGTCAGGCAGGAGATGCCGCCGATGAGGGCGTACAAAAAGGAACTGATTTGTCCAATTAGGATACCGACCAGGGTGGAAAGGACAAAACCGATCAGCATTGCCAACCACTTTGGCTTTTTGGGACGGGCAGCCGGGTAGGCTGCGGCAGAAGACGGGCTCATGTTCAGCGCTCCGCAAGAGAATGAGAGATGAGGGGAAAGACGGAATGAGGTCTATTTGACCGGCAAAATTTGGTAGTCGAAAGAATAACCGTATTTTTGAATGATCTCTTGTACCTTTTGGCGAACCTCCTGGTAGTTGAAACGATAGGCGTACTGCTTTCCGAACAGGTTGGATTGTTCTTCAATGCTTTCCTGGCGGGCGCCGGACAAGGTGTTGTAACTTTCTTTCTTGAAGCCGAAACCGGGCGAGCCGCCGTCAAAATCCGAGCCGGTCGAAAGCCCCGATCCGCTCTCCATCAGCATTTCGGAGAAATGGGCAACCCGGTTGGCGTCGTCTATTCTCAGGCGAAGCGAGTAAGTCAACTTCTTGGAAGATAGAAAGGCCTTGCGTTCAGCGATGACCGTTGAAAAAGTCCACAGGCCCTTTTTTTTCCTGCCAATTCGAGCCGTACTGGCTCAAGGCTTGTTGGATTTCAGCCATTATTTTGGCTTGGCTCATGGGCAATGTCCTCCGAGAACAAGAAAAGAGATGGGGTAAGTTGACGAAACGAGAAGGCGCGGCTGGGTTGTTGGACGAATGGGGAAGGGAATGAATTGAATTTGGATGAGGTTGTCCTTTTTATTTTATAACTTTATTCTAAAACTTGTTTCGATTTTGTATCCTGATAATTTTGCAAGGAATGGCTTTTTGGCTGAAAAGGTCAATTCTATAATTCAAGGAGAAGTTCAGACCGAAATTCGAGCCAATACCTGCTTTACCAACTCCTCAACGGGCAGGGAACAGTCCAGCGTGAGCGCGTCGCGCGGTTCTTCCAGCGTCTCGAACTGGCTTTGGAGCATGGCTGGTTTCATGTAATGACCGCTGCGCTGCTCCATGCGCTGGCGGATCAGGTCGTAACTGCCTTTCAGGTATATGATTTGCACACCCGGGTTGCCTTCCAACAGTCGTTGGCGGTAGCGTTCCTTCAGCGCCGAACAGGCCAGCACGGCGGGGCGCTTCTCTTTCAGGCAGGCGGCGATTAAGTCGTGCAACGCATCCAGCCACGGGGCGCGGTCGGCATCCTTCAGCGGGATGCCGGCGGTCATCTTGGCGATGTTGGCGGGCGGGTGAAAATCATCTGCGTCGTAGAACTCCCAGCCTAGCCGTTCGGCTAAAGCGCGGCCTAGCGTGGTCTTACCGCTGCCGGAAACGCCCATGACAATGAAGAAGCGGGTAGAGTTTTCGTCCATCTCTCCTTATTGAGTTTTTTCCGGTTTCAGACGGTACAACACCTCCCCGGCGCGGGGGACATAGAGAATGCCTTCCTCTTCGCGGTGTTGCCACTCGGCCGGGCGGATGTCTGCCGGGTCGAGGTACTCGAGATTGAGGCGGGCGCAGTCCTCCGGCGGGATTTGGCTGGCAAGGATGACCCGCACATTGGGTTTTTCGATGCCGTTTTCCAGCACGCCCGAGCCGCGCAGGTGGGTGGAATGCGCCAGCACACCCAGCGGGATGTGCCGGAATCGCTCCCACTGGCTGAGGAAGTACGGCAAAATGTGATAGCCGATTTGATAGATGTAGTCGCCATGCACGCGGCTGACCGTATCCAAATGGGGGGCGTAAAGAATCAGCTCGCCGCCGACAGCGATGGCCGGTTCGAGTTTGTACATGGCTTTGGCGGCTGTCCAAAACTCATCGTACATGGGCGGCGCGCAGGAGAGAACGCGCCGGAAGGGCCGCTCGCACCAGCGGATGTGAAGCTGGGCAGAGAGCTCGGCGGCTGCCCGCCAAGCCTCGAACAAATCGCCGATGAACAAACCGGCCAGCTCCTCCCCGCGTACGGTCAGGGCAATCAGCGTGACGGGGGTGGTCAGGCGGCGGGCGGCGGCGTGAATCATGGCGCGCACCGGCGTATCCACGACGCCAATGGTGCGCACCACGCCCGCCAGCGCGCCCAGCCAGTGGGTGGCGTTGATCATCTCCGCGCCGGAGATGCCCGGAAAAAGGTACTTTGCCCCGCCCGAAAAACCGACCACCTCGTGCGGGAAGGTTGGGCCGAGGATGAGGATGTGATCGTACGCCAGCGCGGCGCGGTTCAGGCGGATGTCCACCGACTCCGGCAGCGATGGATGCCAATACTCGCCGGCAAGCTGGCGGATTTCGTCCTTTTCCATGCGGCCAAGGCTGACCAGCGCGTGCGGGTCATACCAGTTGTGGTTGAGCAGTCCGACATGGCTAAACATCGTGGCGCGCTCGGCGGGGTCAACCCCCACCAGCCGGTTCATGCTGATCTCGTTGAGCGGCGGGTGCGTGCCTAACGCCACCATGAAGTCCAGCTGGCGGGCGTCGCGCAACATCTCGACCAGGGCGCGAAAGAGAAACGGCAACGGCAACGTGCGGGTATGGTCGGGAATCAGCGCCAGCACGCGCTGACGGGTGAAGTTGCCCTCCAGCGCGCGGGCCAGCGTTTGGCGGATTTCGTCTTTGGAAAGCACGCTGGGAGAAGTGATGGCGATCATCGGCGTTTCCATCCGATTTGCCGTTGGCTTATACGCCGCTGTAGGCGGAAAAGCCGCCGTCCACCGGCACGACAATGCCGGTCACAAAAGCCGAAGCCGGCGAAACCAGCCAGAGCAACGCGCCGAGCAGGTCTTGCGGGTCGCCAAAGCGGCGCATGGGCGTGTGCGCCAGAATCTGCTCGGCGCGCGGGGTGAGCGAGCCATCCTCGCGGAGGAGCAGGTGACGGTTCTGCTCGCTGATGAAGAAGCCCGGCGCAATGGCGTTGACGCGGATGTGGGGCGAGTATTCCAGCGCCATGTGAACCGCCAGCCATTGAGTGAAGTTGCTCACCGCCGCTTTAGCCGCCGAGTAGGCCGGGGTGCGAGTCAACGGGCGAAAGGCGTTCATCGAGGAGATGTTGACGATGACGCCTTCTTCCTGCTCAGCCATGATGCGCCCGAACGTCTGACAGGCAAAAATGGTGCCGGTGAGGTTGAGGTCGAACACCTCGCGCAGGGCGTCGGCCGGCAGGTCGAAGAAGGGGCGCTGGGGGTTGGTAATCGCTTCGGGGCGGTTGCCGCCAGCGGCGTTGACGAGGATGTCCACCCGTCCAAAGGCGCGCATCACCGTTGCGCCGGTCTCGTTTAATTGCGCTGGGTCGAGCACATCGCAAGTCAGACCGATGGAGCGGTTGCCCAATTCGGCGGCCAGCTCGGCAACCGCCTGCTGACGCCGCCCAAGCGCGACCACCGCGGCGCCGGCTTCGGCCAGGGCGCGGCACATCGCCGAGCCTAACACGCCCGATCCGCCGGTTACCACAGCCACTTTGCCAGTTAGATTGACTTTAAGCATACTTTGACTCCGTGATGAGGTGATTTTGCTTCAGGAAGGCGATTGAGGCGCGCCGGGCAGGCGGTAAGCGCGCCGCGCCAACCCGACCGCCAGTTCGTTCATCATCTCGTGCGCCTCGTCCAGTGCGACGATGTGACGACTGACCAGGCCAGCCAGCCAGTTGGCGCAAGCGCGCCGCCAGACATCATGGCGGGCGGGAATGGAGCAGAAAGAACGCGAATCGTCGGTGAAACCCACCGTGTTATAAATGCCGGCCGTCTCCATTACTTGATCGAAGTAGCGCGCCATGCCGTTCAGGCTATCGTGAAACCACCACGGCGCGCCCAGTTTGAGCGCCGGGTAATGTCCGGCGAGGGGAGCCAGCTCGCGGGCGTAAGCGCTCTCGTCCAGCGTGAACACCACCAAACGAAAACGGGGGTGGTTGCCAAAGCGGTTGAGCAGCGGCAGCAGGTTGCGGGTGAACTCGGTTTGGATGGGGATGTCGCCGCCGCGGTCGGGGCCGAACCGCTCGTAGATCAGGCGGTTGTGATTGCGCCATGCGCCGGGGTGCAGCTGCATCACCAGTCCGTCCTCAACGCTCATGCGCGCCATTTCCATGAGCATGTGGGCGGTGAAGCGGGCCGCGTCCTGGGCGTCGGCCTGCCCTTTGAGGGCGCGCTGAAAGATGGCCTCGGCTTCGGCGGGGGAGAGCTCGGCGGTGGCGGGGGTCAATGCGGCGTGGTCGCTGGCGGTTGCGCCCAGCGACTGGAAGAAAGCGCGGCGCTGTTCGAGAGCGCGGATGAAGGCGCGGTAGTCGCCAATCGCCACCCCGCTGACCAGGCTGAGCCGCTCAAGCCGCTCGTGCCAGCCGGGCGCGTCGAGATGGATGACATCATCCGGGCGGAAGGTTGGGCGGATGTCGCCCGTCCAGCCGCTGGCGCGGATGGATTGGTGGTGTTCGAGCGAGTCGCTGGCGAAATCGGTGGTGCAGAGGACTTGAATGTTGAAGCGCTCGAACAGGGCACGGGGGGCAAATTCGGGCGAGGCCAATTTTTCGCATAGCCATTCATAAAGGCGGTCGGCATTCTCGGCAGTCGGCTTTTCCTCGATGCCGAACACGCGGCTGAGTTCATCGGCAATCCAGATGCCGCTTGGCGTGCCGCGAAAGAGGTAAAAGTGAGCGCAGAAGGTGCGCCAAATCTGGCGGTGTTGGTCGTGGTTTATGGCCTGATCGTCGCGCGGCGCGGGGATGAGACGCTCCATTGGAACGCCCTGCGAGTACACCATGCGGGTTACATAGTGATCGGGGATGACGAACAGCTCGGCTGGCGAGCCGAACGTCGCCTGTGGGTCGGCGAACAGGCGCGGGTCAATGTGCCCGTGCGGGGAGACAATCGGCAGGTCGGCGGCCGGCTGGTAAATTTTCCGCGCCAGACGGCGAACGGTGGGGTCGGGGGAGAAGAAACGGTCGGGGTGGAGCATATCAAAAATCTCTGAGGATGGAGAGGGCTTTCAAGTCACCGCCCACCTTGATTTTACCGGTAACCACCGCCGCCATGGGGTTCATGCGGCGGTTGAAAATTTTGAGGGCGGTTTCGGCTTGCATTTGCACCCAAGCGTTTGCCTCGCCATCGCCTTCGGTTAATGCCACCGCCCCATCGCGGATGATCAGCCGGTAGATGCCGTCTTTGCCGAAGTCCAATTTGAGCGTGGTCGTCAGACCGGGTTTGCTGCTGTCCAGGCGGCGAGCGACATCTTCCAGAAGCGCGCGCAAGTCGTCCACCGGCTTGGCTGGGCTGACCACAGGCGAAGGGGCGGGGGCTGGCGATGACCACTTGGGAGCAGCCAGCGCAGCGCCAACGCTCTCGCCAGCCGGCTGTTCGGCGCGCCACAGTTCCCTCAGCACGTGGGCAGCCAGTTTGGGACGCCGGTCGCGGGTGAAGACCCCTTTGTGGTTCAGGCCGCCAATGCGCTGCGTGGATTGCAGCGCCTGAAAGTCGGCAAAATTCCACACGTGCGCGCCGATGACAAAATCCTTACGCTGGCTGACTTCGACATAACCGCGGATGAGCTGCGCCTGATACTCCTCCGAAAACATCAGCGGCGGCTGACTGTGCAGGCCGGGCACGGTTTCCGCGCCAAACTCGCTGAGCAGTATCGGCTTTTGCAACCTTTCGTACAGCAAATCCAGTTCCTCATCGAGCGTTTTCAACGCTTCGTCCATCTGCCCGCCCTGCTCGTACCAGCCCCAGTAGCGGTTGACGCTGATCACATCGGTGAGGGCTTGCCATTCCAACGGCGCCCCCATCATCCCGGCCAGGGTGATCGGGCGGGTGGGGTCGAGCGCGCGGGCGTGGGCGATCAGCTCGCGGAAGAAATCCAGCGAAAACTGCGGCAGCGGCCGGCTATCCTTGCCGGTCAAACGAGCGAGCGGGTCGGCAAGCATCGGCTCGTTGGCGACGCTCCACAGAATCACCGCCGGGTGATTTTTGTCGCGCTGGATCAGTTCTTCGATCATGCGCAGGCAGACTGCCTTTTGTTTGGCGATGTTGGCTTCATCCTCGAACAGCAGACCGACTGCCGGGATCTCGTCAATGATCAGCAATCCCATGCGGTCGGCCAGGCACATCTCCTCTTCCGAGTAGGGGTAATGGCTGGTGCGGTATGAGTTGGCGCCCACCCAGCGCAGCAGGTCATAATCCTTGATCAGCAAGGGCAGGTTGAGACCGCGTCCGCTGGCCGGAAAGTCCTCATGGCGGCCGAAGCCGCGCAGTTGAATCGGCTTGCCGTTGAGCAGGAGCTGCTTGGCGTCCACCTCGACCGTGCGCAGGCCGACCGGCAGGGCATAACAGTCTTGACCGGCGGTTACCGTGAGGGTGTACAAAAACGGGTCGTCGGGCGACCACCAGCGAGGAGCGCCTACCTGCCATTCGACCTCAGCCTGCCCATCGGTGAAACGAACCTCACTCTCCAATGGAGTTCCTGCGCCGCTCAGCGCGATTTTGCCCCGTTTGAGGCTGCCATTCAGCCGCAGGCGGATGCGCACGCGCGCAGCCTCGTCTTGCCGCTCGGTGATGAAGGTGATGTCTTCGAGGTAGTCCTGTGGCAGGGCGAGGAGCGTGACCGGGCGGTGAATGCCCGTATATGGGTAGAAATCAAAGGCGGCATCGGGGTAGCCGCGCGAAGCCGAAGGGTGAACATCTCTCAATCCGCCGGGCGGGACGCGATCCGGCCGCAGGTGATTTTCAACCAGAATGGCGAGCGTGTTCTCCTCACCCCAGCGCACGAAAGGCGTTATCTCGAAATGGAAGGGCAAGGATGCGCCTTCGTGTTCGCCGACGCGCTTGCCGTTGACCCAGACCACGGCGCGGTAATTGGCCGAGCCGACCCGCACGAAGATGCGCTGACCCTGCCAGGCAGCCGGAATGACCACCTGTCGCCAGTACCAGCCGGCGGCCAGGTAGGGATATAGGTCGGCGTACTGCTCGTTCCATGAGCCCGGCACGGCAATTGGGCGCGGATGAGGCAGGGCGCGGAAGTAGCCTTGCGCTTCCCCAATTTCCTGCGGATCGGGCTGGAATTCCCATATTCCAGAAAGGTCAAGCAAACTGCGCGAGGGATTTTGTTGGGGATACAGCATGTCAGCGTTCTCCTTTCACTCTTTTCGGTCAAATCCGATACGCAATTCCACCTAGCGGCGGTCGAGGCTCAAGAAGCCGATGGGTTCGGTTGAGCGGCTCTCCTTGCTCTGCCAAAGTCCTGCATGGCAGCCACGCCGAGCAGCAGAAAGAGCAGGCCGACAGCGGTCAAGGCATTCAGACGGTAAGCGGGCAGCAGAATCAACTGCCAGAGGATGGGCAGGCCGATGTAGGCGGCGTTGTAGGTTGGCACGAGCAGACTGGCGCGTACTTTTTTGGCAAACCCGATCTGGGTCACGACAAAGGCGAGAAAACCGACCAGAAACGAGACAGCGAAGATGACCGTTCCAATCCAAGTCGAGGGCAAAATGGACACCTGACCGCCGTAGTTCTGCCCGACTCCTTTGAGGAACGGCTCCAGGCTGCCCAGACCACCCGCCAAAAGTCCGTAAGCCAGCGCAATCCACTTCAAATTGCGCGAGTGGTTGGCGGTGAGGATCAGGCTGCCGCTGAACGCCATCCACACGCCCAGCGCCAGCAAAAAGGCTGTTAAGTTCATGGTGAAGCGGTCAATCTGCGCGGCACGGTTGACATTCTCATAGCCAATCGCCAGCGTGCCGAGCAGAATGGCGGCTGCGCCAAGCAATTCGCGGCGGCTGATGGTTTCTTTCAACACCCAGGCGGCGTAAATCATCAGAAACACCAGCCCCACCCCGAACATGCTGCTGAACACCGCCGGCGGCCCGTAGGGCTGAGCCAGAGTGGACCAGATGAACAGCGTGTTGTTGAGAATGACCCCTACCGTGTAGATGACCGGTTTTTTCAGCCCTCCTTCGACCAGCTGCTTCTTCTTGATTTGTTCGAAAACCTCGATGCCCTGACGCTCCAATGCCTTTGCCAGATGGAGCTGGATCGAGGACAACATGCCGAAAATCAGGACCAGGGGGATGTTGGTCATCGCCTTTGCCGAAAGACGCTAAGGAAAGTTTTGGTTTTTGAGCGCTGCCAGGCGCTCTTGCCAGTTGCCAAACAGCAGTTTGATCAGGGAACGGACGAAACGGACTTTTCTTTCCGAATAGGGAAAGCCCATTAGCGGTATGTCGAGGCGCGGCCAGGAGATGTGCTGCCAAACGACCATCTCCTGCAGGCCTTCCGCGCCGCGGGTTTTGCCGTAACCGCTGGCTTTTCGGCCGCCCCAGCCGATTTCGGCGTAACCGGCGGATGCGCCGTGGTCGTTGAGCGCAGCGTCGCCGACTTCCAGACGGGTCAGCAAACGGCGGCCGCGCCGCATGTCCTTTGTCCACACGCTGGCCGTCAGGCCGTAGCGGCTCTGGTTGGCGCGGCGGATGGCTTCCTCGGCATCCTTGACCGTTTGGACGGCGATGACCGGCCCAAAGGTCTCTTCGCTCATGATCGCCATGTCCTCGTTCACATCCACCACGATGGTGGGCGGAAAGAAACGACCGCTGCCCTCCAGCGGTTGACCGCCCAGCAAGACCCGCGCCCCTTTTTGACGGGCATCGGCGATGTGCCGCTGAATGGTGTTCAACTGGGCCGGGGTGGTGATGGCGCAAACCTCGTTGGCGGGGTCGCTGGCCGGGCCGGTGCGCAGGCGGGCTGCTTTTTCGGTCAGTTTTTCGATGAAGAGCTGCGCCACCGGCTGCTCGACATAGACCCGTTCGATGGCCAGGCAGGCCTGCCCGGCGTTGAGCAGCGCGCCCCACAGAATGCCATCCGCTGCCCGATCCAGATCGGCATCCGCCAGCACAATGGCGGCATCCTTGCCGCCCAATTCCAGCGTGACCGGCACAAGATGCTCGCCTGCCAGCGCCGCCACTTTGCGCCCGTTGGCGACACTGCCGGTAAAGACCAGTTTGTCAATGCCGGCGGTGATGAGCGCCTGACCGGTGGCAGCGTCGCCGGTAATGACCTGAACTAGTCCGCGCGGGAGTTCGGCAAGGCGTGCCAGTTCGCCAATTTTCAAACCCACCTGTGGGGTGTATTCGGAGGGCTTCAAAACCACGCCATTGCCAGCCACGAGGGCGGCGATGAGCGGTTCCATGCTCAGGGTGAACGGGTAATTCCACGGCGAAATGATGCCCACCACCCCGCGCGGCTGGGCAACCAGGCGGTGGGAGCGCAACACGCCTAGGCGCGGGCTGATCGAACGGGTGCGCAGAATGGCGGCGGCGCGGCGGGAGTAGAAATGCAGCAGCTCCAGCGCGCTGATCACCTCGCCGTAGGCTTCAACCTGATTCTTGCCCTGTTCGGCAACGATCAACGCGGCAATGCTGTCGGCTTGCTCGACCAGCGCGCGGGTCAGCCGCTTGAGCCGTTGATTGCGCTGGCGGACGGTCAACTGCCCCCATTCGACCTGAGCGGCGCGGGCAGCCTTCACAGCTTCCCGCACCTGATCGGGTGAAAAAATCGGCGCGCTGCCCAGTTCTTCCCCTGTTGCCGGATTTCTTGAAATGAGAACGGACATACAACCTCCTCGCAAGGCTTCAGTTGACGGGATGGCTCTGCCGTGAACGCCGCAGCAGGACGCGGAAACGGTCGCCGCGGTGCAGGATGCGGTTGAAAACCAGCGGCGTTTCGTCGGCCAAATAGTCGAGGCTGTTGACCAGCGCCACGGCTGTGCCCGGCGGGATGCCCAGAAGTTCGGCCACATCCGCGTCGGCGGTAGAAATCTCCAACACATCGGTGGCGTGTTCGACTGGCAGACCGAAGCGCTGTTCCAAAACTTGGTGCAGACTGAGGTTGGTCAGGTTGATGCGCTCCAAACCCGGCACAAGGCGGGCGGGGAGGTGGGAGTGTTCCAGCGCAATTGGCTGACCGTTTGCCAGGCGCAGACGGGCGAGATACACCACCCGCTCGCCAAGTGGGATGCGCAGCTGCCGGGCGGTTTCCTCGTCAGCGGTTCTCACTTCCTGTTTCAGGACGCGGGTCGCTGGGTTCATGCCGGCTTGCCGCATGAACTGCGTGTAACTGAGGCCAATGTCGCTGATGCCGGGCAGCAGGGTTTTGTGAGCGGCGACAAAAGTGCCGCGCCCGGGCTGACGGACGACCAGTCCTTCGCTGGCCAGTTGAGCGAGCGCCTGGCGGGCAGTCATGCGCGAGACGCCCGTTTCGGCGCAAATCTGCGCTTCGCCGGGCAGCAGGTCTCCCGGCTTCAGCGTGCCGGAGCGGATGGCTGCCCGTAACTGCTCGCGTATCTGATAGTAGAGGGGCAGCGGGCTGGATGGATCAATCGTCAGCGTCATGTATATACATTATATCATTGTATCGGATATAATCCAACCAGACCCACTTTGAAACGAGGAGCGGCCGTGAACCTCAAAGTCTATGTAACCCTCGGTTTTCATGTCAATTTTTATCACTCGTGGCGCGGGGATACGCCGGACGAGGCCGGCTTTGGCACGGATATGCGCGTTATCCGTGGCATTCTGGACATTTTGGAACGCGCCAACGCCAGCGGCCGGCAGGCGCGCGCCTACTGGGACAGCGAGGTGTACTGGACGTTTCAGGAGATCGTTCCGCGCCACTGTCCGGATATTCTGGAGCGCATTCAACGGCGGGTGGCTGACGGCCTGGATGAGATCATTCTTGGGCCGTTCAACAACGGCGCCAATCACGCCGCCACCCGCGATGAGTTTCGCGCCGCCGTGCTGTGGGCCATTGAAAACCCATGGGGCAGCGGGCTGAAGCAGCTGTTCGGGCGGGTTGCGCCGTTTTACCGTCCGCAGGAGTGCATGTTCACCACCGGTCAGGAGTCCATCTTGAAGGAATGCGGGGTGGAGGGGCTGCTGCTGTATTACAGCCTGGTGCCGTTCAATACCTTGGCGGCTTTCATGCCAGCGCTGTCGTTGGAGCGGCGCTTCAACCCCTTCTGGCTGCGCACCGGCGAAGACCAGCCGCCGCTGATTCTGTTTCCCTGCATCGGCACGACTGATCTGTTCGAGTACGCCTGTTTTGAAGGCCTGCTGCTCGATCTGCACGAACGGCAGCGGAGGGGCGAAATTCAATCGGATGTGCTGATCAACCTCAATGCCGACGCGGATTTGGAAACCTGGCTGCCGGTCAGGTTGCCGCGCGCTTTGCGCTGGCTGCCCAACACCGGCGGGCTGGAGGAGTTCATTGCGGCAGTCAACCGCTACGATTGGGCTGAGTTCACCGTTCCGTCCGAGTATCTGGCCGGGCACCCGCCAATCGGAGATGCGCTGGTGCGCCAGGATCTGGCCGACGGCGGCTTTGACGGCAACTACTCGTGGGCCGAGAAGTACGCCAGCCTGACGACCTGGACGCTGTTGGAGCGCTCGCGGCTGGCTTCGCTGCGCGCCCAACGGCTGGCGGAGCGTACCGGCCTCGACCTTGAACCCATCCTGTGGGAGGGCATGGACTCGGCTTTTTTCCAGCGGCTGATCGGCCTCTCGACCACCCACTTTGGCATGTCCACACCGATCATCAACGAGGAACGTCAGGCGCGGGCGGTGGCGATTCTCGGCGGGGCAGCCGAACGCGCCGAACAGGCCGAACGGGAAGCCATCCGCCGCTGGAAAGCGGCTGCGCCGAGAGCCGCGCAGGATGTTCTCTACGATTTTGAGATTTTGCCCACCCCGCTTGCCCGCGATCTACCGGCTGCCTACGGGCGAGCCGCTCTGCGCGTCCCGGTCATTCTACCGCCGGGCATAGAGGGGCTGCGGTTGGAAGATGAGCGCGGCAATCCGCTGGCGGCGGGCATCACCGAAGTCGTCCGTTTGCCGGCTGGCGGCCGGCGCGCCGAGCTGCGCTTTACGGCTGAAATTGCGCCGGACGCGCCGCTTCGTTTGCGCCTGTGCCCGGCTGCGCCTCGTCCTGCCCCACCGGCGCTCAGGCGGCTGGCGAACCGATGGCTGGAGGTATGCTTCTCGGAGGAGCACGGCATCGAATCGCTGCGCTATGAGGGAGAGACCATAGGCGGAACGGATTTCCTCAAGCCATTCATCACATACCGCACGGCTAACCGCCCGGCGGTTTACTTCGCCGAACCGTTCACCTTCCTGCCGCTGGATGGCGAGCAGTGGGAGGGACTGCAGCGCGTCCGCCTGAAGACCGCCATCCCGATGCAGACCCCGCACGGCGAATACCGTAACGAACTGACCTACACGTTGACGCTGTTTGAGGAACTGCCCTACTTGTTTGTGGATGTGGAGGCAGCCTACGCCTACACTCCGCCCAAGGATGTGATTCACAACATGATGCAGAAGCTGCGCCGGCTGATGGATTTGCGTTGGGTGGAGGTGGCTCCGTTCCAAATCACGCCGCGCTTCAACCCGCCGGAAGGCCGGCCGCTGCGGGTGTGGAAGCGCAACTACCTTGGCGTTACCGCCTATTACGACCTCAACTATGGCGACCTCAACCCGCGCAACCGCGAGCTGGATTCCTTCAATCATCAGGTTACGGCTGGCTGGGTGGCCGTTTCAGACGGACGGTTCGGCTTGCTGGTCGGCGAGGACGCTGAGCGGCTGGCTTCAATGGCTTTTTGCCCGATGCGCCTGCGCGAACGGGACGGGCGGCAGGCAGTATCGCTCAATCCGTTTGGCACATACTATGGACGCATGTTGGATTACGCGCACGTTGGCGCGACGGGGGTGGGCAGCGACTTGCTGAGGGCGTTCAGCGGAGCGCTCAACCCGAACGGGCCGTCCTACAACGGTCAAACGCTGCGCTTTGCGTTGCTGCTCGCTCCCTATCTCGGCGACCGACCGCCGGAGGAGGCGCAAGCCGACGCCGCGCTGCACTTCTACCCGCCGCAGGTGATCACCCATGCTGCGCCGGATGGGCTGGCCGCCGATTGCGCCGCGGACATCCGCCGCTGGTGGCAGGCGCAGGAAGAGGGCGCGCAAATGGCGGCGCAGACACAACTTGACCCGCCAAGCGCTTTTCTGGTCAACCCGGTGGCTGGCGGGGTGGCGCTGGTCTGGGATGCGCCGCGTCGCGGGCTGGTAACCGGTTACGAAGCCGCCTGGCGACTGGCGGACGGCAACGGCGAGTGGCAGATCATTCGCACCAATGCGCAAACTCGCCTGCCGATAGACGGGCTGGAAGACGGCAAACCATACCGCTTCAAGGTGCGGGCGGTGTGCGAGAATCCCGACCACGGCCGCCGGCTGGAGTCGGCCTGGACGGAGGAGCGCGTTTGCCGGCCGGGATCGGTTGCGCCGAGCGGACTGGCAGCCGGACTGCGCCGCCTGCCGCTGGGGGCGTTGGCGAAGGCGGTGTTGGCTGGGATTGGCGCGGTGGTGCGGGCGAGGTTGCGAGGGAAATGAGCCTTCTCCTCCAATGACAACCCTGTTTTTTCGTGTAGCCAGCGGTGAGAGTGGCTGATCCATCCATCTTTATTTTCCAAGTTTTGCGCCGGTAATTTAACCGTTTTTTGATTTTGTGGCGTTCGATAAATCCTGTATAATTAGGACAGTTTGGGGTTTTCCTTTCGTACAGGGTCTTGCCTCTCATCGCTCTTTCCTCATGGTGCGCTCTTTCCCCGTCTTAATTGCCACGCTCGGCAGTGAGCCGCAGGTCGTCACAGCCGGGCTGGATTTGCTGTTGCGGCGCGGGATTGCCATCCGGCGGGTGGAGGTGGCGCATACCACCGCGCCGGGTACGCCAATCGAAGAGGCGCTCAACCGATTGCAAGTCGCCAGCGAAGATTACCGCGCTGCGGGGATCGCCTTTGGCTTTTTCCCCGTTTCACAGGACGGCCAGCCCTTCCCCGATACCGAGAGCCGCGCCGCCGGTGAAGCCGTGCTGCGCCTGATCTACCATCGCATTGCCCACGCCAAGAGAAACGGCGAGACCGTTCATCTGCTCATAGCCGGCGGACGCAAGACCATGTCCATTTACGGCATGGTGGCGGCTCAAATGTTGTTCGATGAGGACGACTGCCTGTGGCATCTCTACTCCTCCGGCGAATTTTTGACCAGCAAGCGGCTGCACCCTCAGCCGGGCGATGAAGTGCAGTTAGCCCCCATTCCGGTGGTGCGCTGGGGCGAGCTTTCGCCAGCCTGGTTGAGCCTGCGCGACATCGAAGACCCGTGGGCGGCGCTGGAAGCCATTCGACGCTTGCAGTTGGAGCGCCGCCGCGAGGACATTCATCATTTCGTGATGGGATTGTTGACCTTTGCCGAGCGGCAGGTGGTGGAAATGCTGGTCACCACCGGCTGGAGCGATCGCGAGATCGCGGCTCACCTGCACCTTTCGCCGCGCACGGTGGAGCAGCACCTGCGTTCGGCCTACAGTAAAGCTGCCACCCATTGGAACTTGGCTAACGTGACCCGCACGCAACTGGTGGCGCTGCTGCAGTTGTACTTCACGCCGAAAATAGGGGAAAACCCGCATGACGAAACCGCATAAATGTTCTACACTCAATATGCACTGCTGGCAGGCGGTGGCGGTTGTAGGGGGCGGCCGAGGGGAACCCGGCTGCCAGCAGCGCTTTTTTAACAAAAGGAGGGCATGAATGGAGCAACATCAACCTGTTTTTTTGGCCGCCCTGGCCGGTTTGCTGCACGACATCGGCAAGTTCGCCTTGCGGGCCGGCGAGGGGGCTAGCCGCACCTGGGATCAGGAGGCTCAGCAGGACTACAAGTACAAACACGCCCTGCTGAGCGAGGACTTTGTCCAAAAGTTTGTGCCTTCGGCCTGGCAGGCGCAGATCAAACTGGCGGTTGGCAAGCACCACACCCCGCACAACCGTCTGGCATCGGCGGTAGCGTTGGCCGACCGGCTTTCGGCGGGCGAGCGGGCTGACCCCCTCACGGGCGAGGAGAAGCGCGATCAGCACCCGGCGCAGCTGCTTTCCATTTTTTCGGACGTGCGCCTCGAAGCCAATCTCAGCCGAGCGCCGCAGGTGTATTGGCCGTTGCAGCCGCTGCAAATGAAAGAAACGCACCTGTTTCCGGGCGGGGCGGCAGAGAATGTCTGGAAGGCTTACGAGGCTCTGTACAATGACTTCCGCCAGCGGTGCGAACCACTCAGAGAGGCTTTTAAAACCGGTGAAAATCTGCCCTATTACCTTGAAAGCCTGCTGGCGGAGATGCAGCGTTGTTTGTGGTGTGTGCCTTCCGCCTATTACCGCAGCCGACCGGACATCAGCCTGTACGATCACAGCCGGATGACGGCCGCATTGGCGGCGGCGCTGTACGACAGCCGCGCCTTCAGCGATGAGCAACTGGCCGCCTTTGCCGAAAACCCCGAGGCAGTGGAAGAAGAACTGGCTACGCTGGTCGGCGGGGATTTGACCGGCGTGCAAACCTTTTTGTACACCATCACCTCGCGCGGCGCGGCCAGCGGTCTGCGCGGGCGTTCGTTCTACCTGCAGCTGCTGGTGTTGGTGATTGCCCGCTATGTGCTGGATCAACTCAACCTGCCCATCACCAACCTGATTTACGCCGGTGGAGGCAATTTTTACCTGCTGGCGCGGCGCGAGGATGCCGAAAAACTGCCCGACTTGCAGGCGCAAATTGGGCGGGTGCTGTTCAACGAACATCAGGGCGAGCTGGGGCTGGTACTTCAGGCGCGTCCGCTGCGTGGCAGTCACTTCTTCAACGGTCGCATCCGAACCGAATGGGACGGGCTGATCGGTCAAATCAACGCCGCCAAACTGCAGCGGCTGAGCGGGTTGGAAAGCGACCTGGCGCGAGTGTTCGAGCCGCAGGGCATTGGCGGCGGCAGTCCTCAGCAGTGCGCGGTGTGCGGACGGGAGCACTCGGATGTGCAGCCCAAGTCGGTGGATAGCGGCGTGGAGAGCGCAGTCAACAAGTGCCCGGTGTGCGAGTCGTATGAGGAGTTGGGCAAGCAGTTGCGCCAAGCGCAGTACCTGATTCTCAAGCCGACCCCGCCGGACTTGCCGATGGAGATCGCCGCTCAAGCCGGGCGCGGCTGGCAGGAGATGACGCGGCGATTCGGCTACCGGGTGGAGTTGTTGGATACAATCAGCAATGAGCCAGAGGGGATCGTCTTCGCGCTGAACGACCGGGCTTTTGAGCAGCGCAAACCCGATCCGCGCCGCGCTACGACGCGCTACTTGCTGGTCAATGTGACGCCGATTTTGACCGAAGCGGAGCACACGGCGTTGCAAGGCAAGGTCAAAGACCTGCCCGTGCCGGGTTCGGTCAAACCGCTGAGCGTGCTGGCCGAGCAGGCCTGCGGCATCAAGCGGGTCGGCGTGCTGCGCATGGACGTGGACAATCTCGGCCGCATTTTTGCCGAAGGGTTGGGCGACTATGCCAGCCTCTCGCGGATTGCCTCGCTCAGTTCAGCGGTCAGCCTGTTCTTCGAAGGCTGGGTCGCGCAGATTGCCGAGCGGATGAAGACCGACTTCGGAGACCGGCTCTACTCGATCTACTCCGGCGGTGATGACCTGTTCTTTGTCGGCAGCTGGGATGCGGTGGTGGAATTCGCCATCCGCGTGCGCAGCGACCTTGCCCGCTTTACCGGCGGCCACCCCGATATTCACCCCAGCGGCGGCATCGTGCTGGTGGGCGGCAAGTACCCGCTTTATCAGGCGGCTGAAGAAGCCGGCGCGGCTGAGGAGCAAGCCAAGCAGCACCGCTGGACGAAAGACGGCGCGCCGCATGAGAAGGATGCGCTCACTTTTCTCGGCCAGCCGCTCGACTGGGAGCGGTTTGGCTGCCATGACTGCCCGCAAGACGACGCCAATACCGCCCACGCGCTTATGCACCGCCTGACGGGAATGGTGGAGAACGCCCAAAACCGCGCCGTCATCGGCAAACTGATCAGGCTGAACGATCTGTATCAGACCGCGCTGGAAAAACGGCGCAAGCGCGGCGAAGACCTCAACCGCAGCGGCGAAGCGCAGGCGCTGTGGGGACCGTGGAACTGGCTGGCCGAGTATCACCTCACACGCCTGAAAGGCGTCCCGAAGGAGGAGGTGCAAGACATCCGCGAGCGGTTGAAGCGCGATAACTTCCGCAGCATTGAATGGATTGGATTGGCTGCCCGATGGACAGAGTTGATCAGTCGTAAATCATAACTTCAGGAGGAAAACCATGAGTCCCATACCCATTAGCGAAGTTCAAAAAATCATCACGCAGGATGCGACCGGCGAATTGCTGGTGCAGCGGGCGGATCAGTTCGGCAAGGAGCTGAAAGAGCTGGGTCTTTCCACCAGCCAGATCCGCAGCCTGTTTGGCGAGGTGCGCCAAATTCAGGGCGAGTGGGCGGTAGCCCGCCAGAAAGGCGCCGCAGCCGAGGACGAGCGCAAGAAGGTGCTGCGCCGGCTGACCCTGCTCAAACCCAAAATGGAATACCGCGCCCGCCGCGAGCGCGGTCAGGCGGTGCGCGCCCTGGTGGATGCGCTCAAGCCGGCCCTGGATGCGGTTACCCAGGCGCCGGTCGAGAAGCAGGACGAGTACTTTGACCGCTTTGTCGAGTTCTTTGAAGCCATTTTGGCCTATCACAAAGCCTATGGCGGCAACTAACGCCCCGCCCAGTTTCAATTTCAGGAGGATCCAATGAACAACAACAGCATTCAACTCAAAGGTCGTGTTTTGATTCACTTCGATGTGGTTGCCAAAACCGGGCTGCACATCGGCGGCACCGAGTCCGGCATTGAAATCGGCGGGGTGGATAAGACCGTCATCCGCGACCCGCTCACCAACCGCCCCTACATTCCCGGCTCCAGCCTGCGCGGCAAAATGCGCAGCCTGCTGGAAAAGTACAAAGGCCTGAAGCAAAACCAGCGCATCGGGCAGGGCTACATCCATTCCTGTGGAGCGGATAAGAGCGACACGCTGGAAACCTACCTCAACTGCGATGTCTGCACCACCTTTGGCGTGCCGGGCGAACGCGACTTTGCCACTCCCACCCGGCTGATTGTGCGGGATGTCTTCATGGACGACGCCAGCGCCAAGGCGTTAGAAGAAGTCGGCACGGATTTGCCCTACACCGAGGTCAAGACGGAGGTTTCGATTGACCGCGTGACCTCGGCAGCCAACCCGCGCCAGATGGAGCGCGTGCCGGCCGGCGCCCGCTTCAGCGGGGCGGAACTGGTCTATTCGGTTTATGATGGCGCGAACTGCGACGCGACCAAGGACGTTGAGCGCCTCAAGGTGATTGTGGAAGGGCTGCAGTTGCTGCTGGACGATTACCTCGGCGGGCTGGGCAGCCGCGGTTCCGGCAAGGTCGAAATCGAAAACATTGTGGTGGAGTGGCGCGGCAAGGATTACAGCGCTGAGCCGCAGACTTTGGGCACATTTCCTACGGTGGCGGAGCTGGCCGCCGGCTTGAACGGGATTCAGCAGACCATTCGCCAGCAGTTGTAGGAGGGCATGATGCCACCTTTTGAAGTGTATGCCCTTAAAATGAAGGGCGGGGTGCGGGTCGGAAGGCGCGGGTTGGAACTGGAAGACACCCTGCCGGCCGTTCCGTCCGATACGCTGTTCAGCGCGCTGACCGCGGCGCTGGCGGCCGCCGGCGAGAACATCGCCGCGTTCCTGCAGCCGTTTCTGACCGATCCGCCCCAGCCGCCCTTCCTGCTGACTTCCACCTTCCCGTATGTTGGCGAGGTGCGCTTTTACCCGGCTCCGCTGGATTGGAGCGGAGCGCTCAGCCCGCTATCGCTGCGCGCGTACGGCAAGCGCATCAAACGGGTGCAGTACCTCTCGGAGCGGCTGTTCCTGCGCCTGCTCAACGGCGAACGGCTGGATGATTTTCTCTTCCCCAAGGACGAAACCGAGAAACCCCAGCGCGGGCTGACGCTGCAGGGCAGTCAGTTTTGGCTGACGGCCGAAGAAGCCGGGCAGCTGCCCAAGGACTTTTACCTGCCTGAAGAAAAACGCTACGCCCTGCCGCGTTTGGCGGTGTGGCGGCGCGCCCGCCAGCCGCACGTGACCGTGGCGCGCATCCGTAACGCGCCCGAAATTTACCACACCGTGCAAATTCACTTTCAAAAGGATTGCGGATTGTGGTTTGGGGTGGCGTGGCTGAGCGATGAAGACCATCCCAGCCGCCGCCTGTTGCGACAGGCGGTGGACTTGCTGCAGTTCAGCGGGTTGGGCGGCAAGCGGGCGATTGGCTTTGGCGGTTTTGCCCTGCGCGAGGGCTACCCGCGCCCACTGCCGGTGGAACTGCCGATGGCCGGCAATGGTCAGCCAGCCTACCTGCTCAGCCGCTATCACCCGCGCGCGGACGAACTGCCCGCTGCGCTGAACGGCGGACGCTACCAGCTGGTCAGCGTGGGAGGTTGGTGCGACCCGCTCGGCCGCGAAAACCTGCTGCGCCGGCGCGTGCTGATGGTTGCCGAAGGCAGCCGCTTGATTCTGCCCGCCTGGCCGGCCGGCGATGTGTGCGAGGTTTCGCCCACCCAGGCCGGCGCTCTGCCGCACCCGATCTATCGGTACGGGCTGGCATGCGCGGCCGGCTGTGAGGTTTCAGGAGGTTGACATGCCCGATTACACGCTCTTCAAGGTTCAGGTTTCCACGCTCACGCCGCTGCACATCGGCAGCGGGGTGGATTTGCTCAACCAGTACGATTATGCCATCCACAAGGGTTACACCTGGCGGATTGACCACAGCCGTCTGCTGGAGGCCCAGCAGATTGACGACCCGCGCCAGTTGGCGATGATCGCCGAGCGGCCGCCGCAGGAACTGCTCAGCGAGACCGACTACCAGCCGGGCAGTCCCTTCTTCCGCTATGTGCTGAAAGGCGTGCCGCGCGCCACCGGCGAAGGCGCCGTCCTGCGCGAGCAGATCAAGGACGTCTATGACCGCCCCTACCTGCCGGGCAGTTCGCTGAAAGGCGCGCTGCGCACCGCGTTGGCGGCTGCGTTGTGGAAAGAAAGCGGCTATCAGCTGGAAATCAACCGGCTGGGACGCAACGCCAAGTTTGCCGCACAGGAGTACGAACGCGCCTTGCTGGGCAAGAACCCCAATCACGACCTGCTGCGCGCCCTGCACGTCAGCGACAGCCAGCCGCTCAGCGCCGACAGTCTGATGGTGGTCAATGCGCGCGTGATCAACCGCGGCGGCAAACTGGCCTCGCCCATCGAGATGGAAGCCATCCGCCCGGATGTTACCTTCGAGATGACCATCAAGGTGGATGACGCGCTGTTTTCGGACTGGGCGCGCCGCATGGGGCTGAAACTGAACGGCGAAACCGCGCTGCGCAACCTGCCCCATCTGGTCAACCGGCGCTCGCAGGAGCTGGCTCGGCGGGAGTTGGCCTGGTTCAAGTCCATCCCATCCGCCGGCCGGGTAACCTCGTTCTACGAGCAAATCCTCAAATCCCAGCTGCAGTCCGGTCAGATGCTGTTGTGCTTTGGGTGGGGCACCGGTTGGGAGAGCAAGACTTTTGGGGCGCAGATGTTTGCCAACCCGAACGTGCGCGAAGCGCTGCTGCGCCAGTTTCGCATGGCGCGCGGCCGGCGCAAGCCCGGCGACCCCTTCCCGCTCTCGCGCCGCGTGGCGGTGGCTTTTCAGCGCGCCGCCAACGGACGGCTGGACGAAAGCCCGGCTTTGCCGCTGGGCTGGACGCTGATTCAATTCGAACGTCTGCGCGGCGATGCCTCTTTGTGGAGGGCAGCATGAGACACACGGTGATTACTTTTTTGGGTATCCGTCGATTGCCGACAACCTACTCGTACGAGGGAACTGAGTATCAGGGCCGGGTCTTCGCCGAGGCTCTCCTCCAATTTTTGTCGTTTGACCGTATGCTCGTGCTGACCACCCCAGAGGCTGACAGCGTTTATGCCGTGCTTGAACAAAAGAATGACCCGCGCATTCAACAAGTACCCATCCCAACCGGTCGAGATGACAGCGAGATGTGGGGAATTTTCGATAAGGTCATTGAACATATCGAAGATGGCGAAGAAGTCACTTTCGATATTACGCACGGCTTGCGCTCGATTCCTTTTCTTGCTTTCCTGTTCGCTGCCTATCTCAAGTCTGCTAAAGCGGTGACCCTCCGCGCCATCCTTTACGGCGCGTTGGAGTTGCAGAAGGAAAACAACGGGGTTGCGCCCGTTCTCGACCTTTCCCGCTTTGCCTCGATGCTGGATTGGATTAACGCTTCGGACCAGTTTGTGGAAACCGGCAATGCCAATCGGTTGGCAGCTTTGTTAGGGGGCGTGAAGGCGCAGAAAGACGCTGCTGTAACCTTAAGAGCGGTGTCTCAGGCTGCTTTCTTGTGCCAACCGGTCAGCCTGATGAAAGCCAGCGCTTCCCTCCGTCCGGCTATGCAAAGGGCTGCCGCATCCTTTGCGCACACTTCCAAACCCTTCAGTGTCCTTTCCGAAAAGGTGATTGGCGCGTTTGAGGGTTTTGCCCTGGATGACCCCCTGTCTGACCCGCTCGAATTTATACGGCAGGAGTGGAAGCTCATCGAATGGTACCGCGACCACGGTCAAATGCTGCAGGCCGTCACCCTTGCCCGTGAGGCAATGGTGGATGCCATCGCACATCGCTTGGAGGAAAAAATTGATCTCAAACGGGATCAGCGCACTACCATTGAAAGGGGGGTGAGCGGAATTGTCAAAATTGGGCAGCCAATCTTTGACGAAACCCTTGATACCTCACGGGAATTTGGGGTTAACGACTTGAACGCTGTCGGCCTTGAAATTTACCAAAACTGGGACGATGCTACTGATGTTGGAAAAACTTTTGATTCGCTGACCAAAATCCGCAACCAATTGAACCACGCTGAGCATCAAGTAGACCGCATGAAATTGACCAAGATTGAGGAGCGTATTCCTCAGGTCTTGATGAGTCTCCATTCCTTTCTGAAAAAATGGGGAATTCTGGCAGACGGCGTGGAGCAACCGCAACCACTGTCCTCTGACACTGCAGTTACCCCCTCTTAGAGGTTTTGCCCGATGATTCTTCTCAACTTTTCTCATCCGCTCACTGCCGAGCAGCTCCAGCAAGTTCAGGCGCTGACCAATCAGCCGCTGGAAGCGTGTTACGACCTGGCGGTGCATTTCGACAACCATCGCCCCTTCCTGCCGCAGCTGGCCGAGCTGATGGCGCGCATCCCGCTCAGCCCGCAGGACTGGCAAAGCCGCCCGATTCTGGTCAACCCGCCCTCCCTCAACTTCATCACCGCCCTGCTGCTGGCCGAGCTGCACGGGCGCATGGGCTACTTCCCGCCGGTGCTGCGCCTGCGGCCAGTGGCCGAGTCGCTGCCGCCGCGCTACGAGGTCGCCGAAATTCTCAACCTGAACGAGGTGCGCGAGCGGGCGCGCGCCGCCCGCTACAACGGCGGAGGCAGCCCGGCATGAACGCCGCGCCCGACCTGCTTTCCCTTGCGCTGATTCTGCGCCCGCTGGCTGCCCCGCCCGCCGAGCGGCCGCTGCCGCAGTGGTGGGGGCGCGCCGCGCAGGCTCTGCTGCTGGATGTGGCGCGCCGCGCCGATGAGGCGCTGGCCGCCGAACTGCACGCCGATAGCGGCCTGCGCCCCTACACCGCCTCGAACCTGATGGGACACTTCCAGCGCGGCCAGCCGCTGCCGCAACAGACCTACACCCTGCGCCTAACCGCGCTGACCAGCCGCCTGGCCGGTCTGCTGCTGCAAGCCGCCCAGCCCGGCGGCGCGCTGAGCGTCGGCGCCACGGTCGAGCTGGACTACCTGCCCTTCCGCATCGAAGCCGCCTACCACGACCCGGCCGATCACCCGTGGGCCGGCACGGCCACCTACGCCGACTTCTCCGCCGAGCGCCTGCTGGCCAGCGCTCCGCCGCGCCGGCTGACGCTGCAGTTTGCCAGCCCAACCACCTTTCACGTGGATGGCCGCCACCTGCCCCTGCCGCTGCCCGAGCAGGTCTTTGGCAGTTTGTTGGAGCGCTGGAACGCCTTTGCGCCGCTGGCGCTGCCGGCCGAAACGCGCCGCTTTGCCGCCGAGTGCCTGAATCTGGCGCGCTACCGGCTCAACAGCCAGCCGGTCACGCTCAAACAGGGCGGAATGCGCATCGGCGCGGTTGGCGAGGCAACCTACACCGCCGCCCGCTACGACCGCTTCTGGCTGACCGCCCTTTACGCGCTGGCCGAGTTCGCCCTGTTTGCCGGCATCGGCAGCGGGGTCAGTTACGGATTGGGGCAGGCGCGCCGCCTGTCCTCCCCCGCCCGTTGCAAAGCGGGGGAATGAAAGCCGAATGGCGCCCTTTGCACCTTAACAACCGAATAAGCCATTTTTTTGCGCTAGGGGATTTCGGAAAAAAAATCTGTTCGCGGAGCAGCCCATCCCTTCCAGAGGGGCTGCCTCGAACCGTCTTTTTGCTGATGGAGGAGGCCCTCATGCCGCCGCTGTATGTGATTCAACAAAACGCCAAACTGCGCCTCCACAACCGCCGCGTTCAGGTGGAACTGGAGCAGGACGGAGAAACGCAGGTGCTCACCCACATCCCGCTCGGTCAGGTCAGTCAGGTCGTCCTGTTCGGCAACATCGGCCTGACCACGCCGCTGATGGACGCGCTGCTGGGCGAGGGCATCGAAGTGATTTTCCTGACTCAGCAGGGCGAATTTCGCGGGGTGTTGAGCGGCGAGCTGACCCCGCACGTGCCGCTGCGCCGCGCCCAGTACCGCGCGCTGGAACAACCGGCCTTCGTCCTGCACATGGCCAAGGCGTTTGTGCGCGCCAAACTGGAACACCAGCGCGCCCTGTTGCAGCGTCACAACCGCGAGCGGGACGACCCGCAAATTGCCGAAGCCATTGAACGACTGGCGGAGGCGCTGGCCGGCCTGCCCAACAAGACGCAACTCAACAGCCTGCGCGGGCTGGAAGGCAGCGCCACCGCCGCCTACTTCAGCGGGCTGCGCCGTCTGTTTGACCCGCAGTGGAACTTCAACGCCCGCCAGCGCCGCCCGCCGCCGGATGGCGTCAACGTGATGCTCTCGCTCGGTTATACGCTGCTGGGGCGGCTGACTGCCAGCGCTGCCCGCGCCGTCGGCTTGGACCCGTACGCCGGTTTTCTGCACGAGGTGGAGTACAACCGCCCGGCGCTCGGCCTCGACCTGCTGGAGGAGTTCCGGCCGGTGGTGGACGGTCTGGCGCTGTGGGCGGCTGGCAGCGGAGCGGTGACTCCGCAGGACTTCAGCGCGGGCGAGAGCGACCGCCCGGTGGTGATGGGCGATGCCGCCAAAAAAGCCTACCTGCGCGCCTTTGAAGAACGTCTGGAACGCCGCTTCACGCACCCGGTCAGCGGGCTGCAGTTGACCCTGCGCCAGTGTCTGATCGAACAGGCCCGCCAGGTGGCCGAATGCGTGACGCGCGGCGAGGTCTATTTCCGTTCGATGGGCTTCCGCTGATGGCCGAGCGCTCCTTTTACGTGCTGGCTTACGACCTGAGCGATGACCGCCGGCGGGCGAAAATAGCCCGGCTGATGGAATCGCTGGGGGAGCGCGTGCAGGGCAGCGTGTTCGAGGCCTGGCTGAACGAAGCCGAGTTGAACCGGCTGATTGCCAAAGCGAGGAAAATCATGAACGAACGCGAAGACAGCCTGCGGGTCTATCGGCTTTGCGGGGCGTGCCGCGCCAAAGTGCGCGTGGTTGGAGAAGGCCGGCCGCTGCCGCCGCCGGATGTGGTGATTGTGTAAGGGTTTCGCATAGATTATGCGTACCCCCCTCCAAAAACCGGTAATTTTTTGGTGGAATTAGGAGGGGGGTACGCAAAAAAGATGAGAATTGTAGCCGAAATGGAAAAATTTGCCAAAATCGCTTGAAATGCAGGCAAAAAAATGCTAAAATAAGCGCAGAATTAAAGAGATTGCGGAGAAAAGAAAAGGAGAAAGGCAGGAGCGAGACCGCGTCCGAATCAATAAATGCCCGAAAGGGCATTAAGACCAACATGGGAGTGGTATTTGTCCACTCTGTCTACCGTCCGAATCAATAAATGCCCGAAAGGGCATTAAGACAAAAAGATTTGCCTCAGGGAGGGGCTAACAATCACCGTCCGAATCAATAAATGCCCGAAAGGGCATTAAGACAATATATATATTTTTTGTTGCATTCAATGAACGAGACGGGTCCGAATCAATAAATGCCCGAAAGGGCATTAAGACGATGAGGACTTGCAATTCTTCCTCGAATGGTGCGAGCGGTCCGAATCAATAAATGCCCGAAAGGGCATTAAGACAAAGGGTGGCGATTGACGGAGAGGACTACGAATTGGTTGTCCGAATCAATAAATGCCCGAAAGGGCATTAAGACCTACTCATCTTACATAACCTGGCCACAAAAGTGGCCTTACGTCCGAATCAATAAATGCCCGAAAGGGCATTAAGACTAAATGCCCATTTACCGTTGTTGCTGTGAATAATCTTCAGTCCGAATCAATAAATGCCCGAAAGGGCATTAAGACCACTCGGAGACGAAAACTTCGACCTTTCATCCACTATATTGTCCGAATCAATAAATGCCCGAAAGGGCATTAAGACAGATTTGTGCTATTCATTATCGAATAGCAAGAATTTTTTATGTCCGAATCAATAAATGCCCGAAAGGGCATTAAGACCTGAGGAGGATTGATGAGCAGAAAACACGAACTTGCATGTCCGAATCAATAAATGCCCGAAAGGGCATTAAGACTTCCTCATTCCAGGTCGTTGTTAGGGAGATGCTCTCCGGTCCGAATCAATAAATGCCCGAAAGGGCATTAAGACGCTCATCACGCGCGGGCCTTCCACACCCTTGCCCGTCCGAATCAATAAATGCCCGAAAGGGCATTAAGACGCAATCTCACATTCATTGTGATTTCCTTCATTTTTGTCCGAATCAATAAATGCCCGAAAGGGCATTAAGACGAACTCGATAGGTCCCACAGGGGTCAAAATCACAGACCCGGTCCGAATCAATAAATGCCCGAAAGGGCATTAAGACATTGGGTGAGTAAGATGTTTTCGCCCGATCCGCTGCCGATGGTCCGAATCAATAAATGCCCGAAAGGGCATTAAGACTGAGGCTGTCGGGCGTTGCCCTCGAATCTAGCGAGGGTCCGAATCAATAAATGCCCGAAAGGGCATTAAGACAGACAACCCATCAACCTCGTGTTGGTGTGGAGAACGTTCGGTGTCCGAATCAATAAATGCCCGAAAGGGC
>FWPU01005503.1_pt1 | contig 27343 bp, 23 predicted proteins | sample 2228361 | NCBI WGS metagenome assembly FWPU01 (sample SAMEA103939777, study PRJEB20133) | metagenome
TGAACGGTTTCCCCCTCTCCCGCGGGGCGGGAGAGGGGGAAAGGGGGTGAGGGCATTTCGAGTCGCCGACGTGCAGGTTGCTACATTGCCGAAGGCGTCAGGTCGTGGTACACTTTTGGGCGCAAAACGCATATCTCATGTCGAGAAGACCGATCCATGTCTGAGCCGCCTGTCTGGAAACGTTATCTGACCGACTACAACGAGGGCCTCGGCCTGGTGTACGAGCGGTTTGTGTTGAACGACTTTTTGCTCTACCTCAAGGGCCAGTACGGCTTCTACTCGGTCCTGGAAGCGCCGCTGTTCGGCATGGCCGGCGTGAGCGGCATCAACAGCGTGTGGCTGGCGCGCGTCAAATGTCCGATCACTCTGGCCGATGATGACGCAGAGCGTTTGGCCGGGGTGGCGCGCATCTGGGACGAGCTGGCACTGCCAACCCGTTTTGTCCATGTCCAGGATTGGGCGCGGCTGCCGTTCTCAGACGCCAGCTTCGACTTCGTCTGGAACTGGGCCGCCCTCTGGCGCCTGCGCGACCCCGACAGCCTGTTAGCCGAAATGGTGCGTTGCTCGCGGAAGCTCGTGTTCGTCGCCGTGCCCAATCCGGTGCAGATCGGCTATCAGTTTCGCAAACACATCGCAGAGCCGGAGTTCGTCAACGAGGTGGACGAGCGTTGGACGAACATCGGCATGATCCGGAACAAGCTGGTGGGATTGGGCGTCGAGATCCTGGCGCAGGGCGTGCTGGACACGCCACCCTGGCCCGACACCGTCATGCCCGCAGCCGAGCTGCTCGGCCGGCTGGGCATCCGCTCGCAGAGGCTGCGTGGCCGATTCGAGGGCCAGGGCTGGCGCTGGTCAACGATGGATTACTACCTGGGCCGTCAGCCCGATCTGTACGACCGCGTCAGGAAATACATGTGGTTGGAACGACTGGACATTCCCTGGCAGATCAAGCAGCTCTGGGCGCATCACCGGTGGGTGCTGGGCCGCAAGCGCCTGCAAAGATGAATCCTCTGCGAGCAAGAGGCAGCTCATGACCATGACTACCGAATCCGGCAAGCGCCGATCCCAGGGCCGCCTGCCGCTGATCGCGCTCTGCATTTTCGGCCTGCTTACTCTCATCCTCACCTGGCCGCTGATCCTGCATCTGGCCGACCGAATGCCCGGCACCGCTACGTGGGCCTTCGATGAGTCCACGTTTGCCTGGAACATCTGGTACTTCAAACACGCGTTGCTCGACCTGCACACCAGTCCGCTCCATTCGGAGTTGATCTGGTATCCGCTGGGCATTGATCTGATCCTTTACACCTACAACTTCTTCAATGCGCTCATCGGCCTGCCGTTGCTGGTGGCAACCAGCGTTCCCCTCGCCAGCAACGTCACCCTGCTCCTGGCGACCGCGCTGAGCGGCCTGGGCGCCTATCTTCTTGCCCGTTATCTCCTGACATCCGACCTTTCATGTTTGACGTTTCACGTTTCACATTTCACGTTTGATGTTTCACGTTTCACGTTCCCCGCCTCCCTCCTCGCCGGCCTCATCTACGCCTTTGCGTCGAATCGCGCAGTCTACGCGGCCCTCGGGCACTACGACATGGTGACCACCCAGTGGCTGCCGTTCTATGCGCTTTATCTCCTGAAGACGCTGCGCGAGCCGCGGCCGAAGCATGCGTTCCTGGCCGGGCTGTTCCTGGCATTGGCGGCCCTGGCCGAGATGATCTTCGCCTCGTTTCTGGCGTTTTTCACCCTGATCGCATTGCTGGCGTTGTGGCGTGAGCTGGCGCGCCGGGCCGCAGCCATCGGCCGGCTGGCCCTGGCCGCGCTCGTTGCGGTGGTCATCTGGTCGCCGGTGCTCATCCCCATCGGCCGCGAGTTCGTCGCCGGCGATTACGCGCTCACCGGCTGGGGCGAAAGCCTCAAGCTCAGCGCGGACCTGGCCGGCTTGCTGACGCCGACCGATCTCAATCCGCTGCCCTCCTTGCTTGCCGGTGAGGTCCCCGGCGATCCGCTGGCGCAGTGGCAGACGGCGCTGCGCCAGGTCGAAGAAGGCAAGGGGCGTTTCAGCGACATCAACACAGTGTTCCTGGGCTTCGTTACCACCGGGCTGGCGGTCGTGGGCATTTTCGCCGGCCGACGTCGTGTGAGGCTCTGGCTCTGGACGGTGTTGACTTTCGGCGTTCTGGCCCTCGGCCCATTGTTGCAAATCAACGGCCGCTACCGTTTCAGCCTCGACAGCCTGCTGCCCGAGGGGGTGACCTTCCCGTTGCCTTTTGCTCTGCTGCATTTCATCCCATTCGTCAACGCCAACCGCGCGCCGAACCGCAACAGCGTGTTGCTCATGCTCGGGTTGGCAGTGCTGGCGGCGTATGGGTTTCAGCAAATCGGCCGGTGGGCCGCTGCGCGCGGCGGCCGAGGGACAAAGCGCCGCCTGGTTTACCTGTCTGCCTGTTTCCTCGGCCTCTTGATCCTCTTGGAGCATCTGGCGATCCCGCTGCCGACCACCGATGCGCGTGTGCCGGAGGTGTATCACAGGATCGCGGCCGAGCCAGGCGAGTTTGCCGTGATGCAGTTGCCGCTGGGGTGGCGCAACAGTTTCGGCGTGTTGGGCAGCGAGCAGACGAATCTGCAATATTTCCAGACCGTTCACGGCAAGCCGATGATCGGCGGCAACATCAGCCGCGCGCCGGCGTATAAGATGGCGTATTTCAGCCGCATCCCGCTCTTCAAGGCGCTGACCGATCTGGAGATGTATCGGCCGGTAGATCCGCAGACCGATGCGGCCGCACGCGCCAGCGCTGCCAGCCTGATGGCGCTTTACGATGTCCGCTATTTCATCACCACGCCGCCGATTGCCGGTCGCTATCCGTATCAGGATACCGCAGCCCGCACCGAGGCTTATGCGCTGGAGGTGCTGCCGCTGGAGAAGCCGGCATTCTGGGAGGGGGAAGGCTACCGCGCCTATCGCGTGCTCGCCGCCACGGTGACGCTGCCCTGGCGTGTGGATGTGGGCGTAGCAGGCGCTGAACCGCACCTGGGAGCCGGCTGGGATGTGCGCACCGATGAGCGGCCCTACAACGCCACCGCCAATTGGGCCACCGGTCGCGCGGCCGATCTGTATCTGTCGCTGGCCGAGCCGCAGGCGGTCACGTTGCGCCTGGCGATCGCGCCGCTCGGCTATGCCGGCGCGCCGGCCCAGAAGCTGACGATCCGCGTCAACGGCGTGAGGGTGCTCAGCGATCATCCGTTGGTCGCAGGCTGGCAGACGGTGACTGCGGCGGTGCCGGCTACAGCCACACGCCACGGCCCCAATCGGGTGCGTCTGGAATTCGCCTGGGCGGCCAGCCCACGACGTGTCTTCCCCGACGACGCCAGCCGGGCCGTGATCGGCCGCACCGGTATGGTCAGCCCGGTCAACCTGGATGTGCATGCTTTCTCCGAAGCCTACATCAGCGCGTTCACGGCCGACGGCCAGGAGGTGAAGGCCTCGGTCGGCCGCCGCGGCTACAACATCGCCGTGTTCGATCCGCACAGCGGCCGGCTGTTGGATCAACGCGGGTTCGACACGGCCGCCAACAGCTACGAGGCAGATGCGTTGGCCGCTTATTTGAACGCGATCCCGGCCGGTCGCATCGTGGCGGCGGCGACGAGGGAAGACGGCAGCCGATACCTCACACCGGCCGCCGTCGAGGCGTTGCGTCGCCTCGGCTCGCAGGTCGGGTCGGCAGCGGAGCTGGCCGGCCGCAGCCACGCGCTGATCGGCGTGCGGGGCGCCGCGCCCGGCACGGCCGCCGAAGCGATCCAGCCGGACGATGCGTTCGTCCGCGTGGCCGGCGACTTCAGGACGCTGGCCGCCGCCGTGGATTGGGTGGAGTGGGGGCCGTGAGACGTGAAACATCAAATGATGACCGTTGACGCTTCAACCATGACGCAAGACGCCTCACGTATGCCGCATCTCGCATCGCGTTTCCCGCCATCTGATCTCCTGCTTGCCGCCGGAGTCGCTGTGCTGGCGTTCGTGTTGTACGGCCGCACGCTGGCGCCTGGGTTGCTGCCGGGCGACAGCGGCGAGTTTCAGTTCGCGTCCTGGCTCGGCGGCTTCGCGCATCCCACCGGCTATCCGCTCTACCTGCTCGCAGGCTGGCTGTGGACGCACCTGCTGCCATTTGGCGATCCTGCCTGGCGCATGAATCTTTTTTCGGCAGTTTGGGGCGCACTGGCCGTTGGGGGGCTCTATCTGCTGGCGCGCCAGGTCCTGCAGGCGGCTGCGCTGTCCGGTCGCCTGCCGGCCCTGTTCGCGGCCCTGCTCCTCGCCGTCAGTCCGACTTTCTGGTCGCAGGCGGTCGTCGCCGAGGTCTACACATTGCACGCTGCGCTCCTTGTGCTCATCCTGCTGGCGCTCACGATGTGGGCCGCGACGGCGTCCCGGCGCTGGCTTTTTTGCGCCGCGCTGGCTTTCGGTTTGGGCCTGGCCCACCATCGCACCGCGATCCTGTGGCTGCCGGCAATCGCCCTTTTCGCCTGGTTGGTTGCGTGCCGTCCGCAGGGTGATCGCTCCGTGATGGTGAGCCGACGCCAGGTGCTGGCGCTGGTCCTGAGCGCACTTCTGCCCCTGTCGCTCTACCTGTACATCCCACTGGCCGCCGGCCGCACACCCTATCTCCAGGTGCAAGTCGGGCCGGCGCAAACGCTAACGCTGTATACTCCGACGGTCGCCGGTTTCCTCGATCATGTCACCGGGCGGGCCTTCGAATCGGAATTCCGCACGATCGCGGGCGCGGCCGGCCGGCTTCTGCCCGAGGCACGGCGTCTGGCCGACGAGCTGACCTGGATCGGGGTGGCCCTGGGGTGGGTCGGCCTGGCCTGGCTGGCCCGGCGCAACCGTCTCCTGCTGACGCTCACCGGCCTGGGCTTTCTGGCGTCGTTCCTCTTCAATCTCTTCTACGGCATCGGTGACATCGCTGCCTACTACATTCCTCTCTATCTCATCTGGGCGCTCTGGAGCGCGACAGGTGTCGCCTGCTTGAGCGCGCTCGCCGCGCGCAGCGGCCAGGCGGCCGGCCGCGCCATCGGGCCGGTAGTCTGCCTGTTTGCCTGTCTGCTGCCTGTCTATCTGCTCGGGCACAACGTTGCGCGGCTAGATCAGAGCCGGAACATCCAGGCGCGCGCGACCTGGGAGGCGATCCTGGCTCACGACATCCCGCCGGACGCCATACTGGTAACCAACGACCGCGATGAGATGATCCCGTTCTGGTACATGCGCTATGTGGAGGGCACGCGGCCCGACCTGACCGGCCTTTTTCCGCTGATCCAACCGGGGCCCGATTGGGCCGATGTGGCCGCGACGGTCGAGTCGGCCCTGCGCAGTGGCCGGCCCGTCTTTCTCATCAAACCGATGCCGGGGCTGGAGGTCAAATTTCGGCTGGAGCAGGCCGGCATGCTCGTCCGCGTGCACGGCCTGGCCGCCGCCCGGGAGCCGGAACAGCCAGCGGAGGCGCTTTTCGCCGATGCGATCCGGCTGATCGGCTACGACCTGCAGCCGCCGACCCTGGCCGTCGGCGGGACTGCGACCATCACGCTCTACTGGCAGCCCCTGCGGCCGCTGGAAACCGACTACACCACTTTCGTGCAGATCCTGGATGCCAACGACAACAAGGTCGGCCAGAGCGATCATCGGCCCGGTGGCGTCTACTATCCGACCTCGCTCTGGAAGCCGGGCGAGACACTGGCCGATACGCATCGCCTCGCCCTCGCAACCGACCTGGGCCGGCCACCTCACACGATCCTGATCGGACTCTACACCGGTGGTCCGCCGCTGAAACACCTGGGAACGCCCCAGCGGATTGGCAAGATTGCAAGGTAAACCAATGGTCAGCCATTTGTGACCCAACCGGGTTTGTGATATGATGATTTAAGTTCATGGATTACCGGGGTAACTACTCAGGCCCTCTATCCCTCTTGCCCTCTTTCCTCCGCCTCCCGGGGGAAAGAGAGCGTGTCCATCTCTTCCCTCGCCTGACGGAGATCAGGAGAGGGAAGGGGACAGGGAGAAAGGCGAGGTTGAATAGATACTTGCCGGGAAGGAATCAGCATGGCGAGCGTTGAGTACATCTTGATCGTAGATGACGACCCGGCCATTCTGAGCATGACCCGGCGGACTCTGGAAGCGGCCGGCTATCGGGTGTTGACCGCATCAGATGGCGAGACCGGCCTCCAGCTTGCTGCTCAGTATCGGCCCGCGGTCGTCTTGCTGGACGTGAGCATGCCGAAGCTGGATGGCTTCGAGGTATGTCGGCGCATCAAGTCCGACCCAGAGCTCGCCTCCATCTACGTCGCCATCGTCTCTGCCTCACGAGTGGATCTCGAAAGCAAGATCGCCGGGCTGGAGATCGGCGCGGACGACTACCTCGTGCGGCCGATTCCGAGCCGGGAGCTCCAGGCACGGGTGCGCGCCATGTTGCGCATCTACCGGGCCGAAGAATCAGTGCGGCAGCGTGAGCGCCAGCTGCACGAGCTGATCGCGAACAACGTGGACGGGATGCTGGTCATCAATGCCGAGGGCCAGGTGCTTTTCGCCAATCCGGCCGCCAGTCAGTTGCTCAACCGATCACCTGCACAACTCATCGGCGAGGCGATCGGACTGCCGCTTGTGTCGGTCGGCGAGCACGCCGAAATCGAGTTGCTGCAGCCAGACGGCAGCACGCACGCAGTGGAGATGCGCGTTGCAGAGATTCTCTGGGAGGGCCGGCCGGCCTGGCTGGCCTCGCTGCGCGACATCAGCGCGCGCAAGCAGGCCGAAGAGAAGCTGCGCGCCGCCCTGGCCGAGCTGCAACGTTCCAACGCCGACCTCGAGAGCTTCGCCCATGTGGTATCGCACGACCTGCAGGAACCGCTGCGCATGGTGACCGGCTTCTTGAGCCTGTTGCAGGAACGCTATCGGGGTCGCCTCGATACGGATGCCGATGAATTCATCGCGTTTGCCGTGAACGGCGCGAAACGCATGCAACGTCTGATCAAAGATCTGCTGGCCTATGCGCGGCTGGACTCGCAAGAAACCACCTTCGTGCCGACCGATTGCGAGGCCGTTCTCCAACAGGCACTCGATAATCTGCGCGTGGCCATCGAAGAGAACAAGGCCACCATCACCCATGATCCCTTGCCGACCGTGCTCGGCACCGAGCCGCAGCTGGTACAGCTGTTCCAAAACCTGATCAGCAACGCCATCAAATTCCATGCCGAGGAGCCGCCATGCGTGCACATCTCGGCGCAGCCAGGCACAGAGGCCGAAGAGGGAAAATGGAAAAGAGCCGAGAGGGCTGTCTTTGTTTTCTCCGTGCGCGACAACGGCATCGGCATTGATCCGCAGTACTTCGAGCGCATCTTCGTCATCTTTCAACGGCTTCACCCGCGGCATCAGTATGACGGCAGCGGGATCGGCCTGGCAGCCTGCAAGCGCATCGTCGAGCGTCACGGCGGCCGGATCTGGGTTGAATCTACGCCGGGCAAAGGCAGCACATTCTATTTCACGCTGCCCGCTGCACAGCCCGCCCCCGTCGCCTGATCCTTTCCTCTGCGTGTTGTCTGACTGTCGCTCGCGGAGGCGGGGCAAGCACTGTCCGATGACCTGGCGCACCGAGTTGCGCCAGGTGCACATAGATGTGGGGGATGCATTATCCCCTGCAGAGCGTGAAATGAAGGAGCCCCATGGACGTCAAAATGACATCTACGACTTTTGATCTGCCCGGCTATCGCGTGGTGCGTGGGCTGGGCGTGGTGAAGGGCATCACGGTGCGTTCGCGTGGGCTGGCGGGCCAGTTTGCCGCAGGCCTGCGCACCATCGTCGGCGGCAAGATCCACGAGTACGTCGTGATGTGCGAGGAGGCGCGCAGCGAGGCGTTCGACCTGATGCTGCAACACGCCGAGGAGTTGGGCGCCAACGCCATCATCGGCGTCCGCTACGACGCGACCGAGCTCTCGGAGAACATGACCGAGGTGCTCGCCTACGGCACGGCGGTGGTCGTGCAGCCCCTGTGAACGTCGCGTGCGGCCGCTGCATTGCCTTGCTTCGGACGGTAACGGTTTCAAATGGGCCGTGTTCACGTGCCAGGCACGTGAATACCAGGTGAGCAATCGGAGGCGCTTATGGCCGAATCGGGCCGCAAATTTCGGCGCGTGGCGCACGAGCTGGTGGGCGAACCGTTGGCGGTCGGCGGCCGTACCCTGCAGCCGGTCGCGCGCATTCGAGGTTGGATCGGCACCGACAGCGGGCCCCGTGGCGGCTGGGGCGCCGGCTGGCTGCGCGTGCAGCCGGCCGCAGTGATCGTGCGCGAAGCCGACGGCACAGAGCAGCGCATGCCGATCACCACAGCGCCTGGCCTCGCGCCGCGCGGCATGATCATGACGGGGCTGACCGTGGCCGGCCTATGCCTGGTGGTCATGGCGCTGCGCGGGCTGGCATCACGACATCCAGACAGGGGGTCAAAATGATGGACCTGAATCTCTCAACAGTCACCGAGCCGATCGAGAACATGATGAAACGGCTGACCGTGAACACCGTGTTCGGTGAGCCGATCCAAACAGAAAACCAGACCGTGATCCCGGTCGCTACAGTGAGCTATGGCTTCGGCTATGGCGCCGGCTGGGGCAGCGGCACGGCCGAAGCCGGCGAAGGCGAACAACCGGCCCAGGCAGGCGAGGGGGGCGGTCAGGGGGGCGGTGCCATGGGGAAAGCCGTGCCGGTCGGCGCCCTGCGCATCACTGCCGATGGTGTCCATTTCGAGGCGGCGATGGATCCGAAGGTCATCGCCCTGGCGGGCATTGCCATGGTCGCCTGGAACATCTTCTGGATCACCGCTGCGATACGCGCCTTCGCCAGGCGGTGAGCGCCGACCGTAACCTGTCTTCGGCTCCTGTGTTGTGCTTTGTGCGGTCACCGGAATACTACCGGGCTGTTGGCGAACGGTTCGGGCTACGGTCGGATCAGTGCCTTGACGACTTTCAGCGCGGCCACGTCGGCCAGGGCCTGACCGGCCTGCTCCAGGCTGTACTCGGCTGAGATCAGCCGATCCCACGGAAAACGATCGCCGTAGCGCGCCAGCACGCGCACCCCGCGGTAGAAGTGGCTGAAGTCAGAGCCCCAACAGCCGCGCACTTCCAGGTGTTTGCGGTTCAGGTCCCAATGCGGATTAATGGCCACTTCGCCCACATCGGTGTACTGGCCCACGACCACATAGCGGCCGGCATCGCGCGTCATCTGCATCCCCTCGCGCACGGCCGCCGGGGAGCCGGTAGCCTCGATCGTCACGTCGGCCCCGCGGCCGCCGGTGAGCGCCTTCACGGCCGCGACGCGTTCAGCCGGGCCGACTTCCGTGATGTCAATCACTGCATCCGCGCCCATGGCGCGTGCCATCTCCAGGCGCAGCGCCGGCGCACCCACCACGATCACCTGGCCTGCGCCGCGCAGTTGCGCCAGCGCCACCGCGTTCAGCCCCACCGGACCGCTGCCCTGAATCACCACGCTGTCGCCCAGCCCGATCTCGGCCCGCTCGATGGCATGGACCGAGGTGGGCAGACCACAGCCGGCCGCAATGAAGCGCCGCGGCGGCAGATTCGGGGGCAGGCGTAGCGTCTTCACGCCCGGCTTCAGATAAATGGCTTGCGACCAGCCGCCCAACAGCCCCTCGTTCGCCGAGTAGGTAATGCCATAGACGCGGCGGCCAGGGCAGCGGGTGCTCGCCTTCGCCACCGTGCAATACCAGCACTTGCCGCACGTCTCGTGCACATCCAGAAACGTGATCACGTCGCCGGCGTGCAGGGGCGTCCCCTCCAGGTCGAGCACTTCGCCGCCTGTCTCGGCCACGCGGCCCACGCTCACGTGGCCGGGGATGATCGGGAACGGCACGCCGGCCAGATGCCCTTCGTGCAGATGCACATCGGTGCCGCATACCTCGCTGTAGATCGTCTCGAGCAGGATCGCGCCTGGCTCGAGCTCCGGCCGGGGAAAACGGCGCACCTCAACCGGCGCGCGCACGCCCGGCATCACAGCAGCTTGAATTGTGGAAGAGAGCGTCATACGACCTCCACCGGTTTGTGTGGCAGCAGCCAGATCAACGGCAGGCCTGCCAGAAAGATGATGGCGCTGAAAATGAATGCCGGCCGCAGGCCCAACCGGTCGCCGAGCGCGCCCAGGCCGATCGTCACGACCGCGGTCAGCAGGAAGTTCAGCGCCATGTAGATGCCGTTTGCCAGCGCCCGGCCCTGCGGATAACTTTCCTGGACGAGCGCCATGATGACCGGGGTGCCCGACATCACCGTGAAGCCGAGCAGGAGCAACAGCGGGAACTGCATCCAGCCGCGACTGTTCATGAACAGCAGCATCAGAAGGGGCGCCACCGCGGTCATCGTTGTCAGGACCGTCTTGCGGCCGAAGCGATCGCTCAGCGAACCGCCGACCAGCGCGCCGACGACGGCTGCCGCCTGCAACACGGACAGGGAAGCGCCGGCCAGCCAGAAATCCGCGCCCTCGCGACTGAGGAAAGTCGGCAGGAACGTGCTGAGCGCCGCGGTCAAGAAGAGACGGGCGATCAGAAGACCGGTCAGCGGGATCAACAAGGGGCGCATGGCGCGCAGCGCCTCGCGCCAGGGTCGCGGCGCGAGTGCGCGCCGCGGTCGCTCGTTCGCATGGCGCAGCCAGAAGTAGAGCGCGGCCGAAGCCAGCCAGCCGCCGACCATCAGCCAGAGCGTTCCGGCCAGCCCCCACAGCGACACGGCGCTGACGATGATCAGGGGGCCGAGGGTACGGCCGGCCTCGCCTCCCACCATCCAGAAGCTCATGCCACGGCCCAGATTGCGGCCCGACAGCCGGCCGGCGATCACCGGCCCCACCGCATGGAGCCCCGCCGAGCTGACCCCGGCCACGAGCAGCAGCGCGGCCATCACTGCGTAGCCGGGCGCGATCCCCAGCAGGCACATCATCGTCGCGGTGATGGCCGGGCCGAGGATCAGCGCATAGCGCAGGCTGGACCGATCGGCCAGATAGCCGATGTAGGGCTGGATAAGAGACGGCCACTGATAGAAAACACTCAGCGCGCCGGCCTGGGTCGTGGACAGGCCGAAGCGCGCGATGAACGCCGGCAGGAGCGGCGCCAAAAAGCCGTGTAGGTGTCATGGACGAAATGGCCGCCGGCCGCCACGATCACGGCACCGGCATGAAATCGTTCCTCCTCGCTCGCATCGGCGGTCGAGGGCAGAGCCACAGCGGTTGAAGTCACGGTATTGGCCTCGTCAGAAATGCGATCAGATCGGCGAGGGTGCCGCGATAGGTCGGCGCCGGTATGTTGGCATGGAGTTTTGTGTTGATGCTGGGCGTCAGGAAGGTATCGCAGCCCAACTGGCCGGCGATCATGTCGGCGGCCTCGTCGCCCACCACCAGGACATTCGTCGCGTCGCAGCCGATCTCGGCCAGGATCTCCGCGAAGTAGCGCGGGTTGGGCTTGGCGAAGTGGCTGTTTTCGAACGTGGTCACGTGGCGATAGGGAAAGTCGGCCACGCCCGCCCAGGCCAGCCGCTGTCGAATCGCGGTTTCCGGGAAGAGCGGGTTGGTAGCGATGACGACCGCGCAGCCCAGGTCGAAGGCGGCCTGCACAGCGCGCCGCGCCTCGGGCTTGCGCCGGGTGAGGGTTTGCAACTGCGGGTAGTCGGTCGCGTAAAAATCCGCGAAAATCGGCTCCAGCTCGGCGGCCGTGCGGCCTACCGCAGGATAGAACGCCTCGGCGAACACTTGCGCGTTGGTGGCGTGGCCGTTGTTGGCGACCATTGCCTGGGTGGCGGCCAGCAGCTGGGTGATGAATCGGTCCGGCGGGACCAGATGCGCCACGCGCGCTGCCAGCCGCTGGATGTAGTGCAGCAGAAAGGCATCCATGTTGCTGTCCAACAGGGTGCCGTCGAGATCGAAGAAGATGGCCTGATAGCGATCAATCATGGGCAAATTCTCTGAGAAAGGATAGGTGCCGGGTCAACGGGGCCGGAGCGTCATCCACAGGCCGTGCCGGGGGCGCAGGGTGACCGATGGCTCGACGGCCACCTGTTGGCCCGGCGTCAGACGCAGCACATAGCGCTGGGCGACGCGCGCGATGATCAGTCCGGCCTCTACTTCGGCGAAATGATTGCCGATGCACAGCCGCGGCCCGCCGCCGAACGGATAGTAGGCGAAGCGCGGGCGATTCCGCTGCTCCTCGGCCCCGAAGCGTTCGGGCCGAAAACGGTCGGGTTCTGGCCAGAAGCGGGCATCGCGGTGTGTGACGTATGGGCTGGCCACCACGAGCGCGCCGGCCGGGATGGTGTAACCGCCGATCTCGTCGTCAGCCAGGGCCTTGCGGGTGATGATCCAGGCCGGCGGATAGAGCCGCAGCGCCTCGGCGAAGACCATGCCGACGTAGGGAAGCCGGGCCAGGTCCTCGACGGTCGGCAGCCGGCCTGCCAGCACGCGGTCTAGCTCGGCGTGCAAGGCCGCTTCGGCCTCCGGCGCGGTGGCGAGCAGGTACCAGGTCCACGCCAGGGCGCTCGCGACCGTCTCGTGTCCGGCGATGAGCATGGTCATGATCTCGTCGCGCAGTTGCCGGTCGTTCATCCCCTGGCCGGTCTCCTCATCGCGCGCGGCCATCAGCAGGGCAAGGAGATCGGAGGCCTGGCCCGCGCCGTCGGCCGCACGGCCAGCCTGGCGGCGGCTGCGGATCGTCTCCCACACGGCCCGATCCAGCGTTCGCAGCGCGCGGCGAGCGCGCAGATTGCCGGGCGTGGGCAGCCAGGCAGGAATCACGCCGAACGTTCTGGCGCGAAAGACGATGTGATCGAGCACGGTGAGGGTGGCGCGCGCCAGCACATCGGCCTGATCGCCGATCTCAACGCTGAAGAGGGTCCGGCCCACGATCTGGAGCGCCGCGTGCATCATCTCGGCCGCGATATCGAGGGGCCGGCCGGTAGCGGCATATGGTTGCCAGCGCGCGAGCATCGCCTCGACCACATCGGCCATCGGCGCGCCGAAGCCGACGATGCGCTGGCGATGAAATGCAGGTTGGGCCAAGCGTCGCTGGCGCAACCAGAAGTCGCCGTCGCTGGTCAGCAGGCCGCGACCGGTGATCGTGCCCAGCAGGTTGTACTGGAACGTGTCTTTGCTGTAGTTGCGGCCGTTGTCCTGCAGGACATGTCGCACGCCATCGGGATGGCTGACCAGATAGGCCGCCAGGGGGCCAAGCGGATAGCGCAGCACATCGCCGTACTGCGCGGCCGCGCGCTGCAAGAACGCGTGTGGGCCGATCTGGAGCGCGCGCAGGTCTGCGAGCGGCGGCCGGCCGGTTGGCCCGGGGGGTGTGCGATGAGCCATGCGGACGATCTTTCCTTTCGTGTTGGCCGCATTATAGTCGCGCCCCTCACTCAGGTCAAACCTCTGGTTTCCCCTATTTGTCAGCCACTTGTCGGGGCGCCGTAGTGCCACATACGCGAATGTGTGATACAATGTTCGTGTTGACGGCCGATAGAAACGTGGCCTCGCACTAAAGTACCTCAAGGAGCGGCATATGGCGCGCAAGTCGCTGTCTGGTTTGTTGCTGATCGTGGCCTTGTTATTGGCGTTCAGCGGCGTGGCCGCGGCCCAGGACACCAAAACGCTTTACTGGCAACGTTACGACGTGGACCTGAGCGTTCAGAAGAACGGCGACCTGGTGGTCGAAGAGACACAGGAGCTGGTCTTCACGCAGGGGGTATTCCGGTACGGCCAGCGCGAGATCCCGCTCAATCGTCTGAGCGACATCACCGACATCACAGTGCGCGAGCTCGACGGCCCGATCTATCGCCAGTCGTCGGCCGACGAGCCGTATACCTATCGCGTCATCCGCGAGAGCGGCTGGGTGAAGATCCGCTACAATTTCCCACCCAGCTCCGACACGCGGCGCACGATCGTGATTCGCTATACCGTCAAAGATAGCCTGCGTTACTACCCTGACAAAGGCGTAGATCAGCTGTTCTGGAAGGCGATTCCGGCCGGGAATCCCTTCCCGACTCGCACGGCGGTGATCACGCTGCACGTGCCGGAGCCGGCGACTTTCACAAATTACGGCGTCTACGGCGCGGAGGCCATGGCCGATTTCCGGCCAGGACAACGCGATGCCGTGATCGTCATCAAGGGGCCGATTCGGGCCGGGCAAGAGGTGGAGGCAGTTGCCGAATGGCCGCACGGCATCGTGGCCGGCCAGATACAGCCGTGGCAGCGCCAGCTCGATGAAGAGGCCGGCCAGCAGGCAGCGCGCGAGGAAACCCGCCGCCAGTGGGGGCCGGTGGCCGACCTGGGGCTCCTGTCATTGGCCGGCCTGATCCTGTTCGGGGGGCCGGTGCTGCTCTATCTCTGGTGGTACAACCGTGGCCGCGATGCCCCTGTCGGGTTGATCGCGGATTATCTGCCCGAACCGCCGTCGGAGATGCCGGCCGGGATGGTCGGCACGCTGGTGGATGAGAGCGCCGACATGCAGGATATCCTCGCCACCATCCTCGATCTGGCGCGCCGCGGGGTGATCGAGATCGAGGAGGTGAAGGAGCCGGGCTTCCTGGGTTTGACCACGCGCGAGGACTATGTGTATCGCAAAAAGGACGTTGCGATCCCGCTGCGCGATTATGAGCAGACCTTGCTGGACAAGATGTTCGGCTTCAGGTCTGAAGTCCGACTGTCGGAGCTGAAGAACAAATTCTATCAGGTCATCCCGACGCTCCGCAAACAGCTGTACCAGGCCGTCGTCGCCGAGGGCTTCTTCACGCGCAGCCCTGAGACGACCCGCAACCTGTACAGCATGGCCGGCGTTGTGGCGCTGATCGTATCCGTGTGTCTCGGCATCGTCTTGACGGCTGCGCTGGCAGAGCTGTCGGGCTTCGCGATCTGTCCGCCGATCAGCCTGGGGGTCTTCGCGGTCGGCATCATCATACTGGCTCGTTACATGCCGCGACGCACGCCAGAGGGTGCAGACGCAGCCGCTCGCTGGAAGGCGTTCAAACGCTATCTGCAGAATCTGGAGAAGTACACCAAAGTCGAAGAGGCGACAGCGATCTTCGAGCGTTATCTGCCCTACGCGGTGGCATTCGGGCTGGAACGCAGCTGGATCCAGAAGTTCGCGCAGGTGGATGCGCCGCCTCCCACGTGGTGGATTCCTTACGGCTATCCGCGGCCGGCCTACGGGGGCGAGTTTGGGCCGACGTCCGGCGGCGGCCGGCCGGCAGGGCCCGCGGCTCCGTTGCCCCGTGAGGGCAGCCGCCCCACGCTGAGCGATGTTTCGCGCGGCATGGGCACATCGCTGGCCGGCATGAGCACTGGTCTGGCAGCGATGCTCTCCAGCGCGGCGAGCACGCTCGCCAGCGCGCCCTCATCGAGCAGGGGCGGCGCTGGGTTTGGCGGTCGTGGCTTTTCCGGCGGTGGCGGCTTTTCCGGTGGCGGCGGTGGTGGCGGCGGCAGCAGTTTCGGCTGATCTCATCGAAGGATGCAAGGAGGACCATATGCCCGGACAGGGACGGACACTCGGCTTTATCTTGATGGCGATTGCAGCGGTCGTGTTGCTGGTCGCCGTGGGTTGGCTGCTGACCGAAGAAAGCTCCCCGGGCGGGAAGATCCTGGGGCTCTTTATCGTGCTCCTCGTGTTCGTGTTGCCGTTGGGTGGCGGCGGCTTCTATCTGGTCGCCAAGGGTCGCCAGGAGAGCGCCGCATTTGCCGAGATCGCGAAACAGAAGAAGTTGCTGAACATGGTGCTGGCCCAGGGCAAGGTTACCTTCTCGGAGGTGGCCGTGGAGCTGAACACGCCGATAGACGGCGTGCAAGATCTGGTGCGCGATCTGGTGGGCAAGAATCTGTTCAGCGGCGCGATCAACTGGAAGGATGGGGTGCTCTACTCCAGACAGGCGTCGGAGATGAAGGCCGACCGCAAATGCCCCAACTGCGGCGGTCAGGTGGAGCTGGTGGGCAAAGGGGTGATCCAATGCCCGTATTGTGGCGCCGAGGTTTTCCTGGCACGCTGAAGGAGGCATGCTTATGACGATTACGGCATCGGTGCGCAGAGAACCGGGTGTGCCGTTTCTCATCCGGGTGCTCTGGTTCTTTTTGATCGGCTGGCACGTCACCCTCTATTGGGTGGTGGCTGCCTGGCTGCTGAACCTGACGGTGATCGGCCTGCCGTTGGGGGTGTGGATGCTCCATCGCGTGCCGCTGGTGCTGACTCTGCGCACGCAGTCGAGCTATCATGTGGCGGAGTTTCGGCATGGCCGGCTGGTGAACTGGTATCAGGACGCGCCCCAACACGGCTGGATGCTGCGGCTGCTCTACTTCTTGCTGATCGGTTGGTGGCTCAGCCTGGTGTGGGCGTTACTCGGCTGGCTGCTGTGCGTCTCCATTATCGGTTTGCCGATCGGTGTGCTGATGCTGAATCGGCTGCCGGCAGTGACGACGTTGATGCGGTATTAGGACCGGCATAGTTCAAGACAGGGAGGCTTCTATGGATCCAATCGGACAGGCGAAGAGTCAGATGGGCGGGCTGGAAAGCCTGCTCTCGAAACTGCCCGGCATCAAGGGCTATCGTGAGAAGGAGATCCGCCGGGATGCGGACAAGCAGCTGCGCGACACGCTGGCGCGCGAGCTGGCGGAGCGCCGGACCAGGCTCACCGCGCTGCAAAATGACCTGCTGGGGACCGGCGGGCTCTTGTGGATGGATGATCTCGAGAAGCTCTCCAGTCGGCTGCAACTTCTGATTGACAGGGTGAAGACGGCTGCCTACGGCTATGCCGGTTTCTTCGACCTCCAGCGTGTGAAAGAGGAGGAGCTGGATAAGCTGGCCCAGTTCGACGAGGCGCTTTTCGAGGAACTGCCGCAGCTCGACACGGCCCTGGAGTCGCTCGCCAGTGCAGTCGCGGCCAACGAGGGCCTGGCAGAGGCCATCCGGGCGGTCGGCAATATCCTCGCCCGGCTCAACGAAACCTTCAGCAAGCGGCTGGAGGCGATACGGGGGCGTGAGGCGTGAAGCGTCAAAACCAGTCTCACCCCCTCCCCTCTCTTGACTTCCGTCAGGAGAGGGGACAGGGGGAGGGGTGAGGCTGAACAGGTACAAAGCACATCCCAAAGGAGAGATACCCATGCCACGGATCATTGATGTCGTACAGGCGCCCGATCAGGGATTGGATCAGATGGTCTATCGGGTGCCGGAGTCGGGCCCCGGCGATTTTCGCATCGGTTCTCAGGTCATCGTGCGCGAGAATCAGACCGCCGTTTTCTATCGGGACGGAAAGGCGCTGGACGCATTCGGGCCTGGCCGCCACACCATCACCACGGCGAACATCCCGCTGCTGATTGACCTGCTGAAGCTTGGGACGCGCGGCCAGACGCCGTTCACGGCCGAGGTCTATTTCGTCAACATGCGGGATTTCATTGACATGAAATGGGGCACGCCGGAGCCGATCTCGCTGCGCGACCGTGATCTGGGATTGGCCCGGCTGCGCGCGAACGGCCGCTACAGCATGGCGATCACCGATCCGCAACTCTTCGTCACCAAGATCGTCGGCACTCAAGGCCTGTACCAGACCAGCCAGATCGCCGATTACCTGCGCGGGGTCATCGTCAGCCGGTTGACCGACCTGTTGGGCGAGAGCAAAGCCGGACTGTTCGACCTGCCGGCGCTGTTCGACGAGATGAATGCGGCGATCCGGGTGAAGGTGGCGGAGGATTTCGCCGCGTTGGGCATCACCATCAAGGCGATGTTCATCCAGTCCATCAGCCCGACCGAGGAGACGGCGAAGGCGATTGATGAGCGCGCTGCGATGGGTGCCATCGGCGACATGCAGAAGTATCTGCAGTTCCAGGCCGCGCGCGCCATGGGCGACGCAGCGAAGGCGAGCGGTGAGGCGGGCGGCGCCATGGGCACGGGCGTCGGCCTGGGCGCGGGGATCGGTGTCGGCGCAGGGATGGCCGGCATGATCAGCCAGGCCATGCAGGGTGCCATGCAGCCGCAGCAGCCGGCTGCTCCGGCCGCAGGCGCCGCAGCCAGCGCCCCTGAGGTGATGAATCTGGCCGAGGCGGCAGCCTACCTGAAGGTGAGCCCGCAGGATGTTCTGAACCTGATCACCTCGGGCCAGGTGAAGGCAAAGCAGATCGGCAGCGAGTATCGCATCGCCAAGAAGGCACTGGATGACTTCCTGGCATCGTAAGGGCAGGGCTGCCCGGAACTAAGCACGCCGACGAAATCGGCTTCTTTTCTCTTGCCCCGAAAATGGACCATGTGCCGCGAGATTGATCTCGCCGCAGCCGTCATGGTGCGCGGATGGCATGAATGCCGCGGCACATTCGTGTGGGCGGCGTGGATGCCGCGGCACATTGAGGAAACGACAAGGCGGCGCGAGGCAACACTCCTCGCAGCCGCCTTGTTATTGACCGCCGTCGCTCAATGGACGACCAGTTTCTCCAACCGGTCCACAATCCCCGCCAGCACGTCGAACGCGGCTTCTACCGGTGCCGGGGTCGCCATGTCCACGCCGGCCAGCTTGAGCGCGTCCATCGGGTAGAGCGAGCCGCCGGCCTTGAGGAAGTTGAGGTAGGCCTCGGCGGCTGCCAGGTCGCCGCTGCGCACGCGCTGCGCCAGCGCATTGGCGGCCGAGATGCCGGTGGCATACTGGAAGACGTAGTAGTCCACGTACAGGTGGCCGAAGGTCGCCCAGGTCATGCCCACGCGCGGCCGATCCACGTACATGCCCTCACCGTAGCCCTCGGCGAACAGATCGGCCATCAGCGCGATCATGTCGTCGGCGCTCGTGCCCTGGTTCCGCTCCTCGCGTTCATGCACTTCCAGCTCGAAGCGGGCCAGCGTCGGCATGATGAAGAAGTAGCGATGGAAGTTCGACATGGCCTCTTCGATCACGGCCAGCTGGAACGCCGGATCTTCGACGGTTTCCAGCAGGTGGCCGCGCACCATCGCCTGATGGAAGTTCGAGGCGGTCTCGGCCACGAACATGCTGTATCTGCTGTAGAGGATCGGTTGATTCAGCCAGGTGAGGTAAGAGTGCATGGAGTGCCCCAGCTCGTGGGCCAGGGTGCTCATGCTGAACACCTCGTCGGTGTAGCTCATCTTGATGAACGGGTAGGTGCCCGGCGCGCCAGACGAGAACGCGCCGGCCGATTTGCCCTGGCAGGGGTAGACGTCCACCCAACGCTGCTCCAGGCAGCCGCGGCGCATCGTCTCGACGTATTCCGGTCCCAGCGGCGCCAGCCCATCGCAGATCATCTGCACCGCCTGCTCGTAAGGCACAGTCGGCCGACTGCCGCTCAGGGGCGCCCAGATGTCGTATGGGTGTAGCGTGTCCACGCCCAGCGCCTTGCGCCGCACTTCCCAGTAGCGATGCCAGGTGGGCAGGTTCTTCCGGAAGACGGCGATCAGATTGTGAAAGACCGTCACGGGGATGTTGTGGGCGAAGAGTGCCATCTCCAGCGTGGAGGTGTGCCGACGGACGCGCATGGTGAAGACGTTGTGCTTCACCGAGGTCAGCAAGTTGGCAGCCAGGGCGTTCTTGTGGGCCAGGTAGGTGTCCATGTAGCCTTCCCAGGCCGTGCGTCGAGCCTCGCGATCGGGACCGGCCAGGATTTTCTGCAGGGTGCCCTGGGTCACGGGCAATTCCTCGCCAGTTCCCGTCCGCGCCGGCGGGAATTTGAAATCGGCGTTGGTCAACATGCTGAAAGTCGTCTCGACGCTGGCGGCAGGGGCTGCGAGCAACCCCAGCACCTCCTCAACCTCAGCCGAGCGGACATGCGCCTGTTTGCGGAAGAGGTTGTCTACGTAGTGCTCGAGGTAGGCCAGCGCCGGATTTTCAGCAAGCCAGCATCGCACGGTCTGTTCGCCGATGGCCAACAGTTCGGGTTCCAGGAAGGCCAGCGCCGCCATGACCCGGCCCCGGAGCCCCTGGATGCGGTCACGGCGTTTGGCCGCGGCTGCATCCTGCGTGTTGACCGCGTACGCCATGCCCGCATAGGTGTAGAGCCGGCCGGTGCGACCGATCAGATCCTGGATCGCCGTCATCGCCTCGGCCAGGGTCTGCGGCCCTTCCGCCAAGTGGCCCTGATAACGCGTCAGGCCGGCCAGATCGGCTGCGACACGGGCGAATTCGGCCTCCCACTCAGCGTCGCTGGAAAAGACGCTCGGCGCATTCCAGGTGTACTGGACGGGGATTTCATCGTGAGTTGGAATGTGAGCGGTTGCCATGAAGTACTCCTGAGAGAGAAGTTGCCTGGAGGGAAATTGCAACAGGAAAAAATGGGCCTGAAAACAGGATTACGCCAGAAGATCCCCCGATGGCTTGGGGCAAGAAGCGATCCAGGCCCATTCGATCAGATGAACCATTTTGGCAGCTCGACCGGGAACACGGCGCTGTGGTTTCGGTTGGAGCATTCAGTGGCCATATGGATCACATTGGTCGGATACACCAGAGTGCGGCCCAGCCAGTTTGACACGTTTTTGCCAAAACCACTCCCTACCTTCGACTCATCTCGCGTCCTATCCTTTTGACTGAGCCGGGAAAGGCGTTCTTTGGCCCAATCGCCCACAGGAACCATGACCGCTTCTTGAAACATGCGGAATTTTTTCGTCTTATTGAACTGGAGGAGTCTCTCCCAGTTATCCCGAAACCGATTCGGCCATTTCCCGGGATAGGAATTCTTCTTGTGCCATATGAATTCCTCGGCCCACAGCCATCCTTGCCGCTTCATCCCCAATATCAGCTCGATGACGTAGGTGTGCCGTTCTCCATCTACCACGCGCTCCTTGATGTTCAGAATGAAGGTTCCCGTCGGCTTCAGGACACGCAAGAACTGTTCGGCACGCGGCAAAAACCAATCCACATACTGATCTGGATCTACGCCGCCGTACGTCCGTTTACGTTGGTCAGCATATGGCGGCGAAGTGAAGATCAGATCAATTGAATCTTCCGGAAACTCCTTCAGAATATCATAACAATCGCCGAGCAAGATCTGCTTCAGAAAATCCATACCGTTCTCTCCCATTACGCCGTTCCGTGCTGATTATAGCATCTGCCCTCCTCTGACACAACCTGCGCGCCATCAATTCACGAGGTTCGCGGCACGATCTCCAGGGTCAAATCGTAATCGGCATAGCCCATCGCTCGCCAGAAAGCCAGCCCGGCCGTGTTTTTCACCAGCACCGATACCGTAAGGCGCTTATGCTGCGGCCAGATCTGCGACATGAGCAAGGCCATGGCGCGGCGACCGATGCCCATGCGCCGACGATGTCGTACGACAAAGAACTGGCGGAGGTACACCTCTGCCTCTGTCTCTCGAAACAGCGCATAGGCGACCACCTCGCCGGACTCCTCGAAGAAGATCGCCCGATACTCACCGGACGTCAACCACCCTCGCATGCGGGCCTCCAGCTGGGCCGGATTCATCGGGTTGCGATGCCCCTCATCGCGGATGAGTTGATGATTCATCTCGGCGAGCAGCGGACAATCGGCCGCGTTCGCCTCTCGGTATGTCATCGTCATGGCCGGCTAGAAACCTTTCTCATCCAGGCTGATCGCCCGCCCATCCGCCATCCTCAGCCGGATCTCCGTATCTGCCACATCCGGCGATCCACTCACCGCCGCCACCGGACACGATTCGCCGGCCCGCGTCGGGTAGAGCAGGGTGACGAGCCGCGCCGGGCCGGCGACCGTCCACTCGTAGACCGCGGTCGGCGTCGGCGCATACTCGCCCTGCTGGTGATTCTTGATCGCCTTCCAGCCCTGGAATTCGGGCGTTTCCTGGCCGCAGACCACGCGCACGGTCATGCCGTTCACCGGGGCAGGGATGATCGTCAGGTTCGGCTGGCCGGGGTCGGCGCTGCACACGGCCAGGCCATCTACCGCGACCCGATCCGCGTCGAGATGCCACAGGACCTGGTAAGTGTGCGCCGCATCGTCGGCCGGCGTCAGGCGGTCAATGACGAGGACACAGGGGCCTGGCAGCGATGCATGGCCGCTCGCTTTGACGAAAATCACCTTGCGCCGATGCGTCACGGCCGTCTCTGCCAGCGGCCCGTAGCCCTCTTCGTAGACCCCCTCGGCCACATCGTATTCCGGCGTGACGCGCAGGCGGCCGTCGGAGGGAACGGTCACGTCGAAGGCAGCCCGATTGTAGCCCAGCCGCCGGTTCTGATCTTGCCCATCCACACGGATCGTATTGTGCGCCCGTGTCGAGAGGACGTAGCGCCGCATCTCGGAGGCATCGTAGGCGTAGTTGCCGCCCTCGGTCAAGAGCAGCCGGCCGTAGGCGTGCAGCAGCAGGTTCAATTTGTCCTCGTGCTGATGACCGTAGCCGAAATGCCCGGCATCCAGCAAGGCCCACACTGCGTCCCACTCCCAGCCGGTGCGCATCACATAATAGCCGGCATAGGGAAAGGCATGAGACGTGACTGCGGGCGGCCGGCCCTGGGCGCCCTTCGTGCGCGCCCACAGAAAGTCGGCGCGCGCCGGATAGTCGGCGACCGCACTCTTCATCAACCGGGCCACCTCATGCCAGCCGCCGTCGTTCACGTCCGGCAGCCGGCCGTCGGGCATCATCATCAGCACGTTGACGGTGTGCATCCGCTCCAGCCCCTCGTGAAACGCGGGCGGGATCGGCTCATCGTAGGCCCGACACACGTCAATGAGCCACTGATAGTTGTTGATGTCCACCTGATGGTAGCCGGTCGAAAGCTCTACCTGCCAGCCGTCGGGATAGACCTGGGCATGCAGCTCCTCTACCAGGCGGTCGAACGCGTACTGCTTCCAGGCCGGCGCATCGAGGAATTGCGGGTACAGGATGCCGATCTGCGCCAGGCCGTTCATCTCCATGATGAGCCAGTTGCCGGTGCGGTGAAAATTGCGCAGCCGCCAGCCGTGTTCCCAGACCGATTTGTACCAGTCTATGAGCACATCGTCGGTGAAATGGGGCGACCGGTAGAAGCTGTGCAGCGCCCATTGCCAGACGCCGCCCATGCGGATGCCTGCCTCGATGGTACGCCAGCAGAGGGTCGCGCCGCCGTCGGCGTTCTCCGGCACGATTGCCTGGCGCACCCAGCTGCGGAAGAAGCGGACGAACCCTGCGGCAAAGCGCTCGTCGCCGGTCGCGCGATACCGTTCGGCCAGGATGCCCCATTCGGGATGGCGGCTGAGCTGCCACGTCCACTCCCGATACTGATTGAACGTCGGGTTGATGAACCAGTCCACCTCGCCCGTGAACTTATGCGGCGTGCTGCACGAAATCAGCTCGCCGGCGAGAATGCGCTCGGCCGCCTGTTCGACCGTCTCGCCCTCCTTCATGAAATGCGCGCCGCGAAATTCGCGCTCGATGCGGAAGAAGCGCTCGGGCTGCAGCGTACGGCGCACTTCGGCGGCGAAAAGTCGCCGCGCCGTGGCGAAATCGCCGTGCGCCGCCGCCTCGGGAATGCCCTCCAGTCCGGGGCGAGTCGTATCAATCTTGCTGAAGAAGTCCGCGTCGCTCAGCCGCGGACCGACCGTCGGTTCCATGAGGTTTTCCTTTCTGTGGATCACGGCCCGTCGTTGACCACGGCAGCTCTGAGGCTTTGCAGCCGGTTCTGCTCGACCTCCTGCATCATCTCCGCCACGCTCGCGCGGCCGGCCTCGGTGTCCGCGCCCAACATGCGCGCCAGCTCGGTCACCCGCGCATCGCCAGTCAGCCGCTCGACCCGCGTGATCGTCCGCTCGCCGATCACGTGCTTGCTGACGTGAAAATGCACATCGCCATAAGCCGCCAGCTGCGGCAGGTGCGTGATGCAGAGCACCTGATGGGCGTAGGTACGCGAGGCGTCAGGAGCGATCTGTTGATCGGTGGATTGGTCCTCTTGATTGGCTTCTGACGTCTGACGCTTGACATCTGCCTTCCCGCCCCTGGTCAGCCCCCACAGCTTCTTGCCGACCGTGGCGCCCACGCGGCCGCCGATCCCCTGGTCAATTTCGTCGAAGATGAGGGTGGGCGTCTCGTCGGCGCGGCCGAGGACGGTCTTGAGCGCCAGCATGAGCCGCGAGGTCTCGCCGCCGGACGCCACTTTTGCCAGCGGCCGCAGCGGTTCGCCGGGATTGGCAGAGACCAGGAACGTGACTGCGTCGAGGCCGGTGGCGTCGAAGGCGTAGCGGCCCGGCAGCTCGCCGGCCGCGGCCGCTGCATCCGCTTCCACGGGCGCGCCGTGATCGTCGGCCGTCCAGGCGATCTGCACGCCGAAGCGCGCGCGCGCCATCTGGAGATCGGCCAGCTCGGCCTCGATGGCGCGGGCCAGCCGCTCGGCGGCCGCGCGGCGGGCCGCCGAGAGCGCCGCGGCCTGGCGACCGAGCTGCGCCAGCAGCCGCGTCTCCTCGGCTTCCAGCCCGGCGATCCGCTCGCCCGCGTGGGTGATCGTCTCCAGCTCAGCCGCGGCGCGCTCGCCATAGGCCAGCACCTCGCCGATCGTGTCGCCGTATTTGCGCTGCAGGCTACGGATCAGGTGCAGTCGCTCTTCCACCTGGGCCAGCCGTCGGGGGTTGAACTCGATCTCGTCGCGATAGCGGCCCAGCTCGCGCGCCAGGTCGTCGAGGAGCGCGACCGCCTGCTCCAACTGCTCCACCTGCGGCGACACGCTGGCGTCAATCCGCGCCAGCCGGCCGAGCGCCTGCTCGACACCGCCCAACGCGTCGAGGATGGCCGCTCCTTCGCCCTCGCTCTCTTGCAGCAGGCGCAGCGCCTCGGCCGAGAGCTGAGCCAGTTGTTCGGCGTTGCTCAGGCGGCGGCGCTCGCCTTCCAGTTCCTCCAGCTCGCCTTCGCGCAGCCTGGCCGCTCGGATCTCCTGCACCTGATAGGTCAACAGGTCAATGCGCCGGGCGCGCTCGCGCTCATCCTGGCGCAGGCCTTCCAGCTCCCGGCGCAGGCTGCGCACCTGACGCACCAGAGCGGCCACCTCGGCCACCTGGTCGTGCAGGCCGGCATAGCGGTCGAGCAGGCCGATATGCTCGCGCTCGCGCAGCAGGGCCATGTGCTCGCCCTGGCCGTGCACTTCGACCAGCAGGCCGCCGATCTCGCCGAGCAGGGCGCTGCTGACGGCCCGGCCGTTGACGCGGCCGACCGACCGGCCGCTGGCGCGCACCTCGCGCGCCAGCACCAGCACATCGGCCGCATCGCCCTCCAGGCCGTGTTCGGCCAGGATCGGCGCCAGCCGCGCGACCGTCCCCGGCGCCAGCTGAAACACCCCCTCCACCTCGGTGCGCTCGGCGCCCGCCCGGATCACCTCCTGCGAGGCCCGGTCGCCCAGCAGCAGATTGACGGCGTCAATGATGATGGATTTGCCCGCGCCGGTCTCGCCGGTCAACACGTTGAAGCCGGGGCCGAACGTCAGATCGAGCGCCTCGATGATCGCCAGGTCACGGATGCGCAATTCGGTGAGCATTGCAGATCGTCACGACTCCAATCGCCGGATTTGCGGCTGAAAGATGAACACATAGATCGCAAACGCCAGCGTCACCAGCCCGCCCAGCAGCACCGTCGTCGTCGTGCCCATCGCTTGCGCCACAGCGCCGGCCAGCAACGAGCCGATCGGCATCGTGCCCATGAACATCAGCGCCCAGACGCTCATCACGCGGCCGCGCAGATGATCGGGCACCAGCGCCTGCACCAGCGTGTTGCTGGTGGTATTCTGCATGATGAAGCCGAAGCCGACGAGGACCAGGAGGGCTAGTGCCAGGGGAAACGAACGCGCAAAGGCGAAAGCGATCAGGGAAAGCGGGAACAGAAAGCTGCCGAACGTCAATTGCCGGCCTTTGCGTCGTGAATGTGTCAGGCTAGCGACCGTCAGAGAGCCGATGAGCGCGCCGACGCCGGCCGCGGCCGAGAGCGCGCCCAGGCCCGCCTCGCCCACGCCCAGCACGTCCACTGCATAGGCCGGCATCAAGACGGAATAGGAAAAGCCGAAGAGCGAAAGCACCGACACCATGGCGACCAGCACGCGCATGACCGCCGCGTCGCGCACGTAGCGCAGGCCGTCGCCGATCTCGGCGAGAAAGTGTCGGGTGCGCGGCGGCCGGGCCGGCTCGTTCAGACGCATCCCGGCCAGCGCGATCAGCACGGCCACGAAGCTGACGCCGTTGAGGAAGAAGCACCACGTCGCGCCGACGGCCGCCAGGATCACGCCGCCGATGGCCGGGCCGACCACGCGCGCCAGGTTGAACATGGTCGAGTTGAGCGCGATGGCATTTTGCAGATCGCGGCGATCATCCACCAGCTCCACGGTGAGCGCCAGCCGGGCGGGCGAGTCAAAGGCGTTGGCAATGCCCAGCACGAAGCCCAGGAACGCGATGTGCCAGACGAGCAGCAGCTTCGTCCCCGCCAGCAGCGCCAGGATAAAGGCGCAGATCATCATCGCGGTCTGCGTCGCCATCAGCATCTTGCGCCGCGAGACCCGATCGGCGACCGCGCCGGCCGGCAGCATGAAGAAGAGGGTCGGAATGGAGCCGGCGAAAGAGATGAGGCCCAGCGCCAGCCGCGAGCCGGTCAGCTCGTAGACCAGCCAGCCCTGCGCCACGCCCTGCATCCAGGTGCCCATCAGCGACAGCGCCTGGCCGATGAACCAGCGGCGATAGTTAGGATAGCGCAGCGCGGCGAAAGTTACCGGCAACCGCTCAGACCGGGCAGAACCTATGGCCATGGCAAAAACAGTCCCTGTGCAATGAATGAAAGAAGCGCATCTACGTGGAGATACGTTTCCCGGACGATCCGACTACCATAAACGGGCCGTCATCGCGCTGACGGCCAGCGCGGCCGTCAGCAGCACATCCAGGCGCAACAGAGCGATCGGCCCGCGCAGCCCTGCCATGCTCAAAATGCCCCAGGCCGCCAGCAGCCCCGCGATCCAGGCTACCGCCGCGATGTACTTCTGATAGCGGCCGCGGCGCTTGCCGACGCTGCGGCGCACTGCCTCGGCCACCAGCCCGCCGATCGCCGGTCCGACGAACAGAGCAATCAACAGACTGAAGAAACCGAAAAGGCCCAGGAACAGATAGATTGGAATGCCGAACACCACGCCCAGCGCGGCCGCTGCCCCGGCTATGATGATGGGATCGGCCGGCCGCGCGTTGAAATAGACGGCCTGCTGTTGCCGGACACATTCCCGGCACCGATAGCCCACCGGCGTGCGCACTGCACACTGATAGCAGATCGGCTTGTCGCACCGATTGCAGCGCAGCGTCGTCTCGCGGTCGGGATGGTTGGCGCAACGCAGCGTCGGCACAGGATCATCGGACATAAAGACTCCAGACAAAGTCGAGGCTCGCG
>FWPU01005504.1_pt1 | contig 27334 bp, 23 predicted proteins | sample 2228361 | NCBI WGS metagenome assembly FWPU01 (sample SAMEA103939777, study PRJEB20133) | metagenome
TGCCGCCGCGGGGCGGCTGCGCTGAGGGTTCGTCCCGAGCTGGTGTATCACCACTCCCACGGCGTCCCGCTGCCCGGCCGGCGCCGCCTTCCCCGGTGGCTCGAGAAATTCCTGCCCGCCGCTCACTTCGACGCGGCGGGGACGCCGGCTGGCCGGTCCAGCGCGGCGCGCACCGCCCGCGCAAGGTCGCCAGGGGTGAAGGGTTTGGAAAGGAATATCCCGTCCGGATCGATCTTCCCCTGCTTGCTCACCGCTTCCTCCGCATAACCTGACATGTACACGATCCTGATCCCGGGTCTGGCCGCCCTCAAATATACGGCCAACTCACGTCCGCTCATCCCGGGCATCACCATGTCGGTGAGCAGGAGATGTATGACGCCTTGATGCCGCTCGGCCGTGGAAATCGCCGTCCTGCCGTCCTGGGCCTCCAGGACACGGTATCCCTGGCCTTCGAGTATCCCACTGGCCAGCCTCCGCACCACATCCTCGTCCTCCGCCACGAGGACGGTTTCCGATCCGCGGGGCACGAGGTCGACGCGACGCGCGGCGACCGGCTCGGGAAGGCCTTCGGCGGCCGGCAACCGGATCGTGAACGCAGCACCCTTCCCCGGCTCGCTGGCCAGATCGATCCGCCCGCCGCTCTGCTGGACGATCCCGTAGACTATCGAGAGTCCAAGCCCCGTCCCCGATCCCGCCTCCTTCGTGGTAAAGAAGGGCTCGAAGGCGCGCGCCATTATCTCGTCGCTCATCCCGATGCCGGTGTCCGAGAAGACCAACTCGACACATGCGGGTGCCGGCGCGCCGTCGGAACCGGTCGCCGCCTCAATGACTCGCGTTTCGACGGTTATCCGTCCCCCTTCCGGCATCGCGTCCCTCGAGTTGACCGCCAGGTTCAACAGCATCTGTTCAAGCTGCCCCGGATCCGCCTTCACCAGCGCCGGACGCGGATCGAGCCGTGAAATCAGCTCGATGTCCTCCCCGATGACGCGCCGCAGCATGCCCTCCACGTGCCGGACCACTTCGTTCAGATCGATTACCCTGGGATGCATGACCTGGCGGCGCCCGAACGCGAGGAGTTGACGTGTCAAGGAGGCGGCCCGCTCGGACGCCCTGAGAACCTCGTCGAGCGAGGCGCGCCGGGGATCGTCGGCGGCCAGGCTTTCCCTCACCATCTGGGTGTATCCAGCCACCGCGGTTATCATGTTGTTGAAATCGTGCGCAATGCCGCCGGCAAACCGCCCGATGGCCTCCATCTTCTGAGACTGCCGGAGTTGCTCCTCCAGCCTCGCCCTCTCCTCCTCCGCCCGCACGCGGTCGGTTACATCGCGCAGGATGCCCGTGATCCCGACGATCCTACCCGCCGCGTCTCGCTGCACCCGCCCGTTCTCCTCCATCCAGACGAGGGCTCCAGTAGGGCCCACCGCCCTGAACCGGGTCAGGAATTCCCGCCCCGTCTCAATGGTTTCCCGGAAGTCGCCCTCCACGCCGGCCCGATCCTCCTCGCAGACGAATTCCAGTATCGGGCGCCCCACAAGCGTGTCGGGGTCGTATCCGTACCTGCGTACCTGCGGCCCTATGAATCTCAGTATGCCCTCGGAGTCCACTTGGTAGAGTATGTCGATCGTGTTCTCCGTGACCGCGCGATACTTTTCCTCGCTGGCCCTCAACGATTCTTCCAGACGCTTGGTTTCGGTGATGTCAATGTGCGATCCCAGCATCCGGACCGGCACGCCGTTTTCGTCCCGGATCAGCGAAGCCTGGGTCAGGATCCAACGGTACGACCCGTCCTTGTGGCGCAGGCGGAACTCGACGCGGTAACCCGGCCAGGGATCCTTCAAATAGCGGCGTACGGTGTCCAGCATTCGGTCCCGGTCGTCCGGATGGAGGCGACTCTGCCATTCTTCGAAGTCGTCCGAGATCTCGTGATCCCCGTAACCGAGCTGTCGCTTCCACTCGGAAGAATAGAGGACCTTGTTCGTCGTCAGATCCCAGTCGAAAAGGCCCACGTTGGCCGCCTTGACGGCCGCCTCGAGCCGCACCCCCGCCTCGCGGGCCTTCTCCTCAGCGCTCAACCGCGCCACCGCGCTGCCCATGTGGGGTACCAGGACGTCAAGCACCTTCCTCTGGTCCGACGATACCCGGTCGAGCCTGCGCGAAGCCACGACCATGCACATCCGAACTTCGCCCCCGGCGGAAACCGGGACGACGGCGGCCGACATCATCCCGTCACCCTTGAGCGCCGCGGCCAGTCCGGCGCCGACGCCGCCGAAGTCACCGCCCTCCAGATAAATCCTGCGCCCTTCCATGACCGCCCCCATGCAAGGACAATCCGCCTCCAGGCGAACCGCCCCAGCCGGGATTTCGCCGTAAAAACCCCTGCTGACGGCGAGATCGAACGTCCTCCCTGACCGATCGGCCACGTAGACCATTCCTCCGTCCATGCCGGACACCGCGACGGCCGCGTCGACGCAGAGGCGAACCCCCTCCTCCAGGCTGGACGTCGAGGCCAGGGCCATGCCCAGGCTGGACTCCGTGCGAAGCAGGTCGTCCAGCCGGCGGCGATCAGTGACGTCCTCCATCAGGGCAAGGACGTGCACGCTCCCTTCCTCGGTACGCAGGACGGAGGTCGACATGCGCACGATCCTTTTCTGACCGTCTTTCCGGGTGATCTCCCATTCCTCCCCGATGAGATCTGCCCCCTTCCGCATCCGGTCCATGCGATCCGCCGCGCGGCGCTGAAGCTCCGGGTCGGGGTACATAGTCTGGTACCAGCCCAGGCGGTTTATCTCCTCCATTGTGTAGCCGGTGATCTCGGTCATCCGGTCGTTCCACACCGTGAAGGCGATGAAGGGGAACCGGGGTATGTCGCGGCAGACGCATATCCCCTCGGCGGCCCGGGCGATCACCGATTCGCGGAACCTGTTCTGGGCCCGGAGTTCCTCGTCGGCCTTCCTGGACTCGGTCACGTCCAGGCCGGCGCTGAGGGTGCCCGTGATGCGGCCCGCCTCGTCGCGCAAGATAGTGTTGTGCCAGGCGACCAGGCGCTCCCTCCATTTCAACGTAAGAACCGCGTTCTCGTAATACCACGTCGCCAGGGTTTCCCCGGCCATCAGCTTCTCAAAGACGTTTTTCACCTCCTGCCGGCAGCGGGGCGGCACGAAGGTGTCGAACCAGTTCTTCCCGACTATCTCCCATTCCTTCCCCTCGAGGATCTCGCACCCGCGGCGGTTGATGAGTTTGACCTTCCCCGAGACGTCCAGTACGAGGAACATGACGCTGGCGACCTCCAGGTACTGGCGGAACTGGTCGCGCTCCACGCGCAGGGTTTCCTCCATCCTCTTCTGCTCCGTGACGTCGTGCACGACGTGGACGGCGCCGGAGAGCTCCCCCTGCGGACCGAGGATGGGATCGACAATGACGCGGCATCTGCGTTCGCCCAGTGTGAGATCCATGGTTTCCCGTTGCATGGAACGTATCATCCGCGAGAAGGGGCATTCCAAAGGCGGGCTTGCGGCGTGGAACAGCTTATAGCACCGCCGCCCTATCACCTGCGATGCCGGTTTTTTCAGGAACTCCAGCATCGCGCGGTTGCACCGTACGACGCGACGGCGCGTATCGACTATGGCGATGAGCTCCGGGAGCGCGTCGAACGTGGCCTGCCACTCAAGCGAACTTCCGCGCGCTGATAGGCCCTTGCCGCGGGCCGTCGCCTTCGACGGACTCCCGCGACCGGGCTTTGGCGATCTCTTGAGACATGCCATCTCTTTTTGCACTGTATTGTACTCTCGTTCACTATTATTTGTCACTGAAAACCCGGGGCACTGGCATGACTGTCCCCAGCTTTACTTTCCACTTCAATCGACGTCGGCGTCGGGGTAGCATGGGGTCATGATCGCGATCGCGGTTCTGTTCCTCTCGACGCAATCCGATCCCGTCGGGGCGCGGGAGGGCTTGCAGATCATCCTGTCGACCGGGAGGTCCGCCGCCCGGGGAACGCCGGTGGAGTGTCCCATGCCGGATTCGGCGGACGCCTCTCGTTCTTGGAGGCTTACGCGTTGCCCGGACGGCAAAGAGATCCCGGTGCAGGTCATGCGCGGCAAGCCCGCCGTTGCGATCTGGCTCCTTGAGGACGACGTCGAGGCCGGCGCCCGCCGGGAATACCGGCTGGAGGCCGCGGACGCCGCCGGCGCGCCCTCCGCCGAATGCCGGGACGTGGACGGCAGGCATCTCCTCCTCCGCGCGGGCGGCAGGGACGTGCTCCGGTACAATTACGCGACGGTGCAGCCTCCGCCGGGGGTGGACGCGGTATTCGCCCGCAGCGGTTACATCCATCCGGTGTGGACGCCCGACGGGCGCGCGGTCACCAACGATTTTCCCGCAAAACACCTTCACCACCACGGGATATGGTTCCCATGGACCAGCGCCGAGTTCGAGGGCCGCAAATCCGATTTCTGGAACTCCAAGGAGAGGCAGGGCAGGATCGAATGCGCGGGGGTGGAAGAAACCTTCTCGGGCCCGGTCCTGGGCGGCCTGAGGGCGCGCCATCTCTTCATTAACCTCAACGCCCCGGGAGGGCCCAGGACGGCGCTTGAGGAGACGTGGGAGGTAAGGGTATACGCCCTGCCGCGGGTATTCGTATTCGACCTGGTGTCCGTCCAGAGGTGCGCCACTCAGTCTCCCCTCGTGATCCGGAAGTACTATTACGGCGGGCTGGGTTTCCGCGGATCCGTGGAATGGGAGGGGAAGAACGGGGTGGCATTCCTGACCAGCGAGGGGCGGGGGCGCGCCGACGGGAACGCCACGAAGGGGAAATGGTGCGTAATGACCGGAAAGGTCGAAGGGAGGGAGGCCTCGGTGGGGTTCCTGTGCCATCCCTCGAATTTCCGATTCCCCCAGGGGATGCGCCTCCACCCGGACGAGCCGTTCTTCAACTGGGCGCCCTCGCAGGGCGGCGATTTCACCATCGAGCCGGGCGTGCCATACGTCTCCCGCTACCGCTTCCTCGTAAAGAACGGCCCGTTGACCGCGGAGGAGATGGAACGCGCCTGGGCGGGGTACGCGGATCCGCCCCGGGCATCGGCGCGCAAGTGACGGCTTCACCCGGCGGGCCCGGCGGCGGAATCAGTTTGACGCCCCATCGACCGCCGCGCTAACATCCATCGGGATGGCATCGGACGCGCTGTCGCGTTTCCTCGAGGAGGAATCGTCCAAGCCCGACTGGCTGCGGGTCGAGGAGGTTTCATGGGGCGAGGCCGCCGCGCCGGAGGGCGAGGCGATCGTCATACCCGAATACCACCCCACGTTGACGGTCCGCGACCTGCTCCACATCTACCGCGTGATGGTCACATCTCGGAGGCTGGACGACCGGGAGCTGCTCCTGCACCGCCAGGGCAAGGCGTGGTTCACGATATCCACCGCGGGCAAGGAGGCGGCCCTCGCGGCGGCCGGCAAGGCCCTGCGGCCCACCGATCCCCTGTGGGGCTACTATCGCGACAGGACCATAATGCTCATGCGCGGCCTCACGGTCCGCGAAAACCTCATGCAGCAGGTCGCGGCGGCCGACGACCCCTTCTCCGGCGGGAGGCAGATGCCGGAGCACTGGTCAGCCCCCGACAGGGCGGTCCTGAGCTACGCAAGCCCCGTCGGGGCACAGTGCCTGCCGGCGGAGGGGCTGGCCGCGGCCATAGCGCGGACGGCGTCGCTCATCGGCCGGGGTCGCTTCCCCGCCGACTCGGTGGTCTACTGCTCCCTCGGCGACGGCCAGACCGCGGAGGGCGAGTTCTACGAGGCCCTCCGGGCCGCCATAAACGACCGCGCCCCGATCATCTTCCACCTGATGGACAACGGATGGGGCATCTCGGTCCCCGCCGCCGAGCAGGTCCCCGGCGGCGACGTCACGGCGCTCTTCCGCGGATGGCCTGGGCTGACGATCATGGAGAACGACGGCAACTGCGTCCGCTCGTCCTACGACCGCTTCATCGAGGCCGCGGAACTCTGCCGTTCGGGCCGCGGCCCGGTCATGATCCGCTCGAAGATCCTCCGGCTCTACAGCCACTCCTCCACCGACGACATGCGGAAATACCGACCGATCGAGGAGATACGCATCGAGGTCGAGGAGCGCGACCCCATTCTGCGCTTCGCCCGCGAGCTGGTGGCGTACCGCGCCGCCTCCCCCCGGACGCTCCAGGAGATCAACCGGCAGGCCGAGAAGGAGACCATGGAGGCGGCCGACGAGGCGCTGAAGCTCCCCAAGACGGACGTCTCGCGGCTGCTGTCGAACGTGTACGCCTACGATCCCCCCTCGGCAAAGGCCGAGTACGATGCGGCGGTCCGCGACCGCAGGAGCGCCAGGGCGGGGGAGACGCTACTGATGGCGGACGCCATCAACGCCTGCCTCGGGGAGCTCATGGAGCTCCTGCCGAACGTGGTCATGTGGGGCGAGGACGTGGCGGATCTCTCCCGTGAGGCGCTGCGGCGCAACCCCGAGCTGGAGGGAAAGGGGGGCGTTTTCGGCATCACCAAGGGGCTCCAGCGCAGTTTCGGCCCCGACAGGGTCGCCAATTCCCCCATCGCCGAGGCGACGATCGTCGGGCGGGCGATCGGCTTCTCGGTCCAGGGCTTCCTACCCATCGTGGAGGTGCAGTTTCGGGACTACCTCAACCCCGCATGGCAGCAGCTGGTGGACCAGGCGGCCACCATGTGCTGGCGCTCCAACGGAAGGTACACCTGTCCCATGGTCGTCCGCATGGCGTACGGCGGCTACCTCGGTGGCGCCGGCGCGCTCTGGCACAGCGAGTCCGCCAATGGTCCCCTGCTCCACTATCCCGGGCTGAGGCTATGCGTGCCGTCCAACGCGGAGGACGCCGTGGGGCTGCTGCGGGCCGCGGCGTTCTGCGGCGATCCAGTCCTGTTCTGCGAGCCCAAGGCCCGCTACCGGTTCCGCGACGAGTTCATGGAGAGGAAATACCCCGACTTCGACTTCGTCCTGTGGCCGGGCTCCTCAAGGACCTACGGCGACGGCCGCCACCTGGCCATCATCAGCTACGGCACCACTTCGGCCATATGCTACCGGGTCATGCAGATGCTCAAGCAGCGCAGGATCGAGGCCCGTTTCGTCGATCTCCGCTGGTTGAATCCCCTCGACACCGAGACCATCCGGGCCGCGGCGGAGGCCTGCGGAGCGGTTCTGATCGTGGAGGAGGACCGCCGCACCTGCGGCGCCGGGGCCGCGATCGCGGACGTCATCCACAGGGACCGCGCCCTGCGCCGGCGCGTGGACGTCGAGCGGGTGGCCGCGCTCGACTGCCGCGTATGCTACGGCCCGGTGGGCGAGCGCGCGGTGCTGCCCCAGTTCGACGACATCCTCCGCGTCGCGCAGGAGATGGCGCGCCGGCGCCACCGCTAGTTCCAGATCCTGATCCCCGCCGGCCTAACCCCCTGGGGCGTCACCACGCGCACCACGAACCCGTGATCGCCGTCCCCCTGGTCGACCTTGAGCAGCAGGAGGTGGACGCCCTTGGTCAGCCTCACCTGCAGGACGTCCTCGTCCTCCTTGACCCCCCTGTGAACGTGCCTGCCGAGACGCACCTCCCCGTCCAGCCAGAGCCTGAAACCGTCGTCCGATCCAAGGCGGATCTCGACGTCGGAGTCGCGGTCGCACTCCAGCCGGCAGGCGGCGTACTCGACGATGAATTGCTGCCGGTCCGAGAGCCCCAGGTGAGGCACCTGGAAGAAGTTCACGCGGCCCCCCTCGGCGAAATACTGCCCCCACTTGACGGCCCCGCCGTCGCGCGGGACCGACTTGCCCTCGGCGGGCTGGTGATCTTCCTCGGTCTTCAGGTAATCTACGTAGAAGCACTTGTCCTCCGGGTTGGGGAACGGCCCCAGGATGAGCCAGTTCTGTATGAACCCCGAAGGATCGAGGTCGTAAGGCCCCTTCAGGCCCGCGAGCGTCATCCGCCTCGAATCTTCCATCGCCTTCTCGTACTCCGCCAGCGCCCGCTCCACCTCGACTCGCCGCGGCCCCGAGCCGGCGGCCTCCAGGGCGTCTTTGAGGACCCCCACCACGTCGGCCCTGCGCTCGAACCGTGGATCCTCCCGGCTCATCTCCCTCGCGCGGGCCAGCAGCGAATCCACGCGCGCCTCCTCGCTCCGGCGCCTCTCCTCTTCCTGCCTCCGCCGGCGGATCTCCCGGTTCCTCTCCTCCTCCCGCAGCCGCGCCTCCTCCGCCTCCCGATCCCGCGGCGCCGGCCCGGCGGCGGGGCGGTCCGGCCGCGGGACCGGCCCCCGCGCGGGAGCGGGGATCTCCCCGGACCGCCCGCCGGAGAGGACCACCACCAGGAGCGCGACCAGCGAAATTCCCGCGAACGCGCCACCGATCATGAGCGGCATCCGCGAGGCCTCCCGGCGCGGCGCCGCCCGCGCGGTCGGAGGCACGGCGGTGCGCGGCATCCTCGTGGTCGACAGCTTTCTGACGGTGCCGCTTGTGGTCGACCGGGGGGCCTCCACGGGACGGCATTCCGAGCAGTAAGGGACGTCGTTGATGTAATGGGCCTTCGCCTGGGCGAAATCATCGCGCCTCAGGCTCCTGCCGCAATCCCCGCAGTATACGATCTCCATGCCGCGATCGCCCGCCCCCCGGACGCGATTATACCATCCTCTTTGAACTCCGATGCGCCCGTCACCGCCCCGCGCCGGGGCCAGCCGGCTCCACCTTGACGACCGTCAGGGGTGAAGAGGCGACGTATTCGTCGTTGAGGTAGAGCTGGAATAGGTACCGGCCAGGCTTCTGCAGCGGCAGCCCGTGCGTCTGGATGCCGAACTCCACCCCCTGGAGGCGATCCTTCACTTCCAGGTCGATGCCCTCGAAGGCGGAGACGCACCGATCCTCGGAAGCATCGCGGAACTCCACCCTCACCTTGTAGCGGCCCAGGGCGTCGGAGAGCTTCACGTAGATCGCCACGACCGGGTGCACGCACGGGAACTGCGGGGAGAATATGCGGTCGAATATGCCGATCACGGACCACTTCCCCGTGGCGCGGTCCTGTATGACGCCGTCGGCGACCAGGAACGACTTCACCACGGGCGTCGGAGGCATGTCAGGCGCGTCCCAGGGTGGCGATGTCCGCGATGATGCCCGCCAGGGTTTCCAGGTACGCCTCCCCGTCCTGCGGTGTCGCGGAGGCGGGATCCCCGAAATAGGCCTGGAGCCCGCCGCAATCGGCGTAATGTCCCTTCCCCTCGCGGACCGCCGCCTCCATGTCCGCCTCCACCTTCGTCAGCCTCTTGCGGATTTCCTCCCGCACCTTGTCCTCCTCCAGCGCCATGATGCACGCCGTCTCGTACCTCCCACCGTGCGAACCGCCGCGGCGGAACTCCTCCGGCATCCGGCTCGACCACGGCTCCAGGGCCAGGTCGGGGAAAAGGACCCGCAGGCGAGGGTCTCCGGCGCACCCGGCCACCACACCGCGGACCGCCTGCAGGTGATCGGGATCCATGTGGCAGGTGAAGAGGCACGCGGTCCTGACCCCCATGCCCTTGATCCCCTCGAGCAGGCCCCTGAGCGTCGCAGAGAACGCCTCCGCCGACAGGTCTATCGTGCCTGCGAACTTGGATCCGAGCCGTGCGGGGCTGTAGACCACCGGAGGCAGCACCAGCACGTCGACTCCGTTCTGCGAGAGCCTGCGCGAGGCGCGCCGCACCGCCTCGACGGATATCACCACGTCGGTGTTGAGCGGCAGATGCGGCCCGTGCGCGACGATGGAACCGATGGGGACGCAGGCCACGACACGATCGTGAACGAACGCCTTCACCTCGCGCCACGTCATGGAACCGAGATGCTGAACCGTCATGGCAAGCCTTCCGCGCCAATTATAGCGCCCCCGGCCGCCCGCGAAAGCACAAGATAGGGCATCCCCCACTACACGCTTGGCCCCACGAATCGGATCTGATAACATCGCCGCATGGCCAAGGATCGCGATTTCAGCAAGTACGAGGACGACGTCGTCCGCGCGCGGGCCCTGGAGGAGGCGCTGGGGCGACTCCGCACGTCCACTTTCATCGCCATACTCGGCCCGCTTGCGATAGGCGTGCTGTGGCTCCTCAAGTTCACCCCCGCCAAGGACTCCTGGATCGTCTACGCGATTCTTGCGACCGCCCCACTGGGGGCGCTCGTGGGCATCGTGCAGTACCTGCGGGTCCCCGGCTGCGGAAAATCATCCGGGCGCACGCTGTCCATTCTCCTCTCCACGCTCGTCTTCGCCGCCGCCACCGTGGCGCTGAGCGCATACCTGGGCCTGATCTGACGGCGGCCGGCCATGGAACATCTTACCTGCGACCGGTGCGGACGGGGTCTTCTCCTGGACGCCCCGGTCCGCTACGAGGTGAAGATAGAGGTCAAGTCGGCCTACGACCCGCTGGAGATCACCGAGGAGGACCTTGCGCGGGCCGAGGAGGATCTCCGGGAGGCCATGGAGCGGCTCAAGGACTACACCGCCGAAGAGGCCCAGAACGAGGTCTACAGGCTCTTCTCCTTCGACCTGTGCGCTACCTGCCAGCGGGCCTTCCTCTCGGACCCCTTAGGACGAAGCCGGCGCTCCTGAGCGAGTGGAGCGACTCCCTGGAGAGCATCCTGTCGTACACGACCGCGCGCTTGGCCCTCCCGCGGCCGTCATCGACGGCGAATTGCAGCCGGAGCCGCGCCGGCGATTCGCCGCAGGAAGGACAAGTCTCCAGCCGCGCCAGGTGAACGCTCCCGTCCGGGACCAGACATTCGGCGAAGAGGGCGAAATCCCTCCGCTCGAGGGCCCTCAGCGCGGTTTCCGCCCTCGCGGCGACCACGCAGGTCTCGCCGGCCAGGACGTACCACCGCCGGCAATGCGCGCAGAAAGGCCTCCGGACGGCCCGCAGCGGGAAGAGAATGCACGCGGCTGACAATACCGCGAGTTCGACCGCCCAGTAGGCGTACATGGCCGCGCCGGAGATCACGGGCGCATCGGCGCGTCGGCCGCCGCGCGACCGGCGAGGCACGGTCATGCCGGTGTCGGCCCTCAGCGATAGTTCAGCCCAGAATCCGGTGGATCCCTTCCGCTCGAGCAGGACCTGTTCGTACTCCTCCCTGCCGCCGAGCCGCTCGACGCACCTCTGGCGAAGGCGCCCGTTCTGGAGGGCGTGGAAGACCGCGTAAGACAATAGCGGCGCGGCCAGCCCCGCCGCCAGCGCGGCTCGGCGCGACGGCCACCGCGACCACCGCACGCCCGCCGCCAGCGCCGCCCCCAGCGAGGCCCCCCACGCCGCCGGCACGAGTATCGCCGCGTAGAAGACCCCCGCAAGCAGGTGGGCGGTCCAGGCCCCCGCCAGGGCCGCCGCCAGTCCCGTCCCCCCCAGGGCCGCCACGGCCCCGGCGCGCGCCCGCGCTCCCAAGGTTCGCCCGGCCGATACGGTCACGGTCCCGTCAGGCCCCGGCGTAGCGGGCCCTGGAACCGAGCTCCTCCTCGATCCGCAGGAGCTGGTTGTACTTCGCCACCCTGTCGGTGCGGCTTGCGGAGCCGGTCTTGATCATGCCCGTGTTGAGCGCCACGGCCAGATCGGCGATCACGGTGTCCTCGGTCTCCCCGGATCTGTGGGAAATCATGGCCCGGTAGCCGGCCTCGTGGGCCGCGCGCACTGCGCCGACCGTCTCGGTGATGGTGCCGATCTGGTTCAGCTTGATGAGTATCGCGTTGGCGACGCCCTCCTTGATCCCGCGGCGGAGGAGCTCCGTGTTGGTTACGAAATTATCGTCGCCCACGAGCTGTATCTTCTTGCCGAGCCGGGCGGTGAGCCGCTTCCACCCCTCCCAGTCGTTCTCACCCATGCCGTCCTCGATCGAGACGATCGGATACTTGGAGCAGAGATTCTCGTATATCGAGATCATCTCGTCGCCGGTCTTCCTTGACTTGTCCGACTTCTTGAAGAAATAGACCCCGTCGTCCCACATCTCGCTGGCCGCCACGTCGAGGGCGAGCATGATCCTGCCGGAGTACCCCGCCTTGTCTATTGCCTCCACGAGGGTGTCCAGCACCTCCTCGACGCTGCCGAGGTTGGGCGCGAAGCCCCCCTCGTCGCCCACGTTGGTGGAATGCCCCTTCTTCTTGAGTATGGACTTCAGGGTGTGGAACGTCTCCGCCCCCGCCCTTATCGCCTCCCGGAAGCTGGAGAATTTCCTCGGGACGATCATGAACTCCTGGAAGTCGATCGTGTTGTCGGCGTGGGCGCCGCCGTTGACGACGTTCATGTGCGGGACGGGCAGCGTCGTCCCCTTGCCTCCCGAGAGGTATTCATACAGCGGTTTGCCGGCCGCGGCCGCCGCCGACCGCGCCGCCGCCATCGAAACCCCCAGGATGGCGTTGGCGCCGAGCTTCGACTTTGACGGCGTCCCGTCCATCTCTATGAGGGTCTTGTCCAGGTCTTCCTGACGCGAGGCGTCCATGCCGACTACTTTGGGCCCGATGACCTTGTTGACGTTCTCCACCGCCTTCAGGACGCCCTTCCCCATGAACCGGCCCTTGTCGCCGTCTCGGAGCTCGAGCGCTTCCCGCTCCCCGGTCGACGCCCCCGAGGGCACGATGGCCCTTCCCAGAACCCCGCCCGCAACCACGTCCACCTCGACCGTCGGGTTGCCGCGGGAATCGAGGACCTCCCTCGCCTTCACGGCCGTGATCTTCACCGGTGCCATCTCGTCCACCCTGAAAATATTCCACAAGTTCAGACAAGGTCCCTTTTTCTAGCACGTCCAGTATTTCGTGACAACGCTTTTCTGGGGTCCGGCGGCCCGACGACCGTTTTGTGTTGCGCGCCGTTTCAACCGGCGTATAATCGGCTCCATGAGAATCGCCCCGATGCTGCTGGCGCTCCTGGCCGCCGGGTGCGCCGCGGCGGTGCCGGAGGAGGAGAAGCCCCGCCGCGTGGTCCTCTCGGAGCCCGCCCCGACGCCCGGCCCCAAGGCGGTCCCGCCGCCGCCTGACGAGTACGTGCAGGATTACCGGGACCTGGAGCGTTTCAGCGGCCGCTACGTCACCCTGGAAGGGGTATTCGGCCACATTCACTCACAGCACGGCGTCCTCAAGCTCGACAGCGGCCTGCTCGTATACATACCGCACTTCGACATCTTTCGGCGGGGCGACGACTGGATGAAATACGTGGGCCGCCGGTGCACCGCCGGAGGCATCCTGTACACGTTCACCAAGCCGGAGATCGAGGGATACCGGGGCCCCAGCCTCGAGATCCGTTATTTCGACGGGCCGGGCGACTGAGACGGCCGCCATATCCCCGCCGGCCGCCACGGGGCCGCGGTGATATCGAGCGAGGTCTACCTGGACAACGCGTTCGACCAGGGCTGTCTCCCGGCGGCCGCCTGCGGCCCCAACATGGTTTCCATCGGCAGCCTGACCAAGGTCCACGGCCTCGGGGGCATCCGAGTCGGATGGATCGTCGCACCGGATCGTATCCTGCGCAGGGCAAGGCAGGCGCTGGACTACCTGGAGTGCAACCTGCCGGCGCCAAGCGAGTCGATAGCCCTCGCCGCCATGCGCAGGGCGCCGGACCTCGCCCGGAGGCCCAGGATGATCGCCGCCCGTAACCTGGCGGCCGTGCGAGAATGGATCTGCGGGCGCGATGACGTGCGGTGAATGGAACCCGAAGGGGGAACGGTCTGTCTGATCCGCCTGCCGTCCGGGATGGACTCCGCTGCGCTCTCGAAGCTCCTGCGGGAAAGATACTCCACGCTGGTAGTGCCCGGCGAATATTTCTGGACGCCCGGCTTCATCCGCGTATCGTTCGGCATGGACGAGGATATCCTGCGCGAGGGTCTCAGGAACGTCGGGCAGGCGATCGACCTGATGAAGTCCCGAATGGCTTGACTCCGGCGCCCCCATCGTCAAGAATCGCGGTCCCCCCGAAAGGCGGGGGGACACGCGAACCCGTTGCATGGAGCCCGACACCATGAGATTCATCGCCGGAAAGCCCGCAGGGGAGACGCTGGCGCGGTTCATGTTCGAAGGCGATCCGGAAGATCTCAAGGACGCCGCCAGGGACAACAATTTTTCCGGCAAGGAGAAGGAGATACTGGTCCACTATCCCGCGGCGCCGCGGGAAGGCGCCCCCCGCCGCGTCATCGCGGCCGGGCTGGGTCCAAGGAAGTCCTTCACGCCCGAGAAGCTCCGCCGCGCCGCCGCCCTCGTGGGGCGCCAGGCGAAATCCCTTGCGCTCCGGCAGATCGCCCTGACGCTACCCCCCGGCGACCGCCGGGAGAACGCCCGCGCCGCCGTGGAGGGGATCGCGCTGTCCCTCTACGAATACAAGGCTTACAAGACGAAAGACAAGGCCCCGCTCAAGCTGCGGACGGTACGGATCGACGGCGACCCCGAGGCGGTCCGCCGGGGGGAGATATTCGCGCGCGCCACCTGCCGCGCCCGCGACCTGGTGAACGAGCCCCCCAGCAAGTGCACCCCGCGCGCACTGGCGGAGGCCGCGCGCGCCGCCTCCGGCGGGGGCGTCTCCGCGCGCGTCTTCGACGAGCGGCGCATCAGACGCCTGGGGATGGGCGGGCTCCTCGGGGTCTCCGCGGGATCGGCCGAGCCGCCCCGCTTCATCCACCTGACATATCGCCACCGGCGCGCCCGCTCCACCGTGGCCCTCGTCGGCAAGGGGATCACCTACGACTCGGGCGGCCTGTGCGTCAAGTCGGCCGAAAGCATGCTCCACATGAAGGACGACATGTCCGGCGCGGCGGCGGTGATCGCCGTGTTCCATGCGCTCCGGGAACTCCGTCCGCGCGTCGAGGTCCACGGCGTCATCGCCGCCACGGAGAACATGCCCGGCGGCTCCGCATACAAGACCGGTGACATCCTGCGCGCCATGAACGGCAAGACCATGGAAATCGTAAACACGGACGCCGAGGGACGCCTGATACTGGCCGACGCCCTTTCCTACGCATCCCGCCTCAAGCCCGACGCTATCCTGGACATGGCCACTCTGACCGGGGCGTGCGTCGTGGCGCTGGGGACCGACATCACCGGGGTATTCACCCGCGACTCCGACCTTCGCGACCGCCTTATCGAGGCCGGCCGCAAGGAGGGCGAAAAGCTCTGGCACCTGCCGCTCGAGGACGACTACAGGGAACTCATCAAGAGCGAGGTGGCGGACGTCAAGAACTCCGGCGGGCGCTGGGGAGGCGCGATAACGGCCGCCCTCTTCCTCCAGGAGTTCGTCGGCGAGGGGATACGCTGGGCGCACCTGGACATCGCCGGCCCCTGCTTCGTGGAATCGGAGAAGCCCTACCGCCCCGCCGGCGGCACCGGCGCCGCGGTGCGCACCATCCTGCGGTTCCTCGAGGATCTCGCCTGAGGCCCGCCCCTACAGCTCGCTCGTGCAGAACTTGCAGCGCTTGGCGTCCGGGTGCACCTGCTCCAGGCACTTGGGGCATTGTTTGGTCGCCGGGGGCGGGGACGGCGGCTGGGCACGCACGAAGGCCCTAGTGACCAGGAAGACGACCGTAGCGATGATGAGGAAGTCTACGAGCGTCCCCACGAAGTGGCCCACGGTGAAATTGAACCTCCAGAATCCGATCTTGACCGCCCTCCAGTCGCCGGCGGGCGTGATCACCCCCACGAAGGGCATGATCAGGTCGTCCACTATGGCCTTGACGACGTTGCCCACGGCTCCGCCTATGACCACGCCCATGGCCATGGAGAACATGTTCGTCTTCAGCAGGAACTCCCTGAACTCCTTGCCGAGGTTCATCGGATTCACGGCATCCTCCGATCAAAACACGAAACCAAGCCCCACGAAATAGGTGTCGTCGTACTTCTTGAGCCCCGCCGCCGGCTCGTGATCGTATTCGGTGATCACCCCCCCCAGTAGCGACCACCCGCCGCCGAGGGCGGTGCCGAGCGTCGCCTCGTTGCGGATCTGCCAGTCCTGGGAATCCTCGAAGTTCGGATAGAACGTGAAGAGATCCTTGAATTCGAACCCCAGCGGCAGCGCGACCCTCAGGCGCGCCGAGAGGCGCGCGCCCGCGTGCGACTCGTCCTCCTGGAGCTCATAGAAGTTGTTGTCGAAATACGCGACGCCCGCCTCCGCCGTCAGATCGATCCAGCTCTCCTTGAAAACCTCGTACCCAAGGCCGGTGGAAACCACCGTCCCCAGCTTGAGGTCCTTGAACCGGTCGGACTGCAACTCCACGCTGGCGAAGCCGTAGAGCCCCTCTACGATGATCTTCTGGTACTTCGCCAGGCCATAGCCGTTGCGCTCCTGGATCTCCCCGCTCCTCTCGCCGTATCGGAACACGAAACGCACGAGGAATAGATCATCCTCGGTGGCCCGCGTCCCCTCCCCCGCGATCATGCCCGACTTGACGTGCGTGTTGCCGTCGGTGGCCTTGGCCGAGATCGTCAGGCTCCCGTGCCACCGGGTGGGCGTCTCGTTGAGATGGGTGACGGCGCCGATCTCCACCTCGACCGGCTGGGCGGCGCCCTCGGTCTCGATCTTCAGGCGTCCCTCGGCGCCGGCCGAAAGCTTGCCCTCCAGTTTTTCCCCGGTCTTCAACTTCACCCGCATCTTCTTCTCGGTCTTCAAGGAAGCCACCTGTCCCCAGTCCACCTGGACGACCCCGGCGTAGGGCGTCTTGAAGGCCAGCTTGCCCTTCGCCATGGAAAGCACCTCTCCCCTGAGGCGGTCGCCGTTCTTCAGAGCCAGCTCGTCCGCGCTCGCCGACGGCCCCGCGATAACGGCCGCCAGGAGCGACATCCGAAGTTTCCTCATGATCCCACCTTTCATCATTGGACAGTCCGTGAAACTTAGCAATCCCAACAACGCGTTCAATGGAAAAACTCGGTGACGGCACCGCAACGGTGCCTATCGGCCGCGAGCGGCGAGGGACTCGAAGAGCTCCAGGTACCTCGGCACCATTGATTCGATAGAATAATCCCTCTCTGCGCTCTCCCGCGCCCGAGCCCCGACGGCGCTTCTGAGGCCTGGATCCTCCACCAGCCGGGCCAGCCGGTCCTCCCAATCCCCAAGCGTCCCGGCCAGGAAGCCGTTGTCGCCGTCGCGTATGTAGAGCCTGTTGGCCCCCACGTCGGAAGCCACCACCGGCAGTGCCGACGCGAAATAGGCCAGGACCTTGGTGGAGACCTTCCCGCGCGTCCAGGGATCCTCGACCAGTGGCGCTACCGCGATGTCGAAGCCGGCCACCTCCTCCGCCTCCGTCCCCGCCGCGTACGGCCGGTTCACCAGCCGGACATCCTCCATCGACAGCGGCTCCTCGCAGACCACCCGCACCTCCAGCCCTTCGAACCTGCGGCAGAGGCGCACCAGCGGGGTCCTGATTATCTCCATGGACGGCAGGTTGGAGGGCGTCCCCATCCATCCTATCGTGACGCGTTCCCGGTCGGCCTCGCGCCGCCTCGGGGGCCAGCGGGAAAGGTCGATGACGCTCTGGAAGACCTTGACCCTTTCCTCCGGTGCCCCCGCCCGGCGGGCCAGCTCGCCCAAGTATTCGTTGGTCGTGACCACCGCGTCGGCGATCCGCACGATCCTGCGGAACCGCCTCTCGCGCGCCGGAGATTCGCGCACCGCGCCCTCGTCGGTCCTCTTGAGCATCACCACGTCGTCGAACTCGAAGACAAGGGACTTGGCGTGCTTCCGCAGGCGGTTCGCCAGGAGCTTCGGGAGGAGCCTCTTCTGGAGGAAGACGACGTCGTAGGCGGCCCCCTTCTTGCAGATCCCCAGTCGCCCCAGCATGCTCCGGGGCCATTCCTCCACGTCGCAGACCACGCCCGCCCGCCGGAAATGGGGTATGAACTGCAGCACGCGCCACTTGGCGCTGGGAGATTCCGGTTTGACGGTCAGGAAGAGGATCTTCACGGATGGGGAGTATCTCACACCAAGCCCGGACAGACAAGCCGCGCGTCATGCGAGCCGCGCGGCCGTCCCCCGCGCGCCGGCGCCGACGGATGTCAGGCGCCCGAATCCCATTGCCCGAGAAAGGATGGAAGCATAAAATACGCGCGAACCGGCCGCCCCGCAAACGGGGGCCGAAAGGCATATGGCCGAAACCCGTCCCGGCAAGGCCCGCCCCGACGAGGCGACCGGCGGCAGGACGCCGATCAGCCTGAAGAACGGCATAGCGGTCCTCGACCCCCGTCCATTCGCCCGAGGGGCGTTCGGGGAGATATATATCGGCCGCATCGCAAACCCGATCGCGCTGCTGGCCGAGCGCGTCGTGTGGGGCGAGGAGAGCCCCCACTGGCTGGGGCTCGACGACATACCCTACCAGGAACCCGGCCCCGAGCGGGACGGCGGCGCCGCCTGGCTGCCCACGCCGATCGCCGACCCAGCCCAGTGCAAACGCGTCTATGCCGCCGCCGCGCGGCTCTGGAACGATTACCAGTCGCGCCGGCGCCAGGATCCGGCCCGCGCCGCCGAGGAGTTCCGCGACCTACTGGCGCTCCTGGATCCGCTGCTTCTGCAGGATCCCGAGATAGCCGTCAAGGTGCTCGTGCCTCCGTCCGGCGGCGACCCCGAGGCCGACCAGCGGATCGTCGAGGACTCGGTGCGCCGCTTCATCAAGGAGAACCACATCCTCAGCAGGATCCGCCACCCCGGGATCGTGCGGCGGTTCGGGCGGGTGAAAGATCAGAAGATGGGGTGGTGCCTGTTGATGGAGTACATCGTCGGCGAAACTCTCGACGAGCACCTGCGGCGGTACGAGGGCCGCCGCATGCCGCTGCCCGTGGCAGTCCAGCGCATCCGCGACGTCGCCAAGGCGCTCCAGCACGTACACAAGCAGGGCGTCATCCACCGCGACCTGAAGCCCGCCAACATCATGATCCGCGAGGACGACGGCCGCGCCGTCATAATGGACTTCGGCATAGGCAAGTGGGCCGGGGAGTCCCAGACCCAGCAGCTGACGATCCCGGGATCACGCATCGGCACCCCGCGATACATGGCCCCGGAGCAGGCCGTCCCTGACGGGGCGGTTTCCCAGGCCACGGACATCTACCAGCTCTCGACGGTCTTCTTCGAGCTCGTCACGGGCCGCGCCGCCTACGAGGGAATGGACCACACCGAGATATTCACGTGGCTGGGGGACGCCTCCAAGCGCCACCCGCTTTACGTGGCCGACTGCCTCCCGACGGTCCCGCGGGACATCGAGACGCTGATAGAGGTCGGCAGGGACAAGGATCCCTCGAAGCGGTGGACCATAGAGGAGTTCCAGGCCAAGCTCGACGAGATCATCGCCCGCGGACGCTACGAGGAGGCCGAACCGTGGTGCCCGCAGGACCCCGGTGAGATACGCGAGACCCTCCGGCGCACGCGCATGCGCCGCAAGGAGTCACACTGGGAGGAGCACCTGCTGGAGACCAAGCTGCACTACGCGGATCTCCAGGGGCGCATCGACGAGGCCCGCCGACTGTTCCAGGCGGGTTCGCACGTCGAGGCGCGCGCGGCGCTCCAGGAGGTGGCCAAGGAGGTCCAAACGCTCCCTTCACGCTACGACCCGATCCGCAACGAGGTGGAAATCCTCGCGCGGGAGGTGGAGCTGGTCCTCGCGCGCCGGGACGTCGAGCAGATACTCGCCACGGCGGAGCAGGACTACCAGGCCCAGCGCTTCCCGGAGGCGGGGGCGCGCCTACAGGCGGCGGCCCAGCGGCTGGGGGGGCTGCCCGGCGACGCCTTCGCCGACCTCCACGAGCGCCACCGGCGACTCAATGAGGTTTACGAGGCGCAGCACCGCTCGTTCGTGGATCTCTTCAACACGCTGCGCAGATCTTTCGTCGTCAAGATACAGCAGCGTTGCGACGAGCTGCGCGAGCTGGCGGCCGCCGGGAAGGCGGTGGATATCTCGGCGATCCGGGATCTCCTCCAGCAGGTCGCGACGGCGGAAACTAACCTGAAGCTTATCCAGCGGGATCGGGTGGGGCCCGCCTACGACCGCACCCAAGGCGACCTCCGCGCCCAGCGGGCGGCGCTGGAGGCGATGCTTCGGGGGAACTAGCCCCGGGTCACCTCCGGCGGCGCGGCAGGAAGAAGGCGATCCCCAGAAGCGCCGGCAGGAGACCGGCGGTCCCCGGCGAGGCCGATACGCTCGAGCCTCCCCAGCAGGCGTCGTTTATGCCGTCGTTGCCGTTCGGATGTTCACGCCCATCTTCCCCGCCGGGCGGCGGAGGCGGCGGCGTGATATGGGGCCCCGGCTGGCCCCCGCGGGGCGAGCTGGTCGTGTAGAGCTGCGTGCCGGGGACGGTCTCGAAGGACTGCCCATCGCTGCTCTCCCAGTAGAGCTCCGCGACGGCGCCGCCGGCGTTCTCGTAATACTCCATGATTATGCTGTACTGGTACCCGGCCTGCAAATAGACCATGCCCCCGTACCAAGTGGGCCCCATGTCCCTCCACTGGTCGATCAGCGGGGGATATGCCTGCGCGGGATCGTCGATCCACAGGCGAACGCCGTCGTCGGTCCGGGTGTAGAACGTGTAATATCCCGTGTATCGCGGCTCGATCGAGCCCGACCACCTCACGAGCACGCCATCGGTGGGGGTGCCTCCGGTAAGGGGGCCGATATTGCCGTTGCCCCAATTGAAGTTGATCGAGGAGTCGGTCCTGGTGGCCGTAGGCGAGGCGGGGAATGTAGGCTGGGCGGCGGGGGGATCTATGTCATAGTAATCCCCAACCAATCCCGAACCAAGGCCCGGCGGCACCGGCGTCTGCGTGACGGGATTGGGCGGCGACTGAATCGTGCCGAATGACAGATCGGTGACGGTGGCCGTCGCCAGCTGGGCGTCGTCGTGGGCGGTCACTGCGATCCCCACCTCCACCGGATCGGTCATCGTGACATTGACGGCCCCAAGGAAAGTCCAGATGGTCCCGTTGCCGGAGTAGTATCCGAAGAACGTGTTCCCCCGCCGTATAAGCTTTACCCACACAGGTGCCGTGGTGACAACCCCCTGTGTATTGCCGCACCAGCCCCCTGCCGTCTGGCGCCACTGGAGGTTGAGTCCGTTGCTCGGGGTCACGCAAACGTAGGCGTAGACCGCCCCCCTCTCGTTGTTGTCCACCGGGTTCGTGATGGCGTTCTGGCGCACCATCACCCCTGCCTTCGCCCAAGGGTTCGTGCTGCCGGAAAGAGAAACCACCCGCGCCACGAGCTGGAAATCGCCGCTGGTCTGCTGGTGAACGAACTGGAATTCGTCCTGCGGCAGCGGGTTGCCGGCGCCGTCATCGATGGTCCAGATGTCCGCTCCTGAGCCGTTGACGGTATAGGTTCCATTCGAGTAGCTGCTGCCGCTGCCGGTGTTGCCCGTGCCGTTGTCGTTGACGTGGGTGTCAACGTAGGGGGGTATCTGCCCCTCCGCCGGGGCCGCAAAGGCCAGGAAAACCGCAGCCGCCACGAGCGGCGCGACACAGCCAACCGCATTATGCCTCATAAACCACCCCCGCAAACGACCCTTGTGATTTCAATTATATGCAACCTTCCACGGTGCCGTCAACGGTTTCACGATACCTATTCAATTTCGAGCATGCATAACTTGATCGTGGTGACGTCCTCGGCGCCGGGTTGATATACTGTGGCTCGATGGCCGGACGGTGGAAGGAGCGGCTGGAGCGCCTGGGCCGCGCTAGCGAAGAGGCCCGGCGGCGCGAGCTGCGCTCGCTCACCGTGGCCGGGGCCGCCCGGATACTGGAAGGACTCCTTTCCAACCCCGTCCGCGCCCCGCGGCGGAGGCGCCGCCACCCGGTGTCGCTCTCCAGAAGGATGAGGAAACGACATGTCTGATCCGCGAAGCGTCTTCCTGGCGGCGGTCGAGGCCGCCGAATCGGGCCCCTTCCCATACATGCTCTACGGCGGGCTGGCGGCGGGCCTCTGGGGGGAGCCCCGATACACCGAGGACGTGGACATCGTCCTGTTCATCCCCGAGCGCGACGCCCTCAGGTTCCTCCGCGCCGCGGCCAAGGCAGGCTTCGCGGTCGACGAAAGCCTCGCGATCCAGCAGCTCCAAGTGAGCGGCTGGGCGCGCCTCCCGCTGGGCGGAGAGAAAAGCCCCTGGCACCTGGACATCACGCTCGGGGACTCCCCCTTCGATCGGAGCGCCTTGGCCAGGAGGAGACAGGTGACGCTCTTCGGCAAGCAGGCGTGGGTGGCCTCGCCCGAGGACGTCGTCATCTACAAGCTGGTTTCGGGGCGGGACCGCGACCTCATGGACGTCCGCCAAATCGGCCTGCGCCAGAAATCGCTGGATGCGTCATACCTGAGGAAATGGGCCTCCTGGTGGGAACGCCAGGGGATAGAGAAGATCTCCCGGCGCGTGGAGGCGCTGCTGGCCGGCGCGAAATCGCCCCCCGCAACAGGTCCCGATAGCGGTACTGCGGAAAAATGTTGATGATGTCGGTCTTATCCCCTTATCATCTTGCCCCGACCTTCGGGAGGGAAAATGGTTCTTAGAAGCGACGTGTGCAAGCTCGCGATCGGGCTCATTCTGACCTCCTCCGGGGTCGTTTGGGCCCAGGAATCCAAGGGCGATGGCGGCGCCGACGCCGCGGGGGAACCGCTTGGCATCAAGGTCGGCGCGGGGTACTCGCTGTGGATCGGGGATCTCGACTTCGAATGCCGGACGTCCACCGAGGTCACCGAATATGACGTGAAGGCCATGAACGGCGCGCAGGTATTCGGCCTAATGGAGGTGTCCGAGGGATGGAGCGCGAGGCTGGCGGGCGACTTCCTCTTCGGATCCGACATGAACGCCATCATCGGGTCGCTGGGGGTTGTGTACACCCCCGCCGGCCTGCTGCGGGAGATCATGGATGAATTCAGGGACGCCCCGGTCGATATGAGCTTCAGGGCGTCGGTACTCTTCGGCAGGCTGGACTACGGAGACGTGGAGGGCGACTTCGATCCGGGATTGGGTTTTGAGGCCGGCCTTTCCTTCAGATGGGGCCTGGACGAAATCCTGGACGGCCTTGGGATCAGCCTGGACATCGCCGGGCGTTACATCAGGTTCGAGTTCGACGCCGACGACACCGTCGTGGAAGCCGACGACGAGGTCGGGGGTTTCGGCCTGAGCGTCGTGGCGGGGATCTCATACTCGTTCTGAGGCGTGTGCCGCTTATCCGCCCGGTGCGCCGGCCGACGTGGATGATCCCCCCGGCGTAATATTAAACGCCGGCCACCGGCTTGCTCGGCCCGATTGAAACCGGAGAAACTCATGCCTGACAAGGCGCCGTGGATCACTTACCGCCCTCAACTGAAGGTGCTCGACTGCACCATCCGCGACGGGGGCCTCGTCAACGACAGCCAGTTCACGGACGAGTTCGTCCGCGCCGTGTACGAGGCGTGCCTCGAGGCGGGCATCGACTACATGGAGATCGGCTACAAGAACTCGCCGGCCCTCTTCCCGCCGGGACAGTTCGGGTCGTGGCGCCACTGCCGCGAGGAGGACGTCCGCCGCGTCGTCGGGAAGCACGACTCCCAGGCCACGGGGCTGAAGCTCTCCGTGATGGCCGACGCCGGCGGGAAGAGCGACTGGAAGGTCCAGATCGAGCCCAAGGACAAGAGCGTGATCGACATGGTGCGCGTTGCCTGCTACGTCAACCAGATTCCCGAGGCGGTCGCGATGATCGAACACGCCCACCGCATGGGCTACGAGACCACCTGCAACATCATGGCGGTTTCAACCGCACAGGACGTGGAGATAGACCAGGCGCTGGAGGTCCTCCGCTCCACCCCGGTGGGCACCGTCTACGTGGTCGACAGCTACGGCGCCCTCTACCGGGAGCAGATCGACAACCTGGTGACCAAGTACCAGAAGACGCTCGAGGGGACCGGCAAGGAGATCGGGATTCACGCCCACAACAACCTGCAGCTGGCCCTGGCCAACACAATCGAGGCGATCATCCTCGGCGCCAACCGCGTGGACGCCTCGATGATGGGGTTCGGGCGCGGGGCGGGCAACTGCCCTATCGAGCTCCTGATGGGATTCCTCCGCAACCCCAAGTTCAGGCTGCGCCCGATCCTCAAGGTGTTGCAGGAGCAGTTCATCTCCCTTCAGAAGAAATACGAGTGGGGCCCCTTCGTGCAGTACAACCTGACGGGGTACTACAACCTGCACCCCAAGTCGGCGATCAAGGCCAGATCCGGCCCGGAGCGCGACAACTACGTCGCGTTCTTCGACCAGATCATCGGTGACGTCTAGTGCCGAGGATTCCTCTCCAGGGCCAGGCGGCTGTCTCGAACACCCCTCCCGACGCGAGAAGTATATCCCGGCGACGCGGCGCGGGCAAGAAGTCGCTCAGAAAAAATCTTTCAAGCGCCGCGCAAAAGCCAGCTTCCCGCCGCGGGCCCGACGGGCCATTTTCAAGTCCCGTCTCTACGGATCGACGCCGATCCGGTGGTGCCGGAGGCCGGACTCGAACCGGCAACCTACGGCTTATGAAACCGCCGCTCTGACCATTGAGCTACCCCGGCGATCCAAGGGGCCGACATAATAACTCCGCCGTCGATCCCAGGCAATATCCGTCGGCCGAGCGCTCGAGCGCGCACTCACGGCCGCGCCCGCAAACGCTCGAGCGTTTCGACGACCGCCTCGGGCCTTATCAAGGACCTGAAAACCACGACGCCTTCGGCCGGCGCCGCCCCGGGGCGCAGGTTCCGCGCCGGTACCGCCAACAGCATCCGCCTGCCGCGGATCCTGCGGCACGTCTCACGCTTGCGCTCCAGGTATTCCGGCGTCCAGAATCCCACGATCTCGAAGAGCACCTCAGTGCCGTCGTCGTGGCGGAAGACGAAGTCGGGGACGAAGACCGCCTGCGCCTCGTGGACCACCTCCGCCTCGCGCAGCAGCCGCCAGCCGCCGCGCCGCTCGCCGAACCGGGCCGCGAACGACGCCTCCAGCGCCGAGTCGAACTCCTCGGGGGGCGGCAGGTGGCTGCGGAACCCGTCCCGATCCGAGAGCGTCAGCCGCGCCTTGCCGCCCCAAGGCGGCCGGAGCACGGCCTCCATCGACCAGTTCCTGCACGCCAAGAGGGCCGGCAGGAAACGCGCCATGTTGACACCGTACCGCCGCGTATCCGCCAGCACAGACGCCGGCCCGGCGAACTCGAACCTGTACCCGGACTGCCCTAGCCTGCGGATCTCGTGCAGCAGCCCGGCGAGCTTGGCGTAGCGGAGTATAGTCTTGAAGTCGTCCCCGGCGGTGACCACCATCCTCTCCGCCCTGTACAGGCACGCCTGGAGCTGGGCCACGTTGTACCTGGACAGCAGCGCCTCGGCCGTAGGGTAGCCCACGAATGCCCGCAGCCTCTGGAAGTCGATCACGTCCGCGTACAGATCGGCATCGATCTCCTCCCACGGGCGGCCGATCTCCCGCGCGATCAGCGCCTTGACCGCGGCCTCCCCCGATTCGAAGAGTCGGTCGGGCTCCTTGACGAGCGGATGCAGCGGGGCCGCCATGCCGAAGACCTTCAGCCGCAGCGCCGCCGCCTTCCCCGCGCGATCGACGTCGTATTCGGCCGCGTCGTCGAGTAGTTTCTGAAAGGCCCTTATCCGGCGCCATTCGCAGTCGGGCTCCGCCGACAATATGCCCTCCACCGAGCGGTGTAGATCGCGCCGGGTGCGGCCGATGCCCGTCCGGTAGACCGCCATCATCCTCTCCGCGTAGGCCAGGTAATGGCGGTGCGCGGAACGAGTCAGCCGATCCGGCCGTGCCCTCCCCCGCTCATAGACGACGATGGCGTGTTCGCCCGTAAGCATCGCTCCTGCGCCTCATGCGGGAACGCTCCTCCTCGCGCGTGTCCTCCGTGACGACCTCGTAGAGGACGGCCCGAGCCTCCCCGCTCTTCCTGAGGATCCTGCCGAGCCTCTGCTTGGCCTGACGCGTCGAGGCCTGCCCCCCTATGACCACCGCCACCTTGGCCGAAGGCACGTCCACGCCCTCGTCAAGCACCCTGTTGGCCACGATCGCTGGGAACCGTCCGGACGCGAAACCGTCGAGGACCTCCAGTCGCTCGCGCTTCCGCGTGTGCGACAGGATCGCCGGGATCAGGAAGCGCCGCGAGACGTCAAGGGCCATGGCGTTCGAACCGGCGAAGACGAGGATTCGCTCCCCCGAATGGAGCCTGAAGACGTCCTCGAGCACCCTGAGCTTCTCCTCCGCGCGGTCCTCAATGGACTGCCGCAGGCAGAAGGCGCGCCGCGCCCTGCGCGCCTCCGGATCCCGGCCGGACTCGGCGCACAGATCCCTCCAGTCGTAGTCCTTCCGCTCCCGGCGCCGCGCCAGGAGAAACCTCCTCACCGTGCTGCCGGCCTCGTCGTAGGCGGCCTGCTCCCGCGTCGTCAGCGCCACGGGCACGCGCACCACGTGGTAGTCGGCCAGGATCCTGCCGGCGGCCTCCGGCAGCCCCATGCGATAGACAACCGGCCCCACGAGCAGCTCGAGATCGACGTGCAGGCCGTCCGATCTCTCGGGCGTGGCCGTCAGAGCAAGCCTAAGCGGCGCCGTAGAGAGCAGCGCCGACTCCCGGTAGCACCTGCCGGGCAGGTGGTGCGCCTCGTCGTAGACCAACAACCTGAAACCCGCGCCGATCTCCCCCGCGTGGATGTAGGCGCTGTCGTATGTTGTGACGGTCACGGGCCTCAAGTTGCGGATCCCGTCCCCAACTATCCCGGCGTCGTACCCGAGCCCGGCCAGGATGCGCCTGTGCCACTGGTACATCAGGTCGCGCACGGGGGCCACCACGAGGGTCGCCGCGCGCGTCTCGGCCATGATCGCCAAGGCCACCTCGGTCTTGCCCGTCCCGGTGGGCATGATTATCTGTCCGCGTCCCGAGGCCGCCCGCCAGGCGGCCGTCGCGTCCCTCTGTTCCGGACGGGGCGGCGGCAGGCAGACGCGGGGCCACGAAACGGCCGGCGGCGCCGGGACGCGGTCCTGTAGGCGACTCCCGTACATCAGCCTCAGCGCCCCCCTGACCGAGCAGTAATGAATGGCCCCGCAGCGCCAGGCGTTTATCCGGCCATCCCACCGCCATGGATACGCCCTGATCTCTTCCGGCCCCGGACCCGACAGGACAAGCGTCCCGCGGTCAAAAGAGAGAACCACCGGCGCGACCTGATTTTCTTCCCCGCCGGACATGCTACACCCGGCCTGATGATCGTCACCCCCTCCGGCCGTGTCAAGTCCGACCGCGCCCGCCCAGGAGTTCCCCATGAGTCCGTGACGGCGGCGCCGGCCGGGCAGCGGGACGCCGTGGGAGTGGTGATACACCAGCTCGGGACGAACCCTCAGCGCAGCCGCCCCGCGGCGGC
>FWPU01005507.1_pt1 | contig 27321 bp, 14 predicted proteins | sample 2228361 | NCBI WGS metagenome assembly FWPU01 (sample SAMEA103939777, study PRJEB20133) | metagenome
ACTACCGTCAATGACAATACGGTCGTTGAATAGTTGAGTGCTCATTGCAAGTTCTACTTCATCTTGTTGAGAACGGGAACCTTTGCGATAAGAAAGACCAAAATCTATCTGATTGCTGAATTGATTCAGCCAATTGCTCACTTGATTTGATAAGAGTTCTGTTCCACTTTGTAAACCGGCATTTCCCTCTCCTGTTGCTGTAGTATTTCCGGCCATTGGCACAAATCTGTTTAACACCAATAATGAAAATACTTGCTGGGTGATCAAGGGATTGTTTTTAGCTGTTCCACCGGCGTATAAAATTGCATTGACTCTTTGGCGGGTCGTTGCATCAATGGTGGGCAATTCTATTTCGAATTCTACATCAGGTTGGGCCAGTTGATTCAACAAATGCATCCTGACATTGACAGGAACCTTTTTTTTGAATTGTTGAGAAGAATCATTAAGCAACGTAGCTAATGCAGCCCTTGTTTTATAGGTAGCATATAAATTTATGTTACCATCAAGCGGATCGCCATTCCAACTTATTTCGCCGCCTTTTTCGATGATAAACTTTTTGTTAACTAGATTTTGCATCGTAAACAAATAATCTCCTTCTTCTACCACATAATCTCCAAACATTCTAAAAGTTCCGTTTTCATCAATTTGCAGATTGATGCGTCCACTTCCACGGGCACGTAAAACATCTCCTACTTTTTCGTCGAAAATCATTCTGAACTCAGCTTCAGGCGTGACTGTTACATCAAAATTCATTGTCAAAACAGGCCCTTGGTCTTCCTCGATTTTATGTTTCTCACCTTTTACTTCTTCCTTTACGTTAATAAAATTTACAAATCCAAACTCAGAAACTTCTTCAGGATTACTCAAAGGCAAATTTAATTGGGTATTGTGTAGGGTTGTCACATTGGCTTCTATCATTATTTTGTCTTCAAAACCACTTATATTTACCACACCTTTGGCATATGCAGTGCCGTAAAAAGTGGTATTATGTTCGGCCTTGGTGTTGATAAATAAAAATTTGTCTGTAAACAATCCAATATCAAAGTTGAAATTTTTTAGATTTTTATGCAGAATATTTGCATTTAGAATGGCTGAATTATTTTTTTCATCATATATTCTCACATTGTTGAATCCAATCCAATCCGGTTCAATTTGAATATTATTTTTGCCGGGAATGGTATAGGAAGTCTGCAGGTAATCCACTTTCAATTTTATATTGTTGGTAACAAGGTTGGCTACCAAAACGGGCTCTTTGATTGTGCCGGTAATGTTAATTTCTCCTTCTAGCTGTCCTCCTAAATTGGAAAATACACCGGTTAAATAAGGTTCCAATAATTTAAATTCAGCTTCTTTAAATTTGATTTGGTGATTCATCTTTACCTGTTCGCCTGTTTTTTTCATAAAAGCAAATAACTCAAGCACACGCTTATTGTCTTTAATGATCTCTCCTTGTGCTTTAAACATTTGATTTTTTTGATCTGCTTCATTTTGAAAAGCAACTTCCCCTATATAAATTTCAGAAAATTGAAATGAATCAATGGACAATTGACCATAATTGAAATATAGGGTGTCTTTTTGATATATGGTTTGTTGGGTGTTTAAAAATCCTTTTAAGGTTTGCAGGCCTTTGTCAAATGAAGCAAGATAATTTATATCAAATTTTTTAATTGAAATTTTGAGCGGGTTTGTCCGTTCGACCGTATTACCATTGATTAATATCTCGCCCAAACGGTCCGTGGCTTTGAGAGAATCTACAAAAATGGAATGCTTGGTATATGCACTCCAACCATAAGAAGTTATATCCCATTTTCTGTCGTTAACCACAACCAAACTCGAATCCAATTTAAAATACACACTGTCGGCCAAATACCGTAAACCGAAATTTATGTCAGCCAGATTTGCAATCGAGTCATTATTTTGCCAACGCAAACGGCCTTGTATATTATTGTTAAACAACTTGCTGTCGAAACGGATATTGTCAACACTTAAAGAATCATCAATTTTTATAGAGCCAATACCTGAATTGACCAATAAATAATTTCCGGAAGTATTTACATTTAACCTAAAATTGTCGACCAATTTATTCAACACGATAAAATCAACAGGGTCAACTTTTGCATTAAATTTTCCGTGAATAATACTTCCATGAATTTTTATCATCTTTTTTAAGTAAAAATCTTTTGCAAATAAATGTAAGGGTTGATTGATAGAAGTGTCGGCTTCAATAGTAAACCGAAGGTCAAACACAGTATCGTTTTTTAATTTTTTGGGAATGGAAAAATAATCCGGCAAAAATTGATGAAGGGTATATTGAAAATACTCCGGCAAATGCTCCGGAATATATGAACCTGTAAAATGAAAAACCAATTCATTGGATGTCAAACTTATTACTCTATTTTTGTTGAACTGGTCAAAAACTATTGAGATGGTTTGGGAAACAAAACTATCGTTCTCAGACAAATACAAAAGGTCGTTTATTTCTATTTCACCGGATATTGTATTAACTTCAAGTCCTTTGGTATTGATATTTACCTTAGCAGATAAAGTTACTGATGTGTCGGGAAGAGGAAAGTTAATGGCTGCCGGTTTTATTTTGACGATATTGGCATAAAAATTCAAAATAGGTCTTTCATGCATAAAATCAATTTCACCATTGTAATTTAAAACCAGATTGGGGTCGTTGATGGTTAACTTACCTGTATATTTTTGATTTGATAACTCTCCATCTAACTCGATATTTTGATAAGTATAACGATTAAATTCTAACGCGTCAAAACGACCGCTAATTTTGGATGAGAAATCATGTTTATTTTTGTAATTGAAATTTGCATCCACTATAAAAGACATTTTACCTACCGGCAAAGTCGGGTCATATTTGTGCAGGTTGACAATTCCGGATTTTAAGTTTCCTTTTACGGTAAGCAAATCATTTTTGTTTTTGACATTAATATCCATTTTAACATTGCCGGCAGAACATTTTAATGACCCAAATACGGTAATATCGTTTAAAAAACCATGTATTTGACCATGATAGATAACGGGACTAATTCTATGGAATTTTTCCCATTCTTTATTTGGCAGGTCAATCAAGTGCATGGATTGAATATCGGCAGCCGTAGTGGAAAATTGATCAATATCTGCGATAATTAATGTTTTATCAAGTTCCGGGAGGCCACTTATTTTTACATTGCCTGTGACATAAGTTAAATGACCGGTTGAAAGATTCATATTTTTTAATTTTAAATTCCCAAGCGTGCCACGTAAACGGGATTTAAAGTGTATTTGCTGATTAGAAAAATTTTCAGGCAATTGTGTAAAAAAATTTAAGTCACTTATAGCAATTTTTGCCGTATCAATATCCGAATTGATATAAACACTATTGAAAAAGTCAGAAAAATCGCTAAGTTGTGTGGTTTGCAGTTGTATATCTCCTTTCAAAAAAGTATTGTTCGTTTTCAGAATAGTTTTATCAAATACTAATCCCGATTGACTGAGTTTAAAAAATGTCTGTAAATGTCGTATAATCAGACCGCTTTTTTCGAATGCTGTCAATCGTTCCACAGGTATTTCAATAGTATCTGAAAAAAAATCCGGATGATTGGCTATTAGATTTATTTTATCAAGAGTCAAATAATTAAAATCAATGAGAGACAAATTTTCCTGTTTCGGGATATTATAATCCCACATGCAAAAGCGTCCTTGATGAATGAGAATTTTTTGAATTTTCAGGGGGATTTCAGAGGCGCTTGTATCGGTAGTGTCTTTTGAAGCCAGCTGCATTAACCATTTATCAAGATTTGTTTCTTGTTCATTTTTATATGTAATCAGTTTAAATACCGGATGATTCAATGAAGCAAGATGCAAGTAGATTTTATTTTCATTAAATGCATAATGGTATGTGGCCAATACCTTTTCGGCATAAATCAATGTGTCGTGATGATGATCACGTATAAGCAGACGATGAACAATTAATTGATTTAGGGGACTCACATCCAAATAGTCAAATGAAATATTAAATGCCTTGGCAGGGTTAAACCTGTCGATCATTTTTTTGGCAACAAAGGTTTGCACGATTGGCATTAACATAAGAGTGACAAATAGGCCTAATAAAATAAGGGCTACAATAAAAAAACGTGCAATATATTTCAGTGTTTTTTTCAATTAAGTAGAGGTTGAAATTATTTTACAAAAATACGTGGTTATTTATGAAAATATAACGTCCGTCAATTTATAATGATTTAAAAATTTACAAAATGTTGAATTAAATGTCAAAAAATAATCCCATTCTATTTATAAAGTTCTGAAATTTGTGGACAAAGGAAATGAAAGATAAAGTGCATATATTGGCCATTGAATCTTCGTGCGACGATACGTCAGCAGCAGTTTTGGAAAATCTGAAAGTAAAATCCAATATTATAAGTTCTCAAAATGTACACCAGAAATATGGCGGTGTGGTGCCTGAGCTTGCTTCCAGAGACCATGAAAAAAACATTGGTTGGTTGGTTGACCTTTCACTAAAAGAAGCCGGGATTGATCTAAAAGAAATAGATGCTATAGCGGTAACACAAGGTCCCGGATTGCTTGGTTCATTGATAGTTGGTGTGAATTTTGCCAAAAGTTTGGCAATGGCCATTGAAAGACCTATAATTGCCGTCAATCACATGGAAGCACATGTGTTGGCCCATTTTATCGACGATCCAAGAATTCATCAAGGTCTACGGTTTCCTTTTTTGGCACTGACTGTTTCCGGTGGACACACTCAGCTATATTTGTGGGAAAGTGACGTTCAATATACAATTTTGGGACAAACATTAGATGATGCGGCGGGAGAGGCCTTCGATAAAATTGCCAAGTTGCTTGGGTTGCCTTATCCCGGTGGTCCCATGATAGACCGCTTATCACAAAAAGGAAATGCCGGAAAATTTTCATTTCCACATCCTAAAGTTGAAGATTTTCACTTTAGTTTTAGTGGATTAAAAACAGCAGTTTTGTATTTCCTGCAGGATAAAACCAAAGACGACCCGGATTTTATTTCACGAAATTTACATAATATAGCTGCATCTGTACAAAAAACAATTGTGGATATTTTACTTTCCGAAGTTGAAAAAGCCATTGCACATACCGGCATCAGACAATGGGTAATATGTGGTGGGGTTTCTGCTAACTCATTGCTCCGCTCCGAAGCTTTGTTGTTGGCCCAAAAAACCAAAACAGAAGTTTTTATGTTACCTTTAGAATATACCACCGATAATGCTGCCATGATTGGAGCTGCGGCTTGGTTTAAATACGAAAGGGGACTTTTCAGCCCCCTTTCGTTCGCAGCAAAAGCCCGTTTATAAACTCATGCGTCAACTTTGGCGTATTTTGCATTCTTTTCAATAAACTCCCGTCTTTGAGGCACATCATCTCCCATCAATATGGAGAATGTGTGATCGGCTTCAGCAGCACTTTCGATGGTTACTTTTCTCAAGGTACGTGTTTCCGGATTCATTGTAGTTTCCCACAATTGTTCGGCGTTCATTTCTCCCAAACCTTTATAGCGTTGCACCGTAACAGAACTTTCTTTGCCTTTACCTTTCAATTCTTGAATGGCTTGATCCCTTTCTTTATCATTCCAACAATAACGTTGTTCGTTGCCTTTTTTTACAAGATACAAAGGTGGTGTGGCAATATAAAGATAACCATGCTCGATAATCTCTTTCATATAGCGGAAAAAGAATGTCATAATCAGAGTGGTAATGTGGCTTCCATCCACATCGGCATCACACATGATAATAATCTTGTGATATCTCAGACCGCTTAAATCCAGGGCTCTTTCATCTTCTTCCGTTCCAACCTTGACACCCAAGGCTGTGTATATGTTTTTAATCTCTTCATTTTCAAAGATTTTATGTTGCATGGCTTTTTCAACATTCAAAATTTTACCCCGCAACGGTAATATTGCCTGAAAATTCCTGTTTCTTCCTTGCTTGGCGGTACCACCGGCAGAATCACCCTCAACAAGGAAAATTTCACATTTCGATGGATCTCTTTCAGAACAATCGGCAAGTTTTCCGGGCAATCCGGTCCCGCTCAAAACATTCTTGCGTTGCACCATTTCACGGGCTTTCCGGGCAGCATGTCTTGCCTGAGCAGCAATAATCACCTTATTGATAATTTGCCGTGCAGCCTTAGGATTTTCTTCCAGATAGTTTGTCAACATCTCACTCACTGCCTGATCAACAACACCCATCACTTCGTTGTTTCCCAATTTTGTTTTGGTTTGCCCTTCAAATTGTGGCTCTGCAACTTTTACTGAAATTACCGCTGTAAGACCTTCACGAAAGTCATCTCCATTAATTTCAAACTTGAGTTTTTGCAACATTCCACTCTCTTCGGCATATTTCTTCAAAGTTCTGGTTAATCCTCTTCTAAAACCCGCCAAATGTGTTCCTCCCTCGTGAGTATTGATATTATTCACATACGAATGAACATTCTCGGAAAACGAAGTATTATACACCATGGCTATCTCAACAGGCATACCAAATTTATCCGTTTCAATGTAAATTGGTTCATCAATCAAAGGTGTGCGGTTTTGATCCAAATACATAACAAACTCTTTTAGACCTCCTTCAGAATAGAATTCTTCTTTTACCGGATTGCCATTTTCATCAGTATTTCTTTCGTCAATCAATGTAATTCTTATTCCTTTGTTCAGAAATGCCAATTCTCGCATTCGAGCTGCAAGAGTATCATAGTTGTATTCGGTAACGGTAAAAATTGTGTCGTCCGGTTTAAAGGTCACTATCGTACCACGATAATCGGTATCACCGATACATTTCACTTCAGTCAATGGTTTACCTTTGCTATATTCTTGCACCCATATTTTTCCGTCTCTGTGCACTTCGGCTTTTAAGTATGATGAAAGGGCATTCACACATGATACACCTACACCGTGCAACCCCCCGGAAACTTTGTATGAATCTTTATCAAATTTTCCTCCGGCATGCAATACGGTCATAACAACTTCAAGTGCCGAACGATTTTCTTTGGGATGAATATCTACAGGTATTCCTCGACCATTGTCTTTCACCGTGATGGAATTATCTTTGTGAATAACTACCTCTATTTCGTTACAATAACCCGCCAATGCCTCGTCAATGGAATTGTCTACCACTTCATATACCAAATGGTGCAGCCCTTTGACACCTATGTCGCCGATATACATCGCAGGACGTTTTCGTACGGCTTCTAAACCTTCAAGTATCTGAATACTTTCTGCAGAATAATTCTTGGTTTCACTCATAAACTTATCAATTTTAAAAGATTTACAAAGATACGAAAATCCGACGGCAAAAAGTGGTTTTTTATGCTCTTTTTACCCTAAAATTTACTAACAAAATTCTTTAACGTAGAAACATGCATCTGCTTGATTATCAAACCATCCTTATGTGGAAAATAAATTTTAACAATAAATTTGGATTAGAATCCGAAAGTGAAGCCTCCCATCAAGTTGAATCGTTGTGTATTATAATCCTGCCAGCGTTGATATGATTGGGATAAAATATTGTTGAAAGACACAAATGCAGAAATTCTGTCTGTATAGCGATATTCAAACCTTAGGTTCAAATCGGTAAATCCCTTGAGTTTCATCCCTTCGCTTTGATTCATATAATCGGGCAGTTTCACATACTGTTTGTCAAATCCATGTAAATTGATTTGCCCAATGAATTTATCTGCCAGGTTATACATGATCCAGCCACCATATTCAAACACAGGCATATGCCATGCCCTTTTTTCGTTTTGTGTGCGGTAATCATTATAATAGACATATAATCCGGCTTTCATTCTTTCATTTTCATCATAAGCAAAATTAAACCTGAATTTCAACCGGTCCATGTTATCATAAACGAGTATAAATTTATTTTGCCATGGATCATTGTAATTTTTTATCCAAAATGGCATATTTTGCACATTTTTAAAAGTAGCATCCAACACAAAATAAATTCTCCGTGAAAAAGATACCCTCCATCCTCCTTGTATTTCAAATTTATCGATGGTATTTTGTATATGTGCGGATGTATCTATAAAATTGTTTACCATCGAAAAATTTCTCAAGTTATTTCTAACAACACCTCCTTTAACATTGACAAATGGTATGAAAGCATCTTTTACCAGTTCATATTTCACATGCAAATCCGGGAAAAAATAGAAATGGGCAATAGTATCAAACTGCATATTGACAGAAAATCCAAGATCTGCATCCAATCTTTTGCCGGTTGATCTTATGTGTGGTGTAATTTTCACAATCCCGTTTCTTTCAGACAACTTATTTCTAAATGAATTGTAATCACCATATACAGACACAGTATATAAATCCCTATTTATACGTTTCCCCCAATCTCCACGGTAATTGAAAAAGTGTTCGTTCACTTGATATGCATTGGTTGTATAAGTATACCCAAGTATATTGTCATGTCTTAATTTAAATGAATTTTCCTCTAAGTTGTCTTTAAACCTGAATTCAGGATTTATATATACAAAATGATTCAACAAAAATGTCCGGTCGGTAATTTCTACATTGCGATTGTCTCTGTCAAAAATACCGTAATAGTGAAAAGCATTGCGTGTGTAATTTAATTTTGCGTTAAACATTGTTTCATCCCAAAATACTGTAAAATCACCGCCTGCCTGATTATGCGAAAAATTGTCATAGTTTAACCTTGCAAGACCATTCGAACTAAAATGGTCATACCACATCGAATAGCGATATTTTGACGACCTGCCACCATTGATAGATGCAGAAAATATTTTGTTAAAATTTGAACCGACACCCAATCGAACGTATTGATGATATAATTTGTTTACAGCTTCAGATTTGACTTTCACAGGTGCAATAGTGTCAATAATTCTTGCGGCTTGAAATGGTACTTCTACAAATGTATATTTAATCTCTTGTTTTACCTCTATGGTATCTTTTACATTTGGTTGATCTAAAATTTTTTGGGACGTTTTCACAACCGGATCCAATGGCTTAACTACAATGAGCGTATCGGTTACTTGCGAATACAAAATGATAGGTGTGACCCAAACTGCAATAAAAAAATTTTTTATAAATCTATTCATACTTCTTATCTTTCAAGGTTTATTTCTTCAATTGGATTTTCTCCACTACCGTTTTCTCTTATGCGTAATCTTTCTTTTTCATTGATAATATCCAGTTTTTCTTGGGCAATTTCTTTCAAATCATCATATTTGGTATTGTCCACCACCGATTGTAAAGTTTGTTTTGCCTGAAATATCTCATTCATTCCTAAATATACATCAGCCAACAATATCAATGATTTGGTCACCCAATATTCGTATCCGGGCGAGGATTTCACAAAATCAAATATGTCTTTTTCAGCTTTCTTGTATTCACCTCTTTGGTATTTCAAAAATGCCAGATAATATTTCGATTCTGCTCCAATGGCATTATTCTTTTGCGACAATTCTTTGAAAATGGATTCAGCTTGGTCAGGCATCAATTTTTCCATTAAACATTTTGCTTTGATTAGTTTTATTTTTTGAACTGAATTCTCTTCATTTGAACCCGACATTTTCAAATATATGTCTGCATGCTTTAATGCATCATCAGGACGATTCATCTCAAAGTATATTTGAGTAAGTTGAAAATGTGCATTTTTCAACAATTTTTCTTCTGCACTTAACTCAATTAATTGTTTGTAGAAATATTCTGCTTTATTCCAATTATTTTCTTTCCTGTAAATCTCGGCCAATCTTTCGGCAACATTGGCCGAAAAACGGTTTCTTCCCATTTCCCACAGTTTCAATAAATCGTTTCTTGCTTCTTCCACAAAACCGCCTCTCCATTCGCAATCAGCTCTGTAATACAACGCAGGTACACGAAAATATCCGTTAGGATATTTTTCAAGATAAGCTGTAAGTTGCGACACCGCCTTTGCACAATCTCCGTCAAAATAATTCTTTTCTGCCACATAAAAACTGGACGAATCCAATGACGATGGATTGATTTTGATAAAATCGAATTGTTTTACATAATTTTCAAATCCTGCCACATCATTATTTTCAAGATAGATTGCCTTTATTTTGTCTATGGCACTATATGCATATTCGGTCGATGGGAACTGCTCCACTGCTTGTTTAAAATATTTCAATGCTTCATCATCTTTGCCCTGATTGTAATAAACCAAACCTATTTTCAATATCACTTCGGCAAGATATGGCGACCTTCGATGTTCATCATATATCTTTTTTAAATAAACAAGCGCGTTGCTTTGCTGACCTTGCACAAGATAAGTTTCTGCAATTTGAAACAAAGCATCATCTACATAATCACTGTTAGGATATTGAGTGACTAATGATTTCAATATATTAATTTTTTCGTCATAATTTTTCACCACCCCAAGACACAATGCCGATTGATACATAGCGTAATCGGTCTCATATTTGCCACAAAAAGTATTTTTTTCATAATACTCAAGCGCCCATTCAAACTTTCTTTGTAAAAAATACCCATCGGCAATGCGGTTATATGCATCACATTTTTTCTTGATATCAATACTGCTTTGTGCAGTAAATTTTCTGAACCATTCGATTGATTCGTTGTATTTTTTCAGTTGCCAATAAGCATACCCCAGCTGATAGTATATGTTGAGATAAAATTCTTGGTTTATCACCGCAGGATATTCCAATAGGTTTTGCCAATCTTTTATAGCATCAGTATATTCTCCAAGGCGGTAATGCGATTCTGCTTTCCAATACAGTGCCTGCGCATATACATTTTTATCGTATCTATATTGTAGTGATTTGTCAAAAAAGCCAATGGCATCCCGGTAGTTTTGGTCATTAAACAACTGAATGGCTTGCAAATACGCAATCTTTTGATAAATCTCCAATATTTTTATATCCTTAAATTTCAATCTTTCTATAGACGCCAATGCAGCATTATAATTTTTGGTCGTGTAATATATGGATATCAAATAACTTATCATTTCATCGCGTTTCAACGAGTTTGGAAATTCATTCAAAAACTTCTCAATGGCCAGCACAGCATCATTAAAGGGGTGAAAAGACAATTCATAACTCAATTTGGCATAATTATACAATGCTTCTTCTCTTAATGTACTGTTAAAAGGCAACTCTGCCGCATTTTTGAATACATTACGGGCATATTCCTTCCGGTTCATCTCAATATAACATCGCCCCATATTATAATAAGCAATCTGCGACAACGAATCATTTTCCCCAATGGCATATCGATAATACTCAACCGAATTCTGACATTTACCGGTCTTACGGTATGCTTCAGCCAGATTATAACTGTATTCCCTGTTTCTTCTTATATCCGACAAAATCTCTTCATAATAACTTATGGCCTTATCATATTCTTTCAAATAATAATAACTTTCGGCCAAATATTTATACAATTCGTTTTTTCTTTTGGGCACAATACTATCGCCTAAATTTTCGTAATACTTTATCACATCTCTGTATTTCCCTTGAATATAATATATCTGAATGATATAATAAGGAACTACCTTTGCGAATTTCTCATTATCCTGCAACTTCAAAAAATTTTCCAACGCCGGGCTGTAATCCTTCTCAAGATATAAAATAAATGCATAATAATACCTCGCCGCATCGGCAAAAATGTCGTTAAAATTCATCGCCTCATAAAAATGTGGCTTGGCTTTGTCATACAAGTCCAGCTCAAAATACGAATACCCCAACCTGAAATGATATTCACACAACATACCATAATCCAACTCTTCTTTTTTTATTGAACCAAACACCTCTAACGCCTTATCCCATTTTCTTTTCCGGAAATAATACCTACCTAAATAAAACGATGCACGTATGGTTTTATCCGAATACGGATACCTCTCTTTAAAGTCGTTTACAAGATTCTCGGCATCTTTATTAAACAACTCCACAGCCGCCAAACACCGGTAAAAATATGCATCCTCCACCTGTCGGTAGCTGTATAGGTCGGGATGTTCAATAATCAATTCTGCCTCTTTTACCACACCGGCATATTTTTCTTTCATAAAATCATCCATCATCCGGTCATATGCAGCAAACCTCCAATCATTTTGACGTGTGACCTGCCCATTAGCATCCACCATTACTATCAACAAAACAATCGGCAACAGAATAGCCCCTAAGGCAATTGGTTTCACTCTCAAATGCATAATATTTTGAAATTCGCGTAAAATTATCACTTACATTCATTTAAAACACATCAAAATCATTTAGTTTTCAACCTGATAATGTTAAACAATTTTCAAGATACCATTTTATATTTTCAATTCTCAAAGTGTTTTTTCTTGGTCATAATTATTTAATGGGCGGCATCTCGGCGGTTCGCTCATAGTCCGCGCGGGGCGGCCAAACGGCAGTCATAGTCGTGCGGCGATCCTCCTGCCGTCGGCTGCCGCACTCCTTGCCTGCCGGGCCGCCCCGCTTGCGGGCTATCCGCTCACCGCCGGCCGCTTCTTAAAGTTTTTCGCCACTTTCTCACTTTTTTGGCACCCTCTTGTTATTCAAATTCAATCTATCGTTCCATTCCGTCCCATCATCCCAACAACCGCCTGCTCAATATCCATTTCACATCTTAATATTCGATGGCAATAATTTTTTTTAACTATTCACACATTTAAAATATACTTACTTTTGCCCCAAATTATGAAAATCTCGGCATCCATATACTCATACAAAGGACCGGTGGAAGAAATCATTCGCCAACTCTCCGGCTACCCCATCGACTACTTCCACGTCGATTGCAACGACGACATTTCTGTTTTTGACGACATCAAAAAAATACGTCAATTAACCAATATCCCCATTGACTTGCATATCATCTCCAAGAACCCTCAAAAATTCACCCCATACCTGCAAGAAACCAGACCCGAAAAGGTCTGCTATCAACTCGAAGACCTTCCCACAGATTTCGAAATTCCTCACATCGACCACATATCTTTTGGCATCGCCATGACTACTCAAACACCGGTAGAAAAATTCGAACTCTATGACAATCAATGCGACTTTGTATTAATCATGGCCACCACTCCCGGACAAAGCGGCGGCACTTTCAACAAAGAAAACTTTGCCAAAATCCGCAAATTCAAAAAACTCTACCCGGAAAAATCGGTTCATGTCGATGGTGGAGTCAATGCCGAAACTTCTTTTATCCTTCGCAACCTCGGTGTATATCTTGCCGTTTCAGGTTCTTTTCTCATCAACAATAAATCCAAAGCCGGAGCCATACTCGACCTCAAACTCCATTCATCCGGTTCACATTACCTTATTTCGGACTTCATGACCCCTATTGAAGAATGTCCGCATGTGCACGAAAACGAACTTTCTCTTTTAAATGTTCTTTACTCCATCGAAAATGGGAAATTAGGTGTAACCCTCATCATCGACAAAAATGGATATCTCAAAGGCATCATCAGCAATGCAGACATTCGACGTGGACTTATTGGCCAATTGGAAAAAAACATTCCACTCATTCCGCAAAACATCATCAATACCAAACCTTTTGTAATATACGATGACGAAAATGTGCATCAGATGTTAAGCAAAATCAGACAATACCGATTTCCGTTATCTTACCTTCCGGTTATCAACCGTGAAAACAAAGCTGTCGGAATGGTACATTTCTTAAACTTAATTAAAGGAGAACTATGATAATAGCACTAAAAAAATTACCTGAACAACAAACGTTGCAAATTCTTTGCGACCGTCTAAAGGCCATTTATGTTGCCTATGACAACAAACACCTGTTGGTCACACCGTCTAAAACAAAAGAAATTCCCGAAGACATTATGCCCTTGGTAGACAGGCATTGGATTTTCCCTGATGACATGCAGTTAGCATCCAGACAATTCATGCCCGAAAAACGTACTATCAACATATCCGGGGAGATTACCATAGGCGGTAACACCAATCATTGCCTTGTCATCGGCGGACCTTGTTCGGTAGAATCCGAAGAACAAATCGAAGCATCTGCATCGTTTATGAAGTCCCTCGGAATCTCTGTGTTAAGAGCCGGTTCATACAAACCTCGTACTTCTCCTTATAGTTTTCAAGGTTTGGGCAAACAAGGCCTGATATTGCTCGACAAAATGCGCAGCAAATACGGTTTAAAAATCATCACTGAAGTAAGGGATGCCACTCATATTGAAGATATAATCGAATATGCCGACATTATTCAGATAGGTGCAAAATCGATGTATGACCATGGAATTTTGAAGCGCTGCGGAAAAACCAACAAACCGGTGCTGCTCAAACGTGGTTTCGGATCCACTCTGCAAGAATTTGTTCAAGCAGCAGAATTTATTTTAAGTGGTGGAAATCCCAACGTAATTCTTTGCGAGCGTGGAATCCGCACATTTGAAACGAAAACCAGATTTACCCTTGACCTTTGCGGTGCAGCTTATCTCAAACACCACACCAACCTGCCAATCATACTTGACCCAAGTCATGCCATTGGACATGCCTATGGTGTCCCCGATTTAGCCAAAGCATGTTTGGCCATGGGCATAGACGGTTTGCTCATAGAAGTGCACCCAAACCCAAAAGTTGCATTAAGCGATGCTTCTCAGCAATTAGACCATGACACATTTGCCCGTCTTTACGAAGACCTTAAAAAATTAGCCAATGCTTTAAATATCAAAATAATCTGATAAAGAACATTATTTTTCATTTATATTTGCCGCAAATTATTCATCATGATACTGGGAGTACCGAAAGAAACCAAAAACAAAGAATGCAGAGTTGCTTTGACCCCCGATGTCGTTAAAGATTTGGTTGGAAAAGGATATAAAGTTTGGATAGAAAAAGATGCCGGGAAATTGTCCTACCTTAATGACGACTTATATGTGCAAGCAGGAGGCGAAATAAAATCATACGACGAAATTTATACTTCCTGCGATGTTATTCTGAAAGTCAATCCCCCTTTGCCCGATGAAGTAAAAAAAATGAAAAAGGGATCCATTTTAATTTCATTCATGTGGGCTTTAATAAACAAAGATTTAGTTGCGGCCTGTATGGAAGCGGGCATTTCTGCATTTTCTATGGATGCAATCCCACGTATCTCCAGAGCACAAAAAATGGATGCACTTTCCTCACAAGCCAATCTTGCAGGATATAAAGCGGTTATTTTGGCTGCCGACCATCTTGGCAAAATTATGCCTATGATGACCACTGCCGCAGGAACCATACGACCGGCCAAGGTGGTTATCTTTGGAGCAGGAGTTGCCGGCCTTCAGGCAATAGCCACTGCACGCCGTCTTGGCGCCATCGTCGAAGTTAGCGATATACGCCCTGAAACCAAAGAGCAAGTAGAATCATTAGGCGGTAAATTTATCGAAGTAAAAAGTGACGACTCCATCAAAATTGAAGGCGGATATGTTAAAAATGTTTCCGAAGAATTTTTAAAACAACAGCAAGCATTAGTATCCAAACATGTCAAAGAAGCAGATATTGTCATCACCACAGCTCTTATTCCCGGACGTAAAGCTCCTCTTTTGGTCACAGAAGAAATGGTGGCCGGCATGCGTAATGGGTCTGTGATTGTGGATATGGCTGTGGAACAAGGCGGCAATGTACACGGCAGCAAACTGAATGAAACTGTGGTTACATCAAATGGAGTAAAAATTATTGGCGAGAGCAACCTGCCTGCCTTATTGCCTCTCAATGCCAGTCAGCTCTATGCCAAAAATATACAGGCCTTTCTGTTACATCTTTCCACTCCGGATGGTTTTAAGTGGGAATTGGATGAAGAAATCACTAAAGGAAGCTTAATCGTCAAAGATGGCCTATTAATACACGAAGAAGTAAAACAAAAACATGGTTTTTAACATTTAAACATATGGAACAAATTTTAGCTTTTATTTACGAACAACGTGAGATCATTTATTTTATCATTTTAGCAGTATTTGTGGGTGTTGAAATAATTGGCGGTGTGCCTACCGTGCTTCATACTCCGTTAATGAGTGGCGCAAATGCCATACATGGTGTTGTAATTGTAGGAGCCATACATGTTATGTTAAACCTTACCCCTGATAACATACCTGCCTTAATTCTTGGTTTTCTGGCTGTTTTTTTGGGCACCTTGAATGTAGTGGGTGGCTTTGCCGTCACTGACCGTATGTTAGATATGTTTAAGAAAAAATAATTCTCATGAAGCTCTATTGGTTAGAATTGATTTATTTATTGGGATCGGTTTCTTTCATCGCCGGGCTAAAGCTGATGGGAAATCCCAAAACTGCCCGTAAAGGAAATTTGATTGGCGCTGCAGGCATGACCTTGGCCATTATCGGAACCATTGTATTCCAAAATAATTACAATCCGGTTATTCTATCGTTGATTTTTGTGGCCATCGCATTGGGCACCTTAGTAGGACTTCGTACGGCCAACAGTGTACCCATGACGAAAATGCCGGAGCTTGTCTCACTTTTCAACGGAATGGGTGGAGCATGTGCGGCCTTGATTTCTTTGATTGAGTTTTACCATATGCAACACAACGGCCTTCAACACATCAGCGCAGGAACCTACATTGCCATTCTCGGTGGAATGATCATTGGTAGCGTGTCTTTCTCCGGCAGCATAATCGCCTTCCTGAAACTCAACGGATCAATGAAAAAACCAATCCGGTTGCCATCTTACAATGTTATCAACAACATCATTTTATTGGCAACATTGGCCATGGCAGTAATTTTTACTTTGGGCAATGCAAATATGCCTTTTTTACTTGCCATTTTTGCCATTGCTCTTTTGTATGGCATAATGTTTACAGTGCCTATTGGAGGAGCCGACATGCCCGTAGTAATTTCTCTACTGAACTCCTTCACCGGAGTGGCGGCAGCTTTTGGCGGTTTTCTCTACGACAATAAAATCATGCTTATTGGAGGAATTCTGGTTGGAAGTGCAGGTACGCTTCTCACTTTTGCCATGTGTAAAGCCATGAACCGTCCTCTTTCGAATGTTATTTTTGGATCATTTGGCGATACCGGCGAAGCCGGAGGCAGCGAAACAAAAGGATCTATCAAAGACATCACCGCATCTGATCTTGCCGTAATGCTTGCCTATTCCAAAAAAGTAGTGATTGTCCCCGGTTATGGATTGGCTGTGGCACAAGCTCAACACGCCGTAAAAGAACTCGAGGATCTTTTGGAAGAAAAAGGTGTTGAAGTAAAATATGCCATTCATCCTGTTGCCGGTCGTATGCCGGGACATATGAATGTACTCCTCGCAGAAGCAAATGTATCTTATGACAAACTAGTGGAAATGGAAGAAATCAACCCCGAGTTTGAACAAACGGATGTGGTCCTGGTAATTGGTGCAAATGATGTAGTTAATCCTGCCGCAAAAACCGACCCTTCCTCTCCCATCTATGGTATGCCAATCCTGGAAGTTGACAAAGCGAAACATATTATCGTGAATAAAAGAAGTATGAATGCAGGTTACGCAGGCATTGACAATTTGCTTTTCTATAACCCCAAAACTTACATGTATTTTGGAGATGCAAAAAAAGCACTGATGGATTTAATAGCCGAAATCAAACAGCTTTAATCTATTGATTCAACAGTTTATTTTTACTTTTTCATTGACGATTTTCTGTATTGCCTACTATAGCATCAGTTAGAGCAAATTTAAACTACATTGTAGAAATTTTAATACTCTTTTGTGTAAATTTAACCAAATAAAATATGCCTGGCAAAAGTGTACACCAATACTAAAGAAAAAAAAATCTATGAACTGTTGAAACTATATTGGGGCTATGATGATTTTCGCCCTGTTCAAAAAGACATCATATTATCAGTCATAGAAAAAAAAGACACACTTGGATTGTTGCCTACCGGAGGGGGAAAATCTTTGTGCTTTCAAATTCCCGCTTTATATTTTAGTAACATCTGTTTGGTTGTTTCTCCATTGGTCGCTTTGATGAAAGATCAGGTAGAGAATCTGGAAAAAAGAGGGATCAATGCCATCTATCTACATTCGGGTATGTCATATGCCGAAAAAAGTAATATTTACCGTAAAATCACCTCCCATCATTTCAAGTTTATTTATGTTTCTCCTGAAAAATTACAAACACAAGAGTTCCGTGAAATTTTAAACAATATCTCCATCGACTTGATTGCGGTGGATGAAGCGCATTGTATATCTCAATGGGGACACGATTTTAGGCCATCCTACCTGAATATTGGAGAAATAAGGAATTTATTTCCTGAAGCACCCGTAATTGCATTGACGGCAACAGCTACCCATGAAGTAGTAAAAGACATTATCAGTTTGATGCGATTAAATAATCCATCCGTATTCTCTAAAAGCTTCGAAAGAAAAAACCTGAGTTATGTAGTCCGCAAAGCAGAAAACAAACAGGAATATTTACTGTATTTGCTTTCTAAAGTTTCAGGAAGCACCGTAATTTATGTCAGAAACCGAAAAAAAACCAAACAATGGGCAGAGTTTTTACAAAAAAAGGGATTAACTTCAGAGTTTTACCACGCCGGTCTTAGTACAATAGAAAGAAACATTAAACAGGAAAGATGGATAAAAGGGCAGAGCAGGATCATGGTGGCAACCAATGCATTTGGAATGGGCATAGACAAACCCGATGTAAGATTGGTCGTTCACCTGGATCTGCCCGAAACACTCGAAGCATATTATCAAGAAGCCGGGCGTGCCGGGAGAGATGAACAAAAGGCCTTTGCAGTGGCATTGGTTAATGATGAAGACATATTGATGTTAAAACAAAATTTTGAAAAAAGTTTTCCATCTATTGAAGAAATCAAGCATATCTACGACATGATCGGCAGTTACCTCCAAATACCTGTCGGTAGTGGCAACGGAAATTCTTATCTGTTTGATTTGGATACTTTCGCCAATCGATATAAAATTCCAGTTTCGAAGGTATATGCCTCAATAAAATTCCTCGAACGCAACAATTATCTCTATCTCAATGATTACTTCGAAGAACCCACCAAAGTAAGATTTATTGTTTCACCAAAAGAAGTTTACCAAATTGCCGTAAAAATTCGCACTTTAGAACCCATCCTCATGTTTTTGACCCGTAATTACCCGGGCATTTTCACCGATTTAACACCCATTAATGAATTGTATATTGCCCAAAAACTTAAAACTACACATATCCATATCAAACAACTCCTGCAAAAACTCAAAAATTCAAATATCATTGAATATTTCCCCAACAGTACATTACCAAAAATTGTATATGTAACCGATCGCATCGAAAAAAAATTTCTTTATATATCGCCTGAAACTTATCTTGAGCGAAAAAAAATTGCCTTACAAAAACTTAATAAAGTAATTGAATATATAAGTTATAACGGTTGCAGAACAAAATTTTTACTCAAATATTTTGGTGAAGAGAACTATAATCAATGCGGTGTATGTGACAATTGCCTCATTTCTAAAAAAAATTTTCCCTTAACCGAACAAAAAATTTCTAAATTCATTCAAGAAAAAATTCCTTGCGATATTGAAGAATTATGGCAACAACTATTGAAAAAATACAAAAAGGAAGACATTGAAATAACTCTACAAAACCTGCTGGACGAAAAATTGATAGTGATTGAAAACAACCAAATAAAAAAGGCTCCATAACCGGAGCCCCTTTGGGTGACTGATGGGACTCGAACCCACGACCCTCAGAACCACAATCTGATGCTCTAACCGGCTGAGCTACAGTCACCATTTAAAGCGAGTGCAAATATAAGATTTATTGTTAATTTTTAAATTTTAAATTTTAAAATTTTTACAGTATTGTCGTTAAATTATTTTAACTTAAATAATGCTCAAATCATTTTATGAATAAGTAATTTTACGGAAAAAAATTATGCCGAAAGACAACCGGGAAGAAATATCGGTGAAAGTAGGAGGTATGGATTGCACCAATTGTGCCATCTCCATTAAAAAGGCATTGGAAAAAGCCGGTGCCGAAAATGTTTCGGTTGATTTCACAATGGGCGAAGCCCATTTTACTAAATCAAGCAGTGAAAATATCGACAAGTACCTGAAAGCCATCGAGTCGTCCGGATATCAAGTGATTGGAGCAGATAATTTTACCGAAAGCAAAAAAGAGAAAAAATTGAAATACTTTTTGGCAGCCTCAATTATTCTCACACTTCCCCAAATCATATCAATGATACCCGGTTTGGATTTTTTGCATAATTCGCTTATTCATTTAACCCTCTCAGCGCCGGTTTGGATCATGGGAATGTTATATTTTGGTCCCGGCGCCATTGCTTCTTTAAAAAACAAATCGCCCAACATGGATGTTCTTGTAGTAGTAGGATCAACGGCAGCTTTTTTATATAGTTGTCTTGGTATGATCATCTATGGTATAGATCAGTCCCACCAATATTTATTTTTCGAAACCGCTTCATCTATCATTACATTCATATTATTAGGAAATTACGTAGAACATCGTGCTGTTGCCAAAACTACAGATGCAGTAAGATCGCTACAAAGCTTGCAACAAACCATAGCCCATCTGCTGAAAAATTACCCTGAAAACCAATCAATAACCAATATAGATTCCGGATTATTACAACCAAACGACATCATATTGGTAAAATCGGGAGAAATCATCCCGGTAGACGGAATAATCATTGATAACGAAGCTCTCATCAACGAATCCATTCTAACCGGAGAATCTATGCCTGTCAGAAAAATAGCCGGAAATGAGGTTTTTGGAGGAACATTGATAGTTAATGGCAATATAATCGTAAAAGTAAAAAAACCTAAATCCGCATCGGTTGCCGCTAAAATTGTGGAAATGGTAAGAAAAGCCCAACAAGAAAAAGCCCCCATTCAACAACTCGGAGATAAAATATCCGAATACTTTGTCCCTATTGTTTTATTGCTCTCAATCATTACATTTGTCGTTAGTGTGTTTGTCTTAAACCTAAGTTTACAGGATTCATTGTTAAGAAGCATAGCCGTCATTGTAATTTCTTGTCCTTGCGCCATGGGATTGGCTGCACCGACAGCCATAGCCATGGCAATTGGACAAACAGCACGCAGGGCTATTTTGGTGAAAAATTCAAGGGCATTTGAATGGTTAGCCAAATCGCAAACATTTGTATTTGACAAAACCGGTACGTTAACCAAAGGCCATCCGGAAGTAATAGATTTTTATTCTGCAAGTAACGTAAATATACATGAAATTCTTGGGAAACTGCTTTCGGCCGTGCAGCGTTCAAATCACCCGGTCTCAAAAGCAATCGTGCATTGGATTACACAGCAATCCATCAAACCGATAGAAATTAAAAATTTTGAAGAAATCAAAGGGCAAGGCATCGAATTCATTGACAATGATAATAACTTTTTTAAAGGCGGATCTTTTTCATTTACAGATATTCATGATACAAATCTTAAAAATAATTATGACTTTTTTTTAACATGCAATCAAACGCTTTTGGCGGCTTTCCGCCTTCAAGACGAACTTCATCAAGATATGAAAAAAATTGTAAAATGGCTCCTTGACAGAAATAAAAACGTATATCTCTTAAGTGGTGATAAAAAAGAAAAATGTCTTGAAATTGCAAATAAAGTTGGTATTAATCCCGAGCACGTTTTCTTTGAAAAAAAACCCGATGAAAAACTGCAAATTATCAAGCAATTGAAAGAAAAAAACATCCTATGCATGATTGGCGATGGAATTAATGATGCTCCCTCTCTTACTGCAGCCGATGTATCCATTTCTTTTGGACATGCTTCAGATATTGCTATGGATGCTGCCACTGTAGTGATTTCGGAGCAAAATATTTATAATGCCTTTATCTATTTAATGACAATCAGCAACATAACAATAAAAAAAATAAAACAAAATTATTTCTGGGCATTTTTTTACAATATTTTGGCTATTCCCATAGCAGCTGCCGGTATGCTACATCCGATTATTGCCTCTTTGGCCATGGCATTTTCAGATGTAATTGTTGTAGGAAACTCTCTCTTAATTGGAAGAATTAAAGATACTCAATCATGAGAATTCTTTTTTTACCCTCGTGGTATCCCAATAGAAAGTTTAAAACAGAAGGCATTTTTATTAAACGTCACGCAATAGCTTTCAGTAAAAATTTCGAAATAGAAGTTTTCTTTTCAAAACCCATTGAAAACTACAGATATACTTTTTGGGAAATTCATCAAGTAAACAATAACCTAAGAGAATACATTTTATATTACCCAAAATTGTCCAATGGTCCATTGGTAAATTTAAGGCAATCATTTTGGCATTTGATTGCCATGTGCAAACTGTTTTTCAAAATCTTAAAACGACCCAAATACTCAATCGTCCATTCTCATGTATTAACAATAAAAACCATTTTAGCTTATTTATACAAAAAAATTCATGGCTCCATTTGGATACATACCGAACATTGGTCGAAATTTCTCGCCCAAAACAAACATCAACTCACCAGAACTGATAAAATTTTGTTAAAGATACTAAATCGTCAATGTAACACTATCATTACTGTTTCCGAAAACTTAAAAAAGAATTTGCAAGAACTAAATATAATAAAACCAATTGAAGTAATATACAATGCCGTTGACCCAACGGTATTTAAGCCCATAAATAATCACCGGCCTAAAAATCCATTCAAATTTTTGCATGTCTCGACCCTTGATGAAAAATCAAAAAATATAACCGGTATCCTCAAAGCAATTGATAAGTTAAATCGGAGAGGAAACAGTTTTATATTCACCTTTGTTTCTGATGGGGATATTCAAACACTAATGCAAAAAATTGAAAAATTTGTAATAGATAAAAGTAATATCAAAGTAATTGGAGAAGTCGAACAAAAAAAATTATCTGAAATTTATAATGAACATGATTGTTTGGTTATGTTTAGCAATTACGAAAATATGCCATGTGTCATCGAAGAAGCACTTTGTTGTGGAATTCCTGTGATTGCTACCAAAGTAGGGGGAATACCGGAAGTCATACACAATTTTAACGGCATATTGATTGAACCTGATAATATTGATGAATTAGTCAACAAAATGGAATGGATGATACACAATCATTCTATATATGATAAAAACACTATTAGCAAGGATGCATATAAATTTACCGACGTTTCTGTAGAATCAAAATACAGAAAAATTATCTCTGCAATTACAACCAAAGATTAAACCACTATATTCTATTCTTTTGCATAAAAAAAATAAGTATGAATGAATTGTGTTTTTATAATTTGAAAAAAAAATTAAATTCCTATTCTATAAAATTTCAAAATCAACCGACGTTTAAACAAATCTTTTTTTGGAATTCAATTATTAAATAAATTTACTTATAATTATTTGTTAAAACAATATAATCTTTACATAAAATTTACTATCATTGCAACACAATCTAAAAATTACAATTATGAAGAAAAATTTATTATTATGTTGTGTGTTTTTAAGCACATTTGCTTTAAATGCACAAAACAATGTTCACAATCCGAAGTACTTGGCCAAAAAGCCTGACTTTAAAGGGTTTGTTGAACCTCAAACAAGCCAAGGAGAACCTTGGAAAAAACCCAATTTAAACAACAAGGTGGTTAATAACTGTGTTACTACTAAAACACTGGGGAGTGCCGGTAATGCCTATGGTGGATTTACTCGTCCTGGCAGACCGGTGATTGATTACAATCCCACGTTAAACACCATTACTTTGATTCATCGCTCCCATCCAGCCGTAGATGGTTCTTCCAATACCGGTAATTTATTCTATGATGTTTCGAAAGATGGTGGTAACACATGGATGACCAATGTTGGCCCTATTTACGTACCCGGTTCTGAATTAGCACGTTATCCTATGGCAGTTGTTTACAATCCGGTAGGAAATACTAATCCAAGCAACGCATACATTTCTTATCATGCTGCTTCTACCAATGGTAGCGGATGGGTCGCTCATTTAAATGGCGCATCACAACTAACTACACCCGTTTCATATCAACAAAACGTAGAACTTTTCGGTTCATCTGGATTCAATGGATTGATTCCGGATGCAGGTTGCGTCACTAATGAAGGAACTTTCTGGGTTGTTGACTGGACTTATGATGGAAATGATTACACCGATACAATCTTGATTAAAAAAGGTGTATTTAACGCTGTATTAGGTCGTCATGACTTTACAACTACCAAACTATATTTCCCGGTAACTTATGATGCTACAAACGGCAAATATTTTGTAACAACCAACATAGCATTTGCTCCAAATGGCTTAACCGGATATGTTACTGCCATTGCAAATGATGATCTGACATTTGCTCCTGATTCTTCAACATATTTGGTTGTTTGGAAAACTGTAGACGGTGGTACTACTTGGACCGGACCAACAAGAATCAATATTAAAAATGCTGCGAATTCTGAATTAGGCACTTCCGGTCAAGCATACAACTGTGCATTTCAACTTGACGGTGTTGTCGATTCTCTTAACAGATTACATCTAATTTTGGGAATTGCTCCTAAAGCAGATGGAACTGCAATTTATACAACACCCGGAACATGGGGAGAATTCTCTGTTATCACGGATGGTGGAAACAATACTTCTATTAAGCTTTTAGCAAAACCTATGACTTTTAGAGGTACTTTTGGCAGTATTTCCGATGACTCAAGAGGTCAATTGGCCATGAACCCAAGTGGCAGTAGAATTTATTATGTTTGGTTCGACACTGACACTACTTTGTTCCCGGGTAACGGTAACACTTTCCCTAATGCATACATGAGAAGTTATAATGTTTCCAACAATACATGGTCCTCTCAAGTTTATAATCTAACCGGAGGGTCTTCTGTTGATGCTATCATTACATTTGGATATGTCGCTCAATATACAGCTTCATGTGGTGCAAATGATAAAATTATAATCGGTTGGCAAACTCTTTCCGGCGCTGATACAGATCCGGTTGATTTCCAATTTGCCTCTATAGACCTCTGCTGTTTAATCAACTCCGTAGAAGAAATTGCCGGAATCAACAATTTAAAAATGTATCCGAATCCAGCAAAAAACAATTTAAACATTGAATTTAACAGCACTTCAAGCCAAACAGTGAATATCGATATTTTCAATAATTTAGGACAATTAGTTTATACAAGTCGTGAAAATGTTAATGCCGGTAGAAATATCATAAACATGAACATTTCTACTCTTACACCGGGAATTTATACGATCAAAATTTCCGATAACAAAACCAATATTGTTAATAAGCTGATTATTGAATAATATTCATTTATTTTTACAAATAAAAAAACCCGGTCTATTTGGCCGGGTTTTTTGTTTTATTTATATTTGCATAAACCATTAAATCAATTAGTTATGAAAAGTAATTTTATTTTTGCTTTACTTTTCAGTCAGTTTGTTATAGGACAAAACCTACCTCAAAATTTTAAAATTCCTAAAGTTTCACAAAAGGTTGATGTGGCAATGCCATATCAAAAAACTTTAAAAAAAGGTTTTGAACCAATTGAATTTGTTAACAAACCCGGCCATCAATTGCCCGAACAAAAAACTTCCACATTAGTGAAAATTGGAGAAACTTCTTATGATCTACAAACCAACGGAAGTGTAAGAAGACAAATTTTCAACCCCGGAGACGGAACAATTTCTGCCGTATGGACTTATAGTTCAAGCTTGGATCTTTCAGCTACCGACCGCGGAAGCGGTTATAATTATTTTAACTCTACATGGGGCAATATCCCTACCGCCAGAATAGAACCCTTTAGAACAGGATGGGGAAATATTGTAGTTACAGGAAAAAACGAAGAAATCATTATTGCCCATCCCGGTAGCGGAACCCTGGCTTTATCAAGAAGGACAAAAGGTACAGGTGTTTGGTCAACTAATTTGATGCCCGGTAATTATCAATACATTTGGCCAAGAGTTACAGTTGGAGGCCCCGGAGATTCTTCTATTCACGTTATTGCCGTAACTGCCCCCACCTCATTTGGAGGAAGCCTGGTAAATGGTTTGGACGGTGCTTTGGTATATTTTCGTTCTTTAGATGGAGGTTATACCTGGGATATTATCGATTCTATTTTACCGGGCTTGGATACCAGCAATTTTGCCTATAGCCCTCAAGTCAAAGGTTTTGGAGGAGATGAATATGCCATAGCTGCCAGAGGAAACACTATAGCTATTGCAGTATTTGACGACTGGAATGATATTGTATTGTTGAAATCAACTGATAATGGAAATAGTTGGACTAAAACCATAGTATTTGATGTACTGAACAATCCTCAAGTAAATACAGATACAATCGAATCTTCCGATAATTGTGGTGCGTTAATTATTGATAACAATGGGATGATTCATATGTTTTTTGGAAGAATGAGATATCTTGACGATAATTTTTCAGACAATCAATATTCTTATTTTCCTGCCACAAATGGTTTATATTACTGGAATGAGAATATGGGTGCCGCCTCAGGAAGCGGTATGACCAACGCACAAATAATTACAGGTGCATTAGACCTGAACAACAACGGAACTCTGGATATTTCAAGCAATAGTGAAATTGCCTTGTATTACGCATCACTTTCAAGTTTTCCTTCTGCCGGTGTAGATGCAAATAACAATATTTATCTGACTTATTCTGCATTAGCAGAAAATCTTAGCAACGGGTCGCAATTCTATCGTCATATTTATGTAATGAAAAGCACAGATGGAGGTTCAACCTGGTCTCAACCTATAGATATTTTAAATAATGGAGGAGGTAGTGGTATTTATGATTTTTCCGAAGCAGTCTTTGCAGATTTGGCTGATTTGGTTGATAGTCATTTGCATATAATCTTTCAGGAAGATAGTGAACCGGGTCTGGCTGTGAGAGGAGACAATGATGGATTTACTATAAACAATATTTATTATTACAAACTTACTACCGATTTAAATGTCACGGTTGGTATAGAAGAAAAGACTTATAATGACAATTTTAAAATTTACCCAAATCCTGCAAAAGACGCATTTAACATTTCTTATTTAAGTAAAGAAAACAATACGATAAACATTGAAATATACAATAATCTTGGACAATTGATTTACCGGAAGCCATATAACCTTTTTAAAGGTAAAAATGTTCTTTCTATGAACTTAGAAAACTTAACTCCCGGTATCTATACTATTTTGATCAATGATCAGGAAAATATAAAAACTACGAAACTTATCATAGAATAATAAGATTTGACATTACTTCAAAAGCCATCTCCTATGGGGATGGCTTTTTTATTGGCAACCTTTTTTAAAAAATAACGTCTTAATTTAAAAAAAGAAAATGATCAGAATTATATTCCTTTCCACTATTG
>FWPU01004341.1_pt1 | contig 27319 bp, 27 predicted proteins | sample 2228361 | NCBI WGS metagenome assembly FWPU01 (sample SAMEA103939777, study PRJEB20133) | metagenome
GAAGCCCGGCCGAAGCCACCGCCTTCAGGCGGTGTGAGTATTCACTTCACCGCGCGGGCCGAGCGCTTGACGAAGCGGCCGCCGCCGGTCTTGCCCACCCACTGCCCGTTCTCGACGAGCAGGTTGCCGCGCGAGAAGACGTGCGTGGGCGCTCCGCGGGTGAGCCGACCCTCGTACGGGTTGTAGTCGACCCGCATGTGGTGCGTCTTCGCCGACCAGCGGATCTCCTTGTCCGGATCCCACACCACCACGTCGGCGTCGGCGCCCGGGGCGATGGTGCCCTTTTTCGGGAACATGCCGAACAGCTTCGCCGGCGCGGTGGAGGTGATCTGCACGAAGCGGTTGATGTCGATGCGGCCGGCCCGCACGCCGCCGTCCCAGAGCAGCGCCATGCGCGTCTCGACGCCGGGGGCTCCGTTGGGAATCTTGGCGAAGTTGCCGAGGCCCAGCTCCTTCTGCTCCTTCATGCAGAACGGGCAGTGGTCGGTCGAGACCAGGGCCAGATCGTCGAGCTTGAGCCCGGCCCAGAGCGACTCCTCGTTGCCCTTCGGCCGGAGCGGCGGCGACATCACGTACTTCGCACCGTCGAAGCCGGGCTCCTCGTAGTTGTCGTACGAGAGGAAGAGGTACTGCGGGCACGTCTCGGCGTACGCGGCCACACCCCGGTCGCGCGCCTCGCGCACCTCGGCCAGCGCCTCCTTCGCCGACAGGTGTACGATGTAGACGGGCACGTGGGCCACCTCGGCCAGGGCGATGACCCGGTTGGTGGCCTCGCCCTCGAGCCGGCTGGGGCGGGTGAGCGCGTGGTATTTCGGCGCCGTCTCGCCGCGCGCGAGCGCCTGCTCGACGAGCACGTCGATGACCGGCCCGTTCTCTGCGTGCATGCAGATGAGACCGCCGTTCTCGCCGGTCTTCTGCATGGCGCGGAAGATGGACGCGTCGTCGACGAGGAACACGCCCGGGTAGGCGGTGAACAGCTTGAACGAGGTGACGCCCTCGTTCTTGACCAGCGTGTCCATCTCCGCGAGCGATTCCTTGTTCACGTCGCGGACGATCATGTGGAACGCGTAGTCGGTGCAGGCCTTGCCCTCGGCGTTCTTGTGCCACTCGTCGAGGCCGGCCCTGAGCGCTCCCTTCTGCGGCTGAATGGCGAAGTCGACGATGCAGGTGGTGCCGCCGAACGCCGCCGCGCGGGTGCCGGTCTCGAAGTCGTCGGCCGACCGGGTGCCGCCGAACGGCATGTCCATGTGCGTGTGCGGGTCGATGCCGCCAGGGATGACGTACTTGCCCGTGGCGTCGACGGTGCGGTCGACCTGGCCCACCATCGTAGCGAGGTCGATGCCGATGAGAGAGATCTTCTCCCCCTCGAGGAGCACGTCGGCCCGGTAGAGGTCCGACGCGGTGGCCACAGTCCCGTTCTTGATCAGCGTGCGCATCGGCTCACCTCAGGGAAGCTGCTTCACCATCGGCTCGTACGTCTCGGGTCGGCGGTCGCGGAAGAACTGCCAGATGCGGCGCACCTCCTCGATCATCTCGAGGTTCAGGTCGGCGACGACGAGCTCCTCCTTGTCTTCGCTGCCCATCGCCAGAAAGTTCCCGCGCGGGTCGACGAAGTAGCTCGAGCCGTAGAACTTGCCGATGTTCCACGGGGCCTCGGTGCCCACGCGGTTGATGGCCCCGACGAAGTAGCCGTTGGCCACCGCGTGCGCGGGCTGCTCGAGCTTCCACAGGTACTGCGACAGGCCGGCCACGGTGGCCGACGGGTTGAACACCACCTCGGCGCCGTTCAGGCCGAGAATGCGCGCGCCCTCGGGGAAATGGCGGTCGTAGCAGATGTACACGCCGACGACGCCGTACTGGGTGCGGAAGGTCGGGTACCCCAGGTTGCCGGGCTTGAAGTAGTACTTCTCCCAGAAGCCCGACGTCTGCGGGATGTGGTTCTTGCGGTACTTGCCGAGGTACTTGCCGTCGGCGTCGATGACCGCCGCGGTGTTGTAGTAGACGCCGGCCATCTCGCGCTCGTAGAGCGGGACGACGATCACCATCGAGTACTTCTTGGCGTACTCGGCGAGCAGCTCGGTGGTCGGGCCCGGCACCGGCTCTGCGGCGTCGTACCAGTTCGGCGTCTGCGCCGGGCAGAAGTACGGAGTGTCGAAGACCTCCTGAAGGCAGAGCATCTGCACGCCCGACTTGCCGGCCTTGTCGACGAACTGGAGCGTCTTCTCCAGCATCGACCGCTTGATCTCCTGAATGTTGCCTTCGGTCTTCGTGGCCGCGACCTGGATCAGGCCGCCTTTGACGATTCGGGCCATCGCTCGCTCCCGGAAATGGTGGGCTGCCCCACATACCAGAGGCCGGCAGGGAAAGGGGAGGCCCCTTTCGGGGCCCGGTGCCGATGGACACCTGAATCGGGCCAACCGGAGGAGCCCGATGAGAGTCCACCACCTCGACTGCGTCAGCCTGTGCCCGCCCGGCGGCCGCTGGTTCGACGGCCGATCCAAGGTGCTCGGCCGATCGCGGCTCGTCTGTCATTGCGTCCTCGTCGAGACCGACGGGGGACTTCTGCTCGTCGACACGGGGCTCGGCCTGAACGACGTGCGCCACCCTCGCCGGCGGCTGAGCCCGGTCTTCCGCGTGCTGCTCCGGCCCAGGCTCGAGGAGGCCGCGACCGCCCTGCGCCAGATCGAGCACCTGGGCTTTCGCGCCGACGACGTGCGGCACATCGTCCTCACCCACCTCGACTTCGACCACGCGGGCGGGCTGGACGACTTCCCCGCGGCCACACGCACGGGCACGCGGGCGTGGCCATACGGGCCGACGACGGCTGGCTCTTGCACGCGGGCGACGCGTACTTCTACCGCGGCGAGATGGACCCGATTCGGCGCCGGTGCACGGTGGGGCTGCGGGCGTACCAGACGCTCATGCAGCAGGACCTTGGCGCCCGGCTCTACAACCTGCGAAGGCTGAGGGCGCTTTCGCGCGAGCACCCCGAGGTGCGCGTCTTCTGCGCCCACCCCGAGGCGCCCGTCAGGTGAGCCGCTGCCCGGCGGCACCTCTCGCCGGCCGACCGTGCATGCGGACGTGACTCCGCGCATGATCCAGCCGTGCGCATCGCGTTCTTCGACCTCGACCGCACGCTATTGGCCGTGAATTCGGGCAGGCTGTGGCTTTGCCGCGAGCTGAAGGCCGGGCACGTCACGCGGATGCAGGCCGCGCGCGCCGCATTGTGGCTCGCCGGCTATTCGCTGGGGCTGGCCAGGCTCGAGGACGCGGTGGTGAAGGCGGTCGGCATGCTCGCCGGGTTGCGCGAGCGCGACATCCGCCAGCGGACGCACGACTTCTACCAGCGCGACGTGCGGCGGCACTACCGGCCCGGTGGCCTCGAGGCGGTGAAGCGGCATCGCGCACGGGGAGATCGGCTCGTCCTCCTCACCTCGTCGTCGTCGTACCTGTCCGAGCTGGTGGTGCGCGACCTCGGGCTCGACGACTACCTGTGCAATCGCTTCGAGGTCGACGAGCACGGCGTCTACACCGGCCGGTGCGTCGGCAGAGTGTGCTTCGGCGCGGGCAAGCTTCTGCACGCCGATGCGTACACCGCGTCGCTGGGCGTCTCGCTCGACGCCTGCGCGTTCTACACGGACTCGTACTCGGACGTGCCGGTGCTCGAGCGCGTGGGGTTGCCGGTGGCGGTGAACCCGGATCAGCGCCTGCGCCGGCTGGCGGTGCGCCGCGGCTGGCACGTCGTGGATTGGGGGGTTCCCTCTGGTACTACCGGGCTGCTGGCGGATGCGGCGCGGAGATGGCCCGCATAGATTCGCTCCGTGGACGAGCAGCTCTTCGAGTGGGTGGGCCGATTCTCGTACCCGGCGGTCTACCTGCTCTTGGCCGCCACCGGCATCGGCGCTCCGGTGTCGGAGGACGTCGTGCTGCTCGCGGGCGGGATGGTGGCCGCCAGTGGCCGGGCCGCGTTGCCGCTGATGCTCGTGGTGGCGTACTTCGGCGTCCTGACCTCCGACGCGCTGCTGTTCCGCATCGGCTACCGCCTCGGAGCGCGCGCCGTGGGCAGCAGTCGGCTCCAGCGCGTGTTGACGCCGCACCGCGTGGCCTTCTTGCGCCGGCAGTTCGATCGGTTCGGCGCGTACACCGTGCTCGTCGCCCGCTTCCTGCCGGGGCTCAGGGCGCCGACGTTTCTGCTCGCGGGCTCGTTTCGCCTCGCGCCGCGCAAGTTCTTCCTCGCCGACGGAGTCGGAGCGCTCGTGTTCGCGCCGCTCCTCGTCTGGCTGGGCTTTCGCTTCGGGGCCGCGGTGCTGCCGCACGTCCGTCGCGCCGGGAGCATCGCGCTCGTCATCGCGGGAGCGATCGTCGTCCTCGGTCTCACCAGGGTGCTGGTCCGCCGCGCGGTGGCTGGGCGGACGCCCGGCGAAAAGGGGCGATGAACACGCGCCCGCCGAGGGTCAGTTGCATTGACCGGCGTCCTCGTAGATCTTCGCGTCGAGCACGTCGCAAGCAGATGGCCTGCTGGCAGCCGGGGCGACGTGTTTGCGGAGACACGGCCACCCACGCAGGATTCGCCCGTGCGCGTCGGCGTCGCCAGCATCGGGTCGACGGGTACGGCATCGAGGCCGACGCGACGCTCGAGGTGATTCGAACGCTCTTCACCGATTGCCGCGCGAGCTGCACCCGGCGGCGGCCAATTCGCGTCGAGAAGCCACCATCTGCTCCACCAGAACGCCGCCGACGGCTGCCTCGCCGGCGACGCGTCGCGGACGTCGCGAGACCTGGTGAGTCGAGTCGCGCCGACGCCGGGTGGGAAATTTGACCCCCGCCGGCCCGCCGTTAGCCTCGACGCATGGTGCGCCCCTCGCTCGCAAGCGGAGAGCTGCCCCGGCGCGTCGACGCGGTGCGCGAGGCGGCCGATCGGCTGCGGAGCGCGCTCCCGGTCCGCGAAGACTGCACGGTGCTGGTCGACTTCCTGGAGGACGACCTGCGCGAAGGGCTCGCCGCGCTGTCCGAGGTCGAGTCGCACTTCACCGACGTGCTCGGCGCGATCCGTTCGGAGCGGCTCTCGCCCATCACGCTCCTCGAGGCGAGCGAGGACTGGCGCGCGCTCGAGCGGCTCGAGTACCTGATGGTGGTGGTGGCGCAGCTCCGACGCCGGCTCTCTCAGGCCGCCGGAAAGCTCAAGTCCGGCTGAAGACCCACCAGGGCCCGTCACCCGAATCACGGGACTGCCGGCCCCCGAGCCGCCGTCACCACTTCATGGATTCCTTGCCCTGGGCCCGTTTGCTGTCGCCCGGCAGGGCGTAAGCCTTCAGCGTGGCGCGGACGGCGCCGAGGTCGATCGCTCCGAGCGCGGCCACCGGCAGCCGGCGGTCGTCGTCGGTGATCCACACGTGAATCTCGCGCCGCCAGCGCGGGTCGTCGAGCCGCACCGCCTCGCCGGCCAGATGCCACGTGTCGAACTCGCCGATCGGAAGCGAGACGTGCTCCTTGCCGACCACCTTGCCGAAGACGCGCCACAGCCGGCGAATGCCGTAGGCGTCGAAGCACAGCGGCATGTCCTGCTTCAGCGGCAGCTGGCGCATCAGGTAGATGGTGCCGGCCACGTCGAGCCCGTCGTTGGCGTACCGGAACGCGTTCTCGCCCTTCGAGCCGCCGATGGTGTAGCGCACGGTGACGTTGTGGTCCTTGGCCCGGAACGAGACGTCGGCCGTCTTGCGAACCTCGTTCTCGGTGGCGTCCTCGACGTAGCGGGTGGGCCGCAGCGTCTTCGGGCTCAAATAGCTCGTGCCGTAGCCGTTCACGCGGCGAATCTTCGAGAAGAACGTGTTCGTCTGCGCGTGGACCTCGATGGGAAGCGTGCCGTCCTTCTGCGGCAGCACCTTCATCGTCAGCTTGCCGGCCTGGGCGATGCCCAGCGCGTCGAGGTCGTACTCGAGCACCTCGCCGGGGCTGAACGACCACGGTGACTTGAGCGCGGGCAGCGGCCTGCACTCGGCGTCCGAGGGCACGGGCCTTACCTGCGGGGCCTGCGCGGTGGTGGCCAGCAGGGCGAGGACGAGCGGGGAGGGCATCATGGCGAGTCTATGTCGGTCGGCGATTCGGACGGACTCCGCGTCGGGCTTATTCGTTCCCTTCCGGCCGGCCGCCTGCTCCCTCGACTTGCTGCGTCGATCCGGCGGGCGAGCTCGGCCCGCGCCGACTCCCACGTCGCCGGGTCGAGCGTCACCTCGAATCCCGAGCGGACGAGTCTCTGGACGAGCGTCCGGGCCCACGCCGGATCCACCCGCTCGGCGAGGCGCAGGTACTCGTAGTCCTCGAGCCCGTCGCGAATGTGCTTGAGCCGCAGCGACGGCACGGGCCCGTCGCGCCCGGGGTAGAAGAGGGTGCCGTCGCCGTTGCCCCCGAACGCGAAGAGGTCCCTCCATGGATCCTTCGCGCGGAAGGCGTGCACGGTGTCGAAGTAGAGCTCTCCGTCGACGCCGGCGAGGAACGCGAGCGGCCCCATCGCGCGGTTCCTCGGCGCGGGGTGGTCGATCATGTACGAGGCCCACCCGGAGTACGCGCGCTCGATGGCCGGGTCGTCGAACGGCCCGTGGTGGCACCCGTGCGCGTTACAACTCTGGTACCACCAGACGCGTGCGCTCGAGGGCAGGGCGCGGCGCAACGCGGCGGCGGGCTGCGGGTTGGGGCAGGTCGGCGGCCCTCGTCGCGGGAAGAAGCAGTTCAGCGTCGGGCAGAGAATGTCGGCGGACGGCGCGAATCGATCGTCGAGGGCCGAGGTGACGAGCACGGGGAGGCCGGCCGCGCGGGCGAGGCGGGCCTGGCGGCGCACCAGCTCGGCCTCGGCGGGCTTGGGCTCGTCCTTGGCGTAGAAGAAGAGCTGCGCCTTCCAGCCCTTTTGCGCGAAGTGCTCGCGGAACGCGCGGTAGTACTTCACCCGCGCCTCGTCGGACGGAGCCTTGCGCCAGTCGCGCACGTCGGTCGTGGTGAAGCGGGCGCCGCTGTCGAGCGCACGACCGTCGAGGAACGGCGCCATCTCCTCGTCGTAGGCGGAGAAGTCCACCACCACCTCGCCGCCTTCGACGCGGGCCGGCGGCGGATCCATTCCCATGCCGTGCGCGGAGAGCCGGTGCTCGAGCAGCGTCGCCGCATATTCGTGCAAAAGCTTTCGCGCCGCGTCGCTCGAGGGCTCGACGCGGTGCCCCTTGGCGATGGTGTAGCGCGAGATGCCGAAGCTGTTGGGCAGCGTCGACGTCGCGGGCAGAGAGAAGGGCCACACCTCGGCCACCAGCGACAGCCGCGACCGGCCTCTTCGCGTGCGCACCGTCACGCGGCTCGTGTACCGCCCGGGCTTCTGGTCCGCCGCGGCGCACAGCTCGACGTATGCCACCAGCGGGCGCTCGGCCGTCGAGTCGAACGGAAAGCCACCCTCGATGAGCGGGTCCGGCCAGAGCCCCGGAGCGCCTTCGCCGTTCGACGGCGTCCGCACCTCGACGAACCCTTCGCGGAAGAGGCGCACCTTCAGCGGAGCACCGGGCCCGGACGGCCGCGACAGTTCGAGCTCCACCCGTTGCGCCGGCGGCGGGACGACGAGCTGCACTCCCTCGCACTCGTTGCCCGCGAGGTGGACCACGGCCGAGCGCGACGTCTCGGGCAGTTCGCCCGGGCGCACCTTCACCAGCGGGCCGACGAAGCCCGCTCCGACGACGAGCAGCGCCAGCATGGGCGCAAAGCTGCGCATCGCCGCGCGCGCCGGAAGCGCTTCTTTCCGGTGGACGACAGGGCCCCGCCGCTGCCATTGCCAGGCTCGACCAGAAACTACGCCTCCACGACGACGCGGATGGCCGATTCGTTCCGGAGGTTGGCACGCACGCCCGATGGGGCCGCGACGCTGGCCTCGTGGACGGAGGCGCGAGCGGGTAAGGTGTTCACGACGCCAAGAGGCGAGGATCGAGCAATGGGCGGCGCAACCTGGTGGCACTTCGTTCCGTACGAGCCGGACCCGGCTCGAGCGCTCGCGCGATTGCGCCAACGCGAGTGGGCGGCTCTGCGCGAACGGGAGGCTCCCAACGCGATGCAGCAGCCGCCCGCCGACGTCGAGCGTTTGAGCCCCGGTGTCACCGGCGACCTCGTAGCTGCCCTCGCGATCGTCGGGGCCGAGCTCGTCGCGGGCGAAGGGCCGAACTGGCGCGCGGCCGTGGAACGGCGCGCGGCAACATCGCCGTTCGCGGTGATGGAGCTCGTCTTCGCGGCGATTCCAGCTCTGGAAATGCGCGGCGAGCGGAAACTCTCGCGCGCCATGAAGCGGCACGCGGCCGCCCTGGAGCTTCGGATGGCTTCGGCTCCCGACGACGATGCGCTGGAAGCGCTACCGGAGCTCGACCCGCAGGCTCAGGACGACATCGCCCGTTTCGTCGCCAGTCGCGGTGTTTCGGAAACCGCGAGCGTGCTCGACGTCCGCGGCGTCGGGGCGCGGCGCGAAAGGAACGTCGCCCACCCTCCGTCTGCGGCATGGTTGAGGCGCGCGTTTCGCACCGAGCAGCCCGCGCTGGCGTCGGCGAAGAGAAAGGCCGAGGACCTTGCCGACAGTCTCGAACGAGGAGAAGTGATCTTCTTCCCCGTTTACCGGGGCAAGCGACCGGTCGCGTGGTGCTTCATGGGCTCGACGGGAGATTGAACGTCGGAGGTCGGCCAGCTCGCCGAACGCTACTTCATCGCGTAGCGCTTTCCCGGCTGATACTGGACGGCCTCGGCGGTCATCGAGCCGACCAGAAACTGCGCCTCCATCTTCACCGGCACGCGTGCGTCGTCGGCGGTGAAGTAGACGAACAGATCGCCGCTCTGCTGCAGCTTGCCGGAGAACTCGGTGAGGGCGCGGACCTTGAACACCGACTTCTCACCCAGCGGCGTGGCGATGGTCTCCCGGGCCTCGACCTTGGCGACGAGCGTGAACTGGCGCTTGCCGGTGAAGACGGGCAAATGGTGCTCCTGGCCCACGTCCAGCGGCCGGTTGCGGAGCAGCATCGCGGCCGCAGCGACGTCGAGCGTGTTCGGGTCGACGTCGACGTGCTCGACGACCTCGTCCTCGCCCTGCCGCTGCTTGATGACCTCGGCCTTGCCGTCGCCGCTCAGCTTGATGCGCTGGCGGCGCTTGCGGCGGTTCTCGTCGGCCCAGAGGTCGGATCCGATCGTCTTCTGCGCCGACGGGTCCCAGTACGTCACGAACTTGTCCTTGATGGGGTAGACGGCGGCGATGGACTCGGTCTTGGCCACGGTGACGATCGGCCAGACCGCTTTGCCCCACTGCTTCATCTCCGCGCCGACCGTCACCTGGGCGGTGCCGGCGGTGACGCCGAGGTACGCGACCTTGTAGGTGATCTGCTCGCCGGGCCCGAAGGCGGACTGCATGGCGGCGTCCTCCGCGAGCGCGGCTCCCGGGCCGACCAAGACCGAAACCGCGAGCAACCGCGCGACCATGACGCTCCTGCCTTGCTGCCAATCGCCAAGACTGTAGGCAGCCAAAGGTTCGAGTACCAAGCCGGGCCCCTGACGGACACGTGTGGAGTCGGCAGAAGAGACGCTCCGCCGGCCGTGCGTATTCACGGCGCCACATGACGCCCCGCACCCGCCCCCTTATTCCCGAGCTCGGTTATGCTCGCCGGTCGCCCCGGCCACCAAGCAGGAGACAGACGTGAAGTCGTTTCGCGTTGCGGCGCTGCTCGTCGCGCTCGGATGCGGCGAACCCCAGCAAGCGCCGCCCCCCAAGAAGATCCGCACCACCTACCGAATCCTCTCCGGCGTCTCGATGGGAGGCGTCGGCGCGGGCGCGCTCGGCTTCCTCGAACCCGAACGCTTCGACGCCATCGCCGTGCAGGGCGGGCCGCTCGATGCCGCGCTGCTGCTCCGCACCATCGACCAGTTCCACCTCGGCGGTTTCTGCCCGCTCTCCGAGCTCGAAGCCATCGCCCGGGCCGACCCCGCGCAGCTCAACGACCCCGAGGTGGTGGGCCGCTGCATGAAGCGGCCGAGCACCATCCGCTTCGAGCACTCGCAGGACTTCAACCACTGGGTCTTCACCACCAACGGCGGCACGTTCGACCGCAACTCGTACTTGAACCTCTTCACCGACCTGACGCTGGCCTACGGCAATCTCCTCTACGAGAACCCGCGGTCGCCGTTCGCTCCGCCGGGTGTCGACGTCGAGCGCCTGCGCAGGCCGCCGGCCGACTTCTGCACCAACCCGGTGCGGGTGAAGGGCCTGTACAACGCCGAGCTCAACCCCGAGGGCAGATACGACGCCATCACCTTCTGCGACGGCCAGCCGCAGCTCTACTTCTGCCGCGACACGATGCGGAAGGTCGACTTCTGCTCGGACCCCGGCAACAAGGCGAACCCGCTCTCGGCGAACGACGAGCAGGGGTTCGCCCAGCGCTTCTGCCAGAACGAGGGCGGCGCGGTGGTGGCCAACAAGCGGGACCACCCGCTCTTCATGCTGAACAACGCCGGAGCGACCGACCCGTGCCGTCAGCCGACCCGCCCGATGCCCGTGGCCCTGGCGCTCGACATCAATGGCAACGGCCGGCGCGACTACGGAGAGCCCATCATCGCCAACCCGCAGGAGCGCTTCGACGACACCGGCACCGACGGCTGCCGCGACGCGCAGGAGGACGGCAGAGGCGGCTGCACCGCCACGCAGAACGCCGCGCCCGATCCCAACGGCGACAACTACGACGCCGACTCGAACCCGCTCGGCACCGAGAACGACTGGCTGTATGAGGAGGGCGAGCCCTTCTTGGACCTCGGCCTCGACGGCGTCGCCTCGACCGGCGACTTCGGCGAGGGCAACGGCCGCTTCGACATGGCCTCGGGCAGGCGCACGCTGCTCGAGCACGACGCCCGCACCAACCTGCGGAAGATGAGCCAAGAGGCGCGCGCGCGCGTGCACCTGTTGGCCGACGGCGGCATTCGCGACCTGTTCAACTTCGGCCTGATGTCGAAGCAGCTTTTCTCGCTGCTCAAGGCCTTCCGCGGCGACATTCCCGTGGGCAGCTACCGCGACTTCGCCGAGATCCCCGGCATGGCCGACCGGGTGAGCGGCACCTTCAACCCGTGGAACGCGCGTTGGAAGACGCTGCCCCGCGACATGCTTTTGCTCTACGGCAAGGAGCAGCCCACCGACGAAGACCGCATCGCCGGCGAGGGCGACCACGTGGGCACCGCCACCCAGGCGGCGAACCGCTTCTTCACGCTGTTCAACTGGGCGGCCGCCGAGTGGCCGAACCTGCCGCGGCCGTCGACGCCGTACGGGAGCACCGTCGACGACAAGACCGGCGTGTGGTTCTTCTCGAAGGCGCTGAACGCCAAGCGCGAGTACGCCATCAAGCTGCCGCCGGGCTACGACCTGCCGGAGAACGCCCGAGAGCGCTACCCCGTGCTCTACATGCTGCACGGCTACGGCATGCGGCCGGCGGGCTTCGTCGGCTCGACGCTGATCACCGACGCCTACGTGGTCGACGAGAACGTCAAGCTGCGGCCGATGATCATCGTCTTCCCCTCGGGGGCCTGCTGCTTCCGCAACACCGTCACCGGCGAGAAGGACTGCCGCGAGAAGGACGACAGCGGCGCCGAGCTGGACAACCTGCCGAACTGGGAGCGCGAGTGCCACTCGGGCACCTTCTACGTGAACCGGAAAGGCTACACTTCGGACGACGGGACGGCGTACGGCGACTCCTTCTTCGAGCTGATGGACTACATCGATCAGACCTACCGCACGCTGCCGGAAGCCGAGGTGGAGGCGCGTTGAGCGACAGCGGCGAGTTCACCCCGATCTTCAAGCTCGGGCTGAAGCGGGCCGACCCGGCCGAGCTGGTGATGGGCGACGAGCTGCTCCGCGCCAGCCCACTGGTGAAGGCGCTGGGCGACGAGGCGGCGCGGCGGCTCCTCAAGGCCTCGGTGACCAGGCGCTTCCCCGACAAGGCGGTGGTGTTCCGGCAGGGCGACGCCGGCGATGGGCTGATGCTGGTGCTCAACGGCGAGGCGCGGCTGTTCGCCACGTGCGGCTCCGACGCGTTCGAGGCGGGCGCGGCGCGCAAGGGCGAGGTGTTCGGCGAGGGAGAGGTGCTCGACGGAACCGGCGTTCGCCAAATGTCGGCGGTGGCGGCCGGCGACCTCGACGTCATCGAGCTGCCCAGGGCCCTTCTGTTCGAGCTCTCGGCGGGCCGGCCCGAGCTCGAGCGCTACCTCGAGGAGCTGCGAGAGCGCCGCAACAAGGAGCTCGAGGAGATGGCGGCGTTCCTGAACCGGTGGTGACCGATGCCGATCGACCAATACGACGACGACGACGAGAACGACAAGGAGGCCGCGGCGAGCGGGCCGCAGCGCAAGTTCAAGGAGTTCGACTGCCCGAGCTGCAACGCCAACAACCCCTGCGGCGATCCGATCGGCGACGGCGACGAGATCGTCTGCAACTACTGCGGCACCGAGTACGAGGTGAAGGTGAGCGAAGAGGGCAAGCTCAAGCTGCGCGAGCTGTGACTATCGCGGGCGCTCGCCGAAGATGGCAGTGCCCACGCGCACGACGGTCGCGCCTTCCTCGATGGCCACCTCGAAGTCGGCGGTCATGCCCATCGACAGCTCGGGCAGGCCCACCTGACGCGCCAGGTCAGCGAGAGAGCGGAAGTACGGCCTCGACGCCTCCGGGTTCTCCGCCAGGGGCGGCATGGTCATCAGCCCGACGATGCGCAGCCCGGGCAGATCCTGCACCTTGAAGAGGAGCGGCTTCAGCTCGCCGGGAGCCACGCCGCTCTTCGACGGCTCTCCCGAGACGTTCACCTCGATGAAGCACTTGAGCGGCTCGCCCTGGCGGCGCTTCGACAGCTCCTGCGCCAGCTCGGCCCGGTCGAGCGCGTGGAAGACGTGGGCCGACTTCGCTACGTAGCGCGCCTTGTTCGTCTGCAAACGCCCGATGGCGTGCCAGATTAGGCCGGGCAGATCTGCCAGCGCGGCCGACTTGTCGCGGAGCTCCTGCGCGTAGTTCTCGCCGAAGGCGCGCTGGCCCGCCGCGTACACCTCGCGGATGGCCTCGGGCGGGTGCAGCTTCGACACCGCCACCAGCTCCACCGTGTCGGGGCGGCGGTTGACGCGGGCGCAGGAGGCGGCCATGCGCGCGCGCACCTCGGCAAGCCGCTGGGCGATCACGGAGGCCATCTCACCCCTGCTTCGCGGAGCAGCTCGATGGTCTCGGCCAGCGGCAGCCCCACGACGTTCGACGCGCTGCCGTGAAGGCGCCGCACCAGCGCGCCGCCCCTGCCCTGCACCGCGTAGGCGCCCGCCTTGTCCATCGGCTCGCCGGTCGAGACGTACCAGGCGATCTCCTCGTCGCTGAGCGCGCAAAGCTCGACCGTGGTCTCGACGACGACTCCGGCGCGAAAGAGCCCATCGAGGGCCACCGCGGAGAGGACGGCGTGTGAACGGCCCGAGAGGCGGCGCAGCATCGCGCAAGCGTCGGAGGCGTCGCGGGGCTTGCCGAGCACCTCGCCGTCGACGACGACCGAGGTGTCGGCGGCCAGCACCAGCGCCCCGGGGTTCCTCGCGGCCACCGCGGCCGCCTTCTGGGCCGCCACCCGCTCGACGTACGCGCGCGGACGCTCTCCCTGGCGGACCGACTCGTCGATGTCGGCCGCCGTCACCTCGAAGGACAGGCCCAACGACGAGAGCAGCTCCCTTCGGCGCGGCGAGGCCGAGGCCAACAGGAGGCGGATTTGCCGGGGGGTGTGCGACATGTATTCTCCGAGACGAACAGCCCTCGCCCTCTTTCGCATTCGCGAGGCGCTGACCGTCTACATGAATCCCGCCGACCTCCTCAACGCGATGAAGCGCACGGTGGAGCAGTTGGCGGCGTTCAACGACATCGCCAAGGCGCTGACCTCGACGCTCGAGCTGCGCGAGGTGCTCGAGCTGGTGATGCGCAAGGTGTCCGAGCTGCTCAGGCCGACGAACTGGTCGCTCATCCTGCAGGACGAGTCGGGTCGGCTGTACTTCGAGATCTGCGTGGGCGAGGGAGCGGACAAGCTCAAGGACATGCGCTTTCTGCCGGGAGAGGGCATCGCCGGGCGGGTCTTCCAGAGCGGGCTGCCGCGCCTGGTCGAGGACGTCACCAAAGACCCCTCGTGGAGCAGCCGCTTCGACGACCAGACGGCCTTCAAGACGCGCTCGGTGCTGGCCGTGCCGCTCATCTCGCGGGGCAAGCCGCTGGGCGTCATCGAGCTGGTGAACGGAGAGAACAGCCCCTCGTTCAGCCAGGAAGATTTGCTGACGCTCTCGGCGATCGCCGACTTCGCCGCCATCGCCATCGAGAACGCGCGCAACTACAAGCGCGTGCAGGAGCTGACCCTCACCGACGAGCACACCGGGCTGTACAACGCGCGCCATCTTCGCACGCTGCTCGAGCAGGAGGTCGCCCGCGCCTTTCGCTTCAAGCACCCCCTCTCGCTCATCTTCCTGGACCTCGACGGCTTCAAGCAGGTCAACGACACGCGCGGGCACCTGGTGGGCAGCGCGCTGCTCAAGCAGGTGGGGCAGTTGCTCCGCGGGGCGGTGCGCCAGGTGGACTCGGTGTTCCGCTACGGAGGCGACGAGTTCGCCGTGCTCCTGCTCGAGACCGACGAGGCCGGCGCGCGCGCCATCGCCGAGCGCATTCGCGACCGGTTCCGCGAGGCCACCTTCCTCGAGGGCACCCGCCTCAGTGCGTCGCTGGGCGTGGCCACCTTCCCCGACCACGCCGCGACCGCGCAGGAGCTCTTGTGCGCGGCCGACTCGGCGATGTACCGGGTGAAGGCCGAGGGCAAGAACGGCGTCGCCGTGGCCCCGCCGGCCAGTGGCTCGAGGGCGAACGCCGGCTGAACCAGGACGGCGGCAGGTGCACCGGCAATCGGCAGCCGCCGGCCGACGTTTCGAGCGAACGCCGGCAAGGAGGCTTCGAGCTTCGTCGAGCCGACTCTCAGCCGCCTCCGGGGCGGTCGAGGCTGCCTTTCGGCGCTCGCAGTCAGCCGACCTTGCCCTGAATCGCCTCCTCGTTGATGACGACCTTCGACGAGCTCTTCAGCGCCTTCAGGTACGCGTTCTGAAGCTCGATCGCCTTGGCCTTCATCGCCTCGGCGCGAAGCTGGTCCTTCTGCCTGGCGAACTCCTCGTCCGAGGGCCGCTGCCGCGCGCTCACCGTCACCACCACGTAGCCCTCTCCGTGCTCGAAGAGCCGGTCGACGACGCCGGGGCCCTCCATGGCCATGATGCCCTTCACCACCTCGGGCGCCGCGCCGATCTGCGGCAGCGTGTCCTGCGAGGCGTTGAATTCGCCGGTCTCGATGGCCTCGGGCTTCGTCTCCACCTCGAAGCGGAAGGCCCGCGACTTCGCCTCCTCGCCCGGCGGGTACAGCTCGGCGAGCTTCTTGCCCCCCTTGGCCGCCGCCAGCGCCTTCTCGGCTTCGGCCTTGGCGATGGCCTTGGCCTTCTCCTTCTTCCACAGGCTCTCGGCAATCTCGAGCTCGACCTCCTTGAGCTCCTTGTTCTTCGGAGCCTGCTTCTCCTCGACCTTGATGAGGTGGAAGCCGAACTGCGACTGCACCGGCTGCGACACTTCGCCCACCTTCAGCGAGAACGCCGCCTCGGAGAACTCGGGTACCCAGGCCGACCGCTCGTTGAAGCCCAGATCGCCGCCGTTCTCGCGGCTGCCGGTGTCCTCGGAGAACTGCTTCGCCAGCTCGGCGAAGTCCTTCTTCTGGTCGACGATCTCCTTGCGCAGATTCTCGATCTTCTGCCGGGCCTCGTTCTGCTTCTCGAGGGGAGCGGTCTTCTCGACCTTGATGAGAATGTGCCGGGCCCGAACCCGTTCGGGCTGGTGGTAGAGGAAGCGGTTCGCCTCGTAGTAGTCGGAGATCTCCTTCTGGTGCGAGGCGGCGAACGCCGCAAGCTCGTCGGCCTTCGGCTTGCCCACCTTCTCGGTGAACATCGCCGGGAGGAAGCGCACCAGCGTGGCGTTGGCGCGGTTGCCCTCCTTCATGAAGCGCGCCTTCACCTCGTCATCGGAGACGACCGCCGCGCTGCCGACGATGGCGAGCACCTTCTGCGCCGCGAGCTGCCGCCTGAGCTCGTGCTCGAAGTCCTGCGGGGTGCGGCGGTAGTAGTCGCGGATGACCTGCTGGTACGTGGTGAGGTCGAACTTCCCGTCCTTCTGGAAGCGCACGTCCTGCTTGAGGATGTCGAGGATCTCCGCGTCGGAGGCCTGAAGCGAAAGCCGCTCGGCCTGCTGCGCGAGCAGCTCGGTGTTCACCATGCGGTCGAGCACCTGACGGTCGAAGCCCATCGCCCGGGCCATCTCCTCGGTGATGCCCGCGCCTCCCTGCGAGCGGAGGAAGCTCAGCTCCTGCGCCCATTGCCGCTGAAAGTCGGCGAGGGGTATTTCCTTGCCGTTCACCGTGGCCGCGGCGTTCGAATTGGGGGTCGGCGACAATGACTCGCACCCGCGCGAGCCCGGCCCCCACTGCACCGCGAACAGAACGGCGATGACGACGATGAACAGGTATGACAGAAGCCGCTTCGGCTCGAAATGCTCTCGCATGACGGATTCTTGACTGCCTAGGATCGACAACGCGAAAATGCAAGCAGTTTGGCGGCGTTAGCTGTGCTCCTGCCCGCTCGAGCGCGGTCCATGGAACGGACGTGTTGCAGCTCTTCAAACGGTACCGCGACCTCCTCTTCGTCTCTGCGCTCCTGATCTTTCCGTTCGCCTCGTTTCTGGCGACCGGGCACAAGGGGCGCGAGCCGAACGTGGTCGACCGCGCGGTGCTCGCCCTGGCCTCGCCGCTCCAGCGAGCGCTCGCCTTCTTGTGCGACGGCATCGGTTACGGAGTGACGCACTACGTGGCGCTCACCGGAGTGCAGAAGCGCAACGACGAGCTTCTGCTCGAGAACAGCCGGCTGAGGGCCGAGCTGAACGCGATGCGCGAGAAGGCGGCCGAGGCCGACCGGCTCAAGCGCATCGTCGACTACGTCGAGAAGAGCCCCGAGCGCGAGGTGGTGGCCCGCATCATCGGCGTCAACCCGGTGTCCACCTTCCACTCGGTGCGCATCGATCGGGGCATGGACCAGGGCGTACACCCCCTCATGCCGGTGGTGACGCCCGACGGAGTGGTGGGCTACGTCAAGCGCGCCACGGGCGGCTGGGCGGACGTCGTCCTGGTGACGGACCAGACGTCGAAGCTCGGCGTGGTGGTGCAGCGCACCCGATCGCGCGGCACGGCGGTGGGGCAGGGCGGCGCCCGGCCGCTCGTGCTCGAGAACGTGCTCCGCACCGAGAACCTGGAGGAGGGCGACGTCGTCGTCACCGCCGGCTCGGACGGCATCTTCCCCAAGGGCCTGGTGGTGGGGCGGACCAGCGGCATCCGCCGCAACGCCGTGGGCATGTTCCTGCAGGCGAGCATCGTGCCGTCGGTGGACCTCGAGAAGCTCGAGGAGGTGCTGGTGCTGCCGTATTCGACCGGCGTCGCCTGGGCGCCCGCCGCGGAGGGGCTGCGATGAAGTTCGGCCTGACGGTGGCGCTGGCCCTGCTGCTTCTGGTCGTCGAGTCGGTGCTGGTGAAGTACGCCGGCTGGGAGGTGACGCGCATCGACGTGACGGTGGTGCTGGTGGTGTTCCTGGCCCTCCGCGCGAACCTCGTCGAGGGCGCGTTCGCTTCGTTCGTGGTCGGCTATCTGCTGGACGTGATGAGCGGCCGGCCGACGATGCTCTACGTCTTCCTGGCGGTGCTGACGTTCCTGCTGGCGCGCATGGCGGCGTCATTGGTCGACGTGCGCACGCTGCCGAGCTTTCTCCTCCTGGTGGGCGCAGCCGATGCGGGTCACTCGCTGCTGGCCGTGTTCTTCACGTGGATGACGTCGAAGGAGGGCTTCGTCGCCACCCAGTCGCTGCTCGTGCTGGTGCTGCAGGCTTTGCTCACCGCGGCGGCGGCGGCGCTGCTCTGGCCTCTTCTGCGGCGAATCGACCCGGGCACCGACCGGCCGGAGGCCGGAGCGCTGAGGTAGCCCCATGACGCTCGGGCAGAGCCAACCGGGTCGCGACTTGCGGACGCGCTACGTCTGGCTGGGCGCGCTGATGCTGCTCGGGCTGCTCGCGCTGGCCATCAACCTCTACCGGCTGCAGGTCGTCCACCACGAGGAGCTGCTCGCCAAGAGCGAGGACAACTACGTCAAGGAGGTCCGCATCAGGGCAGACCGGGGCATCATCAAGGACCGGCGCGGCGAGATTCTCGTCGACGGGCGGCCCTCGTTCGACCTCTACGTCACGCCCGCGTTCTGCCAGAAGTGCCGCGCGGAGGTGCTCCCCAAGCTGGCGGTGTGGCTCGGCTGGGACGAGGCGTACCTGCAGCGCGTCGAGCGGGACCTCAAGGCCAAGCACGGCACGCAGATCTTCCAGCCGATGGCGGTGGACGTCGATCTGACGCGCGACGAGCTCGACGTGGTGAACGCGCACCTCTTCGAGCTGCCCGGCGTCGACGTGGTGCCGGTGCAGCACCGCAACTACCGCACCGGGCCGGTGCTGGCGCACGTGCTCGGCTACATGAACGAGGTCACCCAGGAGGAGCTGAGCCGCCTGGGCCCGGCCGGCAGGTACGCGCTGGGCGACTACATCGGCCGGAGGGGGCTCGAGCGCGCCTTCGAGCTGCGCACGTGCAACGGCGAGAACTGCGGCCTGCGCGGCCTCGACGGGCTGAGCCGCGAGTTCGTCAACGCGCGCGGCGAGGCCAGGCGCGAGAACGGCAAGGTGGTGAAGCAGGACGAGGTGCTGCCGGTGCCGGGCAACAACCTCATCCTCTCCATCGACGCCAGGCTGCAGAAGGCGGCCGAGGATGCCTTCCCGAAGAACCCCTGCGTGCTGCCGGGCAACACCCGCGAGCAGGACTGCGCCGCGGGCGCGGTGGTCGTGGTCGAGGCGAAGACCGGCTTCATCCTGGCGATGTTGTCGCGGCCGTCATTCGACCCGAACGAGCTGACCGGCCGCATCACTCCGGCGCGGCTGGCCCAGCTCACGCGCGATCCGCTGCAGCCGATGGTGTTCCGCCCCGTGGCGCAGCACTACAGCCCCGGCTCGACGTTCAAGACCTTCTCGCTGCTCGCGGGGCTCTCGAACGGGCTGTTCACTCCGCACACCGTGGTGAGCTGCCCCGGGGGCTACCGGCTCGGCTCGCGCGTCTGGCGGTGCCACAAGGACGCCGGCCACGGGCCGGTCGACGCGAAGCGCGCGCTCAAGGTCAGCTGCGACACGTACTTCTACAAGCTGGCCGACCATCTGGGCATCGACGTGATCGCCGAGACGGGCCGCGCGCTCGGGCTGGGGGCTCCCACCGGCATCGGCGTGGTGGCCGAGGTGCCCGGGCTGATGCCCGACACCGCGTGGCACGACCGGGTGACGCCGGGCGGGTACCAGAAGGGCATGGCGCTGAACACCGTCATCGGCCAGGGCGACGTCAACACCACGCCGCTGCAGCTGGTGATGGCGTACGCGGCCATCGCCAACGGCGGCACGCTGTACCAGCCGCAGCTCGTCAAGCGCATCGAGTCGGCCGACGGCCGGGTGCTCGAGGAGTTCCACCCCAGGGTGGTGCGGCGCATCGAGATCGACCCTGCCCACCGCAAGGTCATCACCGACGCGCTGGTGGCGGTGGTGAACGAGCCGGGCGGCACCGCCTACCGGAGCCGGCTGAAGGACGTGGTGATGGCGGGCAAGACCGGCACGGCGCAGGTGGCGTCCCTGGGCTCGGTGCGCCTCAAGAAGGAGCAGATGAGCTACTTCGTGCGGGACCACGCGTGGTTCGTGGCCTACGCGCCGGCCGAGGATCCGGAAATCGCCGTCGTGGTGCTGAACGAGCACGGCGGCCACGGCGGCTCGGACGCGGCGCCGCTGGCGAAGGTGGTGGTCGAGCGCTACTTCGAGCTCAAGAAGCTCGACGCCGCCGCGTTCGGCGGAAGCACCTTCGAGCAGAGGCCCGTCGAGCCCGCGTCGGCGCCAATGCCGCCCGCGCGCCCGGAGGATCTGCTCGCGCCAGACGAGCCGATGATGGCGGGCGAGCCAGGTGCGCCTTCGGGCGAGAAGAGGCAGGCCCGTCGATGATCGCGCAGCTCCGCTTCGAGAAGCGCATGGTGTCGCACGTGCCGTGGGGGCTATTGGCCGCCTCGGTGCTGCTCGCGCTGATCGGCATCTTCAACCTGGCCTCCGCCACCCGGGCCCAGGGCAGCGCGCTGTGGGTCAACCAGAGCCTCTACCTGGTGGTGGCGCTGCTCTCGTGCGCCGGCGTGGCGCTGATCGACTACCGCGTCATCCAGCGCATGGCCGTGCCCATCTACCTGGTGAACGTCGGCCTGCTCATCCTGCTCAAGTTCATCGGGCACAAGGCCAAGGGGGCCGAGAGCTGGTTCGTCCTGGGGCCGGTGCGCGTCCAGCCCGCCGAGTTCATGAAGATCGCGATGATCGTCATGCTGGCGCGCATCTTCCACGACGAGCAGACGCAGAAGCCGCTGCCGCCGTTCGTGCACGAGGTGGTGATGGCGCTGGTGTGCCTCTTGCCCATCTACCTGGTGCTCAAGCAGCCCGACCTGGGCACGGCGATGATGATGTCGCTCACCGCGGGAACGCTGATTCTCTTCGCGCGGGCGCGGTGGTGGCTGCTCGCGGCCGTCGCGCTGGTGGTGCTGGCCGGCGTGGGCGTGTTGTGGAACGACTGGGTGCGCGAGCAACCCGACGGGCAACGCTTCACCTTGGTGCGCCACCACATGAAGAAGCACCAGGACGACCGCATCGCCGGCTGGCTGAACCCGGAGGCGGACCCGAAGGGGACGAACTACCACGCCATCCAGTCGAAGATCGCCGTCGGCTCGGGAGGCATCACCGGCAAGGGCTGGAAGAAGGGCACCCAGACGCAGAACCTGTTCTTGCCCGAGATGCACACCGACTTCGTGTTCTCGGTGTGGGCCGAGGAGCACGGCTTCTTGAAGTGCCTTCTCCTGCTCTTCTTGTACGGGGTGATTCTCGTCTCCGCGCTGGGCGTCGCGTTCCACGCGCGGGATCGGTTCGGCGCGCTGCTCGCCGTGGGAGTCGCCGCCATGGTGTTCTGGCAGGTGCTCGAGAACATCGGCATGGTGACCGGGCTGCTCCCCATCACCGGCATCACCCTGCCGTTGATGAGCTACGGCGGCAGCTCGCTGGTGAGCGTGCTGATGAGCATCGGGCTATTGGTGAACGTCAGCATGCGCCGCCACATCTTCTGAGCCGGCGCCTTGTCGCAGCTTCCGGGCGTGCGCACGGTAGGGCAAAGGTGACGCATGAGCGGACGAGAAGACAAACCGAGCCCCGAGCAGCTGCGCGCCGAAGCGGCGCAGATTGAACGTACCGGCAAGGCCGGCGCCGGCAAGCGGCCGAGTGCCGTGGCCGGCGGGAAGAAGGCCGCAGCCGCGCGCAAGGAACGCGGGCGGAAGGGCGGCCAGAGGCGCGGCGGGAAGACCGGACGCTGAGGCGACGCTGTGGACGAGCTATTCGTGCGGCAGCTGATCGAGGGAGGCGGCGAGGAATTCGTCGAACCGCGCCAGCGCACCACGCACCCGTGGGCCGATCCGAAGCAGCCGGTAGAGGTGCGCGCCGACGTGCGCCGCGTCGAGCTCGACGTGGTAGGCGCGCCGGAAGAAGTGGCGGAACTTCCGGAGCTCGTCGAGATCGATGAAGAGCTCGCTCGGTAGCACCGGCGGCCGGAACCCCGGCAATTCGCCCTGCATCTGCTCGAGCAGCTCGGTGCGCGAGCGCGGCCCCGCCGGTACGTGCTGATCGATGACGCGCGCAATCCGCTCGAGCGCGTTCTCGAGGCCGGTGTACCAGGCGTGGAGCGCCACCGCGGCGAGCGCGACGTACGGCCGTTGCGCCTGGAGTTGCTCCCATTGCGGCGCCAGCTGCGCGAGCTCGGCCTCGTGGCGGCCGAGCGCGTCGAGATCTGCCTTCAGCCCCGTCTGCAAAAGGGCGATTTCAGCCGCCGCCGCGCGTCCTTCGGGGCTCATGGCAGCTCGACTCCGTCGCGGCGAACCCGCTCGGCGAACGACGCCGGCAATTTTTCGATGCGAAGCAGATCGAGCGCGGCGTCCACCTCGCGTTCGAGCGCCGACCAGACCTGCGACTCCGCGTCGCAAGAGAGCCCCTCGACGACCACGTCGACGTCGGAGCCTTCGCCGAAGTACCCCCACGCCAGCGAGCCGATGAGCCACGCCCGCTGGATGCGACCGGCTTCTTTCTCGCCGGCCGCCCACGCGGACACCTTTCGGCGCAGCTCCTCGGCCCTTTGGGCGAGGGCCTCGCGCTTCTTCCGCTCGCGCGCGACGAGTGAGCGGGCCAGATCTGCTGGGGTGACCGGCATCGCCCTGAAGGGTATTTCCGCCGGCGCAGCGAATCCATTTCGCCGGTCACGCCATCACGCCGCGCAGCACCAGGCTGGCCACCGTGAAGTAGATGATCGTGCCGGCGAGGTCGCACAGGGTGGCGATGAACGGGGTCGACGCGGTCGCCGGGTCGAACCCCAGCCGCCGGAGCAAGAACGGCATCATCGCGCCCACCAGCGAGCCGAAGAGCACCACCCCCACCAGGCTGAACGCCACCGCCACGCCGATCATCAGGTAGTTCGGGCCGTAGAGCGTCTTGTCGGGCCAGACCAGCACCCTGAGGATGCCGAGCACTCCGAGGATGGCGCCGAGCAGAAGGCCGCTGAGCAGCTCGCGGCCCAGCACGCGCCACCAGTCGACGAGGTCGATCTCCTTCACCGCCAGCGCGCGGATGATGAGCGAGGTGGCCTGCGAGCCGGCATTGCCCCCGGAGCCGACGATCAGGGTGATGAACAGGGTCAGCGCCTGCACCCGGGAGATCTCGTCCTGAAAGTGCGCCAGGGCGAAGGTGGTGAGCATCGAGCCGATGAACAGCAGCACCAGCCAGCCGGCGCGCTTGCGCACCATCTCGGTGAGGCCGACGTTCATGTACGGGGCCTCGAGGGCCTCCATGCCGCCGAGCCGCTGGATGTCCTCGGTGGCTCTCTCCTCGGCGGCGTCGAGCACGTCGTCGACGGTGATGATGCCCAGCATCACGCCGCGCGTGTCGGTCACCGGCAGCGCCACCCGGTCGTACTTCTCGAACGCGTCGATGACCTCGCCCTGCTTCGCCGTGGCCGGAATGCTGATCAGCGGCCGGTCGTAGAGATCGCCGATCTTGGCGTCGGGGTCGGCCATCACCAGCGTGGCCAGCCTCAAATCGGCCAGGAGCACGCCCCGCTCGTCGGTGACGTAGATGGTGTTCAGCGTCTCGGCGCCGCGGCCGTTCTTGCGCACGAAGTCGAGCGCCTCGCGGGCGGTCCAGGTGAGCCGCACCGCGACGTACTCGGGCGTCATGTACCGCCCGGCCGACTTCTCGGGGTAGCCGAGCAGCGCTCTGGCCACCTTCAGCTCGTCGGGCGAGAGCGTGCCGAGGACGCGGCGGGTCACCTCGGCGGGGAGCTCTTCGAGGAGCCGGGTGCGGTCGTCGGGCGCCATCTCGTTCAGCACGGCGACCAGCGACTCCGAGCCCAGAGACTTCACCAGCTCGGCCTGCTGCTCGATCGGCAGGTGCTCGAAGGCGTCGGCGGCCCGATCGCGCGGGAGCAGGCGGAAGATGACCACCGAGTCCTCGGGCGGCAGATCCTCGAGCACCTCGGCGATGTCGGCCGGGTCGAGGTCCTCGAACGCGATGCGCAGCGACTCCCAGTCCTTCTTCCGGATGAGCTCTTCGAATTCGGGCTTGAGGAAGTGGCCGAGCAACTGCGACTCCGAATCTAGAGCGCCCGCATCGAACGGGGTAATGCTTGAAGTCGCGCTCGACTACGCCTTTCCTTCCGCTCTGACAAGGAGGGATTCATGCCCAAGCGGGTCGAGGAGAAGCGCCGGGTGCCGGCTTTCGTCGAGAGCGCCATGCTCCGCTCCAGGCTCGTTTCGCCTCCGCCCCCGTTCGAGCACGATCCCTTCGACGGCGAGGAGCACCGCCGCTTCCCCCGGGCGAAGATCTCCGTGCGCTTCAAGCTGTGGAAGGGCGAGGAGCCCGACCTGCGCTTCCAGGCCACGCTGACGTCCGACAACCTCTCGGTCAGCGGCGCCTTCCTCTCGAGCACCTTCTTCTTGCCCGTGGGCACCGAGCTGCGAACGTCGTTCCAGCTCGGTGAGGAGGAGCCGGTGCAGGCCCGCGCGGTCATCGTGCGCGAGGAGCGCCCCGATCGGCAGGGCAAGGGCAGAAGCGGCTTCGCGCTCCGCTTCGTCGAGTTCTACGGGCAGACCGAAGTCACCCTGGCCCGGCTCTTCCTCGGCCATCAGCTCCAGGAGTTCGCCAAGAGCTACCTCGAGTCGGGCCGCGCCAAATCGCTGCGCAGCGAGCTCGAGCGTGTGATCGACGCGCTCGCCGCGTGGGAGCTGCTCAAGGTCACCGCCACCGACGACGTCTGGGGGCTGCGGCGCGGGCACGACGAGCGCTGAGCTCGGCTTTCAGCCCGGCGTCGTGCCGGGTTGCTCGGGCGCGGTGGCCTCAGGCGGAGCCACGTTCAGCGTGAACGAGACGGTCGTGCCCTTGCCGAGGGTGCTCTCGGCCCAGATGCGCCCGCCGTGGGCCTCGACGATGTCCCGGGCGATGGACAGGCCGATGCCGAGGCCGCCCATGCCGCGGGAGGGCTCGAGCCGCCAGAATGGATCGAACATGCGCTCGAGGTGCTCGGCGGTCATGCCCCGCCCGGTGTCCGAGACCCAGAACCGCACCTGCGTTCCCGAGGCGGCGGCGCCGATGGTGACGCGCCCGCCCGCCGCGGTGTACTTCGCCGCGTTGCCGAGAAGGTTCGCGAAGACCTGCTGGATGCGGTTCCGATCCACCAGCACCTCGGGCAGGTCTTCGGGCGCCTCCACCGAGAGCTCGACCGAGGCTGCGGCGACCACCGATCGCTGCGCGTCCACCGCCTCGAGCAGTACCTGGCGTGCCGGCCAGCGCTCGGGCTGCACGCGGAATTGTCCGGCCTGCAGGGTCACCCGGTCGATCAGATCCGAGATGAGCCGCTCCATGCGCTCGGCCGAACGGGAAAGCGATTGGAGCTTCCAGCGGTCCTGTGCGGTCGTGCCGGCCTCTTGCGCCCGGAGCAGCGCGGCGACTCCGATCTTCAGCGCAGTCAGCGGGTTGCGCAAGTCGTGGGCCACGATGCGCATCACGTCCTCGCGCGCGCGGATTGCCTGCGTGGCCAGCCCGTAGAGGCGGGCGTTGTCCACGGCGAGCGAGGCCCGGGCACACAGATCCTCGGCGAAGGCGAGGTCCTCCTCGTCGTAGCGGCGGTTCGGGTCGGAAGAGATCAGCCCCAACAGCCCGAGCAGTCGCCCCCGGGTGACCAGCGGCACCTGGATCATCGACCGGGGCGAAAGCTCGGCCAGAATCCGGCGGTCGTCCGGGCCCTGGGCGATGGTGTCGAGGTATTCGGGCAGCACCTCGCGCATCAAGACCGGCTCCTGCGCGTTCATCGCGGCCTGAAGCAGGTGGGGCCGCCTCGGGTCCAAAGCCAGCTCGCGGAACGACCGGGCCAGCGCCGCCTTCGAGGGGTCGGCGTGCACCACCCGGAGCCGGCGCACGTGGCCCTGCTCGTCGGCCATGTCGACGATGCACCAGTCGGCCATCGCCGGCACGAGCAGGTTGGCCACGGTGGTCAGCGTCTCCTCGTAGTCCAGCGACGACGCGAGGGCTGCGCCGGCGCGGGCCAGGAGCCGATCGCGTTCCTCCCGCCGCTTGCGGTCGGTGATCTCGTTGGAGACGCCGCCGATCGCGTACAGCCGGCCGGCGCGATCGGAGACCGGAAACTTGACGGTGAGGAAGATTCGGCGGCCATCTTCCCCGGCAAAGACATCTTCCGCCTCGATCGGGGCCCGCTTCTCGATCACCTTGCGATCGGTGGCGCGCAGCGCCCGGGCGACTTCGGGGGAAAACAACTCGTCATCCGTCCGGCCGATGAAGCGGTTGGGTGGAATGCCCACCGCCGAAAGCGCGTGCGCGCTCATCACCAGGTAACGGCCTTCGAGATCCTTCAGGAAGATGACCGACGGCGCGTAATCGAGGATCGCGCGAAACCGGGTGCGCTCGAGCTCGAGCTTGTCGCGCAAGAGCGCCTGCTGAATGGCGACCGCCGCCCGGTTGGCGAGAATGCGGAAAAGGGCCTTGGCCTCGTCCGAAAAATCGCGGGCAAACGTCGAGCCCATGTTGGCGACGCCGATGACGTCGGCACCGGCTTCTCCGTGCACGATCAGCGGCACGCCGTAGAGGGCCTGCACTCCCGAGCGCCTCAGGGCGGGCCTCTTGACGAGCGAATCGGTCGCGGAATGGAGGAGCCGCGGCTTGCCCTCGGCGGCGACCAGCCCCGCGAAGCCTTCCCCCAGGCGCGTGACATGCCTCTGGGCGTCCTCCTCCGTGCCCAGCCCCATCGACGCGCGCAGCCGCAGGGCGTCGCCTTCGCGCAAGAGAATGCTCGCCGTGTCCACGCCCTCGACGTTCTCGACGAACACGCGCAAGAGCTCTTGAAGCAGCCGTTCCATCTGGTCTGCCTGCGCAGCCGTGGCCAGCTGATCGGTGAGCTCGAGCGCGCGCATGCGGAACCGCACGTACCGATCGGTCGAGACGGCTACCAGGTGGTCGACGGCCGCGTTGATCAGGCGAACCACGCGGAGATCCAGCCGCTGGTCGCTCGCCCCCCACAGGCGGATGACGATGTCCCGAAGGAGGCCGAACTCGGCGAGCACCTGCACGATCGGGGCTCCGATCTCCACCCGCTGCAGGACGTGGGCGTCGACCGTCGGCTCGGCGGCCGTGAAAGGGGGCCTGCCATCAGACGCCTCGACGGAGCGCGCGAGGTCATCGACCACGGCGGCGATGGAGTCCAAGAGCGCCGGGCGGCCCAGTCGCTCGGCTCCAGGCAACAGGGCAGCTTCTCGTTCCCAGGCGGTGACGATGTCGCCAGCCCGGGCGCGGATGAACTCGGCCACCACGACCCCGGTGCCCATGACCGGGTCAACTTGCTCATCGGACGGCGGAAATGGCAGCTGCTCGCCTGCAGTCGCCAAAAGACCGCAACCCGCTCCGGTTGCGCGCCAGAGGTCCGGCTAGACGACCTTCTTGATGGCGTCCTCGATGCGGCTTCTGGGCACGGCGCCGACGAGCTGCTCGACCACCCGGCCGCCCTTGAAGAGCAGAAGCG
>FWPU01005508.1_pt1 | contig 27295 bp, 27 predicted proteins | sample 2228361 | NCBI WGS metagenome assembly FWPU01 (sample SAMEA103939777, study PRJEB20133) | metagenome
ATCTAAAAAAAATTGAAAAAACAAAAAAATATTGTATAACAAAAAAAATCGTAAAGAAAATAGAATTCCTGTTTATAGAAATTCCAAAGCTATTCAAAAACTGAATTCCAGATTCAATGCCCCAACGAGTCAAAAAAAACACAAGAAAAGCTAACAGCAAAGAGATAAAAAATGCAAGACCTATAGATATAAGAAGATAAAAATAATTTCTTTTTTGAAACAGAAATAAAAATGCTTTTAGAAAAAGATGAATATTTTCTTTCACATACTATTTAAAAGATGGCTGATAAAGATTCCCTGTTATTTTGAGGATCTCATTTTGAGCATTTACAAGAACTACCCTTGGTTCATAATTTTCCGGAATGTCTTCCTGATGCATATAGGCATAAGCAATAATAATAATTTTATCGCCGGGATGTCCTAATCTTGCTGCTGCTCCATTTAAGCAAATTTCTCTCAGCCCTCTTTTCCCTTTTATTACATAAGTTTCAAACCTTGCACCATTATTAATGTTCACAACTGCAACCTTTTCATATGGCTTAATACCAGACGCTTCCAGTAATTCTTCATCAACAGTAAGACTGCCTTCATAATTGAGATTTGCATCAGTCACGGTTGCTCTATGAATCTTTGCTCGAAACATTTCTAAAAACATAGAAGCCTCCTTTTTTAAAGTAAAAACATTCCCCAAAATTGTCCATAAGATATTTTTATGATTTTCCTGAAAAGTTTTTTTTAAAAAGAATCAAAGAATTCTTAAAAATTTCATTTAAAATGATTTTCAATAAATAAAAAAAGATTTGCTTTTCCAGACAAATAGATTTAATAATAAAATAAATGGATAATCGTATATCTTCCCCCCACATTCAACCTTTAGTTCCGTTCTTTAAAGGTGATTTTGAAATCAAAACTTATATAGTAACAAAAGATAAATATATAAATCTTTTAAAAAAAATTTTTGAAAAGGATATCTCCCTCATTGGTGTTCAGGAAGTTTTAAACGAAAATCTTTCCTTTATCGAAGAGAGCCGGCAATACTATAATATCGGTCTTATCATCGTAGACTATGAAGATTTAGAAAAATATCAGGAAAAAATAATGAAATGGTTTTATTCTATTCAAAATGGGGAATTTTTATTTATTATCTGCAATAAAGAAGGAAAAAAAGAGACTATATCAGTTCCAGAAGATTATATTTTTTGGGAAATACCTTCAGAATTAGAGTTTATAAAACCAGAAATGATTCATAAACTCATCCAGAATGCTTTACAAAAATTAAAATTGCAAATTGAAAATTTTAATTTATCTGTAAAGCTTGAATTAAATCAAAAAGATATTTCCCGAATCATTTATGTGGGTCAAACACTTTCCACAGAGAGAAATTTCGATAAACTCCTCAGTATTATTCTCGAAGAAGCAATGAAAATGGTAGGTGCTGATGGAGGTTCCCTTTACATCACTGAAACGCAAAAAATTATGAATCAGGAAACCAAATATCTGAGATTTAAAAAATCGGTTCTCGATTTAAACCCCAATGAATTTTTATTACCTATCGATACTAAATCCATAGCGGGATATACAGCCTGTTCTGGAAAACCACTTATTATTGATGATGTCTATTCTCTTTCCGATAAAGAACCCTATCGCTTTAATCCGGAATACGATATAAAACATCATTATATTTCTCGTTCTATGATGGTTATACCTATGATCAATTATCAAAATGATGTAACTGGAGTAATTCAATTAATTAATAAAAGGTTAGATCCTTTTCGAAAATTAACTTACGAAGAAATGAGGGATGGTTATGTTTTAACATTTAACTCTGATGATGTAAAAAAAATCCTTGCCCTGGCAGGACAGGCAGCTGTTGCCATTGAAAATTACCAGCTCATACAAAATATAAATAATCTTTTTGATCATTTTGTAAAAGCCTCCGTAATTGCCATTGAACAAAGAGATCCTACTACTTCAGGTCATTCCTTTCGAGTTGCAGATTATGCAGTAGCACTAGCAGAAGCTATAAATAAAACTCAATGGGGAAAACTTAAAAATTTAAATTTTTCTTATGAGCAGATTCGCGAACTTCGCTATGCATCTTTATTACATGATTTTGGTAAAGTAGGTGTTCGAGAAAAAGTTCTTGTAAAAGAAAAAAAACTTTATAAAGAAGAACTGGAAATAATACGATGGAGATTTCTTTATTATAAAAAATATCTTGAAAACGAAACTTTAAAGAAAAAGCTGGAATTACTTAAAAATAATATGGTGGAATTTCAATTAATTGAACATTCACTGGATGAAAAACTAAAACACCAGTTAAAAGAACTGGATGAAATGCTAGAAGCTATTGAATTAGCCAATGAACCCTCCGTTGTTGAAACCAATGTATATGATAAACTGGAAAAAATTACTTACTTTATAAAATCAAACTTCCAGAATTCTGGAAATCATTCTTATGAACTTTTAAAAGATAATGAGCTCCTGAGTTTATATGTTCGAAGGGGAAATTTAACACAGGAAGAAAGGCTTGAAATTGAATCTCATGTGACCCATACTTATAAGTTCTTAATTCAAATTCCGTGGACCAGGGATTTAAAAAACATACCTGAAATTGCTTATGCTCATCATGAGAAACTGGATGGCTCTGGATATCCATTAGGACTTAAAGGTGAAGAAATCTTACCACAAAGCAGAATGATGACAATTGCAGACATATTCGATGCTCTTACCGCTCCTGATAGACCTTATAAAAAATCTCTCAGTGCTGAAAAATCTCTGGACATTCTAAAATGGGAAGCCAGAGAAGGAAAAATTGACGGAGAAATGCTAAATATTTTTATCGAGGCTAAAATTTACGAAATATTTATAAATCGTACTTAATTTTTTCTTTAAATATCTTATACTCGTTTGAATCCCTTCCATATTTCTTTTCCACATATAAAAGCAAATTTTCAAACTTTAATTTTTTATATCTTAAAGCAACATCGTACGAAGTTTGATTATTCTTACTGGAATTTTCAAGTATTTGGTAACAATAAGCCAGAATTTTATACGGGTAAGGTTCTTCTTTGTGAATTTTTTTTATATTAAAATATTCTTCAATAGATTCAATAACACCAGAAATATCTTTTAATGAAAGCTGAAGAATCACAAACTGCCTTAATAAATTGCTTTTAAGATTAATAAAATATTCTGTATTCTTTACTTTTTCTGATTGAATATTTTCCAATTCTTTGAGACCTTTAATGATATAAATCTTTGCTTTTTGAAAATATTCCAGAGAAATTGCCCTTTTTTGTTTTTCAATTTTCTCTTTCTTTTCTATTCTCTGCCATTCATAATTTTCCGGCAAATGTTTAAATTTTTCTTCAAGTTTATTTTTTTCATTTTCCAGATCCTCCAAAATTTGCATTGCCAGATCGTAATAATTTTTTGAAGATTTTAAATACTTTTCTGATTTCTTTGGATCCAGTTCATCTATTATCTGGATTTCGGGGAATATCTTTGGTATTAAATCTTCTCTCCATTCCTGCTGAGAATCTTTAATAATTTCTGTATCAGGAATGGGATGATCCACAGGTTGTGAATTCAAATCAAAAATAAAAATAAAGCACAAAAAAGGAGTAATTAAAAACTTCATAGAAATTAAACTTATTGTTTAAATTCTTGTAAGGAATCAAGTAAAAAATTTAAATTTCTCTATATTAGAAAATTATATTTTGAATTTCGATTATTGTTTAAAATGAATTTTATGAACTATATCTTTATTTAGATGCAATAAGAAACTAGAAACTCCATTATTATTCCTGCAGTAAAAAACCACAGAAATAAAATTTAAAAATATTAGTAAAGTTTTGAATAAAATAGTATTACAAAAATATTCTTGAAATTATATGGCAAAATTGATGAAAAAAAAATCTGTAGGTAATGGAATTTATATTGATAAGAAGTGGGAGTTTAATTCAAATGTGGCAGAACACTTTGATGTTCATATCGAAAAATCTATACCTCTTTATTCTGAAGGACACAATTTAATTTTAGATATTCTCGAAACCCTGATGGAAAAAAAAACAAAAAAATGGATTATAACCGATATTGGCTGCTCAACGGGAATTCTTACTGAAAAAATTTCTAAAAAATTTCACGATAAAAACATTCTATTTTATAATATAGATTCAGAACCCTCGATGATAGAAATTGCAAAACAGAGAAAATATTCTTCAAATCATAAAATTTTCTGGTATAACAAATCCATTGAAAGTTTTCCACTTCCGCGATCTGATATCGTTATTTGTTATTATGTGATGCACTTTATTCCGAAGAAAAAAAGACAAATAATTATCCATCAAACTTACACAAATTTAAATAAAAATGGTATTTTTATATTCTTTGAAAAAATTCAGTATAAGGATCCAATAACTACAAAATGGCATAATCAACTATTATTTCGATTTAAAAAAAGAAAAGGATTTACCGACGAAGAAATCATAAATAAAGAAAAAAGCTTAAAAGGTATATTGATTCCCAATACTACTGAAGAAAATTTTTCCTTGCTTAAAAAAGCAGGTTTTAAAAATTATTCAATTATATTAAGATATTTAAATTTCGAAGGAATTCTGGCAATAAAATAGGAGCTTTAATGCTTATTGTAAAATTAGGTAACGTTTTCTTTAGATGGAGAGATACCTTATTTTCTCTGGTGATTTTGTCAGGAATAGTGATAATCATTTATAATCAAAATACCTTACTGACGGGCTGGTTTGGAGATTTCGAAACCGATTTTTATTTTACCATTAACGGATTTATTTTTATAATTGTTGGAATTTTCATTCGCGCTATTACCATTGGATTTATTTATATTAAACGAGCAGGAATACAAAAAAAAATCCATGCAGATGAACTTTTTCAGGAGGGCTTATTTGCTCATACTCGTAATCCCTTATACTTAGGTAATACATTTATACTAATAGGAAGCGTTCTCACCATCAACCTTTATCTATTCTGGTTTGTAATTTTGCCTCTTTTTTTCTTTATTTATTATTCTATAATAAAGGCAGAAGAAGATTTTTTATATAAACGATTCTCTGAAAAATATATTCAGTATAAAAATCGGGTTCCCAGATTTTTCCCTTCAAATTTTGATAAATTTCCCGCCTCTTTTCAAAACTTAAACTTTTCATTGAAGCGTGTAATTAAAACAGAACATCCCACTCAATCCATTATTTTATTAATATTCTTTTTAATCACTATTATTAAATTTTATTACCGCTATCAAATTGATTTTTCTTACATAATGATGAAAATAATTTTGATATTATTAATTTTCGTAATCTTGTATTATACAGTATCACATATATTAAAACAAAAAAAGAAACTGGAATTTCAATAAAATATGTTTAAGATATTTGTTTTTTCAATAGCTTCACTGACATGGATTTCCAGCTTGCTTCTGATAATTCTTTCTTTACAGCAAAAACAAAATTTTTCCTTCGTAGTCATTTTCATCCTGTTTTTTTATATTATAACTTCAACCCTAGGAATAGTAAGTGTTTTTTATAAAAAAAGAGAAAATATTTTTTTAAAAATTTTCTCCATAAGCTTAATTTTAACAGGTATTGCTCTTCCCTTTGCTATTATTACCAATATAGTGGTGCCTATTATAATTTATCTTCTATTTACCATTGGAAGCTTCTTGTTTCAGAAGAGTAAATCTTCTTAGCATCTCCCCAGAGTCTTTCCAGAGCATAATAATTTCGTAATTCTGGTAGAAAAATATGAACAATAACATTGATAAAATCAAATATAATCCACCCCGATTCTAACTCTTCAGCGCCAGGTTTTGAGTACAAAAAATCACCAAAATTTTTTTCAATATCTTTTGCAATCGTACGAACTTGCAGATTTGAATTTGCTGTTGCTATGATAAAAAAACAAAAATAGGGGTTTACTTTTTCTAGATTTATCAATTGAATATTGATGAGCTTTTTATTCTCGAGAAGATTTACCAGATTTTCGGTTAATTCCCTTGTTTTTTGATCTTCAGATATTAACATTATTTCTTTTTTATTCTTTTTTAAACCCATTAGATACGGTTACCTCCTTTTCAAAAAAGTTTTAATATTAAAATCTTTTCCTAAAATAAAAGTAAATTCTACATCACTAATTCTTTTGATATAAAATATATTTTCTCTGGATACATTCAACAATTTTTCTAATTTTTTCAGTTTTTTCGAATTACCTTTATTATCAATTAATACTGTAGACTCCAATTCTTCTGGATATGTGTCAGTTCCTAAAACCTGTAATGTCTTCGAATGAATATACGATTTTACATTATTAGCCAGTCGATTTATTGATGCAGCATTAAATATTTCCATAGTAATGGTTTCCTCATCAGATTGATTTTCTTCGAATCTGGATTTTGTATCTTTATAAATCTGCCTGGATTTTTCAATATGCAAAATCATAGAATCATTATTTCCTATTCTTTTATGAATTAATGGCATTTCCATTACAAGAAAATCATATTCTATTAAATTTAAAAAAAAATTTTTTATTTCTCTTTGTTCTAAATTGGTTTCCATAAAGCTCGATAGAACTTTTAATTCTACCTCATTGGTAAAAATTTGTTTTTTAGAAGGAAGTTGATATATAAAGTTTATAAAAAAATTTTGAAATCGATATTGCTTTTCCAAAACTTCCATAATAGTCTGGTCCTGTAAATTTTCATCCAGCGATATATAGTCATAAAGCTTTTCCCCAAAAAAAAGCATTTTCTTATTCAGATAAACAAACTGGGAATTTATTAAATCTATCCTTCTCAATAACATCATATTTATCCCCCCCAAATAATTAAAAAATTTTATAAAATTTTCTTTATTAAAGTATAGATAGTAATTTGTCCTGAATCCTGTTATTTCTTTAAAAACTAAAATTTTTCGATTCCATAAATCAAATTTTTTTTCATCAAGATTTTTTTTTGTCAGACTTTCACTTATTCTTTCATCGACTATACTTTGAGAATTAAAAAAAATGATTAAAGCCATTTTATTATTTGGGAAAAAAATTAAACGCGAGAAATTGTAAAAATTTTGATTATCATATACAACAAAATCGTAATGAATTTCATCATTAGACATATTTAAACTTTTAACATTACAAGAAAGAAAAAATAAAAAAATAAAAATTAATTTTATTTTCATCAATGAACAATTTTTTCGAAATTTGCTAAATGGCACTTCCTTTTTTTAATTTTTCCAAAGTGATCATGGATATTTGTTCAATTTTGACTTCTGGAGGAATTTCTTCGTGTGCAATTACAGCAAAATTTTTTGAGGGAAACATTCTTTCCAGAATATAAAATAAACCTGAACGAACTGCTCTACTGGTTAAAAAAACGGGATAAATTCCTTTTGAATTTGCATTTTGGTATTCTTCAACAAGAGCTTGCTGCAACGATAATTGAAATTCGGGATTCAGAGCTAATATAAAACCTTCATCTGGATCACGATGGATTCCTTCTCTTAGTTGTTGATCCAATTCAGGATGCATAGTAATTGTTTTTAAAGTTTTACCGGAATCTATATAATCTCCTACAATTTGCCTGCGAAGAGATTGTCTTACTGCTTCTGTTAGAATAAAGGGATCTCTTTGAGATTTTTCCCAGTTAGTGGAAATAGCTTCTAGTATTTTTATAATATTTTTTATAGAAACTCCTTCTTTTAATAAATTCTGTAATACAGTCTGAATTATATCCAAACCAATTTTTTTCTCAGTGACAACTTCATCCACAATAACCGGTACTTCTTCACGAACCTTATCAAGAATATTTTTAATTTCCTGTCTGCCAAGAATTTCATGGCTATTCTGCTGAATGATAGAAGAAAGATGAGTTGCAATTACTGTAGATGCATCAACTACATCATATCCTAATTCTTCTGCTTCATTTTTTCGAGATGGATCTATCCAGTAAGAGCGAAGTTGATATGTAGGTTCTTTTATTTCAATAGCATCAGGGATAGGACCTCTAGTTTTTCCAGTATCAATAGCCAGCAATTTATCAGCTTCTACCTTTGCAGTAGATATTAAAGTTCCATGTAGCCGAATGGCATATTCATCGGGTTCTAAATTCATATTATCACGAATTCTCACAGGTGGAACTATCAACCCCAAATCCATCGCATACCTTCGTCTTAATCTCGAAATTTGATCCAATAAAGTACCACCAGCTTTGGGATCAACAAGGGAAACCAAATTATATCCAACTTCAATTTCAAGGGGTTCAGACTTTAAATGTTCAAGATACGATTCTGGTTTTCTTTCTTCTGTCTGTTGTTTTTTTTCTTCTTCGATTTTTTTCTCTTTTGCTGCTTTAATCGCTTTTTCCAATCGATAAGCCAGAACCATTAAACTTCCACCCAAAAGGGCCAAGGTAATAAAAGGAAATCCAGGAATTAAACCAGATAGTATCAATAAAATTCCTGTTAACATTAATATATTTGCATTTTGAAATAACTGTGTATTTATTTCCTTTGGCAAAGATTTCTCACCTGCGGAACGAGCAACCACAATACCCGTAGCTGTTGAAATTAAGAGTGCAGGAATTTGCGAAACCAGACCATCACCAATAGTAAATCGTGTATATATCTGTAAAGCTTGAGAAAAACTCAAATTTTGTAAAGAAATTCCAATGATCATTCCACCAATAATATTGATTGAAGTAATCACCAGACCAAGACGGACATCTCCCTGAACAAATTTTGAAGCTCCATCCATAGCTCCATAAAAATTCATTTCTTGCTGCAATGCTCCTCTTCTTCGTCTTGCTTCAGCTTCGTCAATATAACCAGCACTTAAATCAGCATCTATTGCCATTTGCTTACCCGGCATAGAATCCAATGCAAATCTTGCTGCTACTTCAGAAACTCTGGTAGCTCCTCTTGTAATTACAATAATCTGAACCAAAGTTAAAATTAAAAATATAATGATCCCCACAACAATATTAAAAATATCATTTCCTCCACCAATTACAAAAGAACCAAAAGCATTGATAAGAGCGGAATCTGCTGCAGGACCTTTAGTTAAAATTAATCTAGTTGTGGAAATATTTAACGCAATTCGATAAAGCGTGGAAATTAATAATAAAGTCGGGAAAGAACTGAACTCAGAAGGAGAATTAATATTTAAAGAAGTAAGTAAAATTAAGATTCCGAGAAATAAACTAATAGCAAGTAATCCATCCAGCAAAAATCCAGGAAGGGGAATGATAATTAAAGCCAGAACAAAAACTACTCCCAGACTTAATATTGCATCGGAGGTATTAAAATATTTTTTTAAAATATTGATATATTCATTCATATTTCTACCTTCTTACTAAATTTCTGAATTTTTCCAATTTTTGATAAATTAAAATGATAGCTCTATACATAGCCTGAGGAATTTCTTCGCCTTCTTCCACATTATTATATAATTCACGAGCAAGAACAGGATTTTCTTCTATGTGAATTTGATTTTCTTTTGCTACATTTTTCATTAATAAAGCAAGATGATCTTTTCCCTTTGCTAATACTCTGGGAGCATTATCCCAGGGATAATTATAAAGCAATGCAACTGCATAATGAGTGGGATTTGTGATTACTACATCAGCTTCTTTGACTTTTTGTAAAGCAGTTCTACTTCGTGAAATTTCCATAGCTCTTTCTCTCTGTCTTTTTCGAATGAGAGGATCTCCTACTTCTTCTTTCACTTCCTGTTTTACTTCTGAAATTGTCATTTTTAAGTTCTCAATATATTCATATCTTTGATAAAAATAATCTAGTATAGAAAAAAGAAGAAGAATTACGCCACCAATGATTAAAACTTTCGCTGATATAATAGAAAAAATCAAAATTGCCTGCCGTAAATCTGTACCAGCTGATTTTAACATTGAAATTAAATCTGATTGAATTAAATAAAATGTTATAATTAAAATTAATAAAATTTCTAAAATATTTTTTGATAAATTAATGATATTTCTGCGGGTGGGCAGAATTCTTTTAAAGTCAGGTATAATTCTTTCCAGCTTGAAGGCTAAGGGTTGTAAAGTAAATAAAAAACCAAATTGAACAACATTCCCGATAATTGCTAAAAGAAAACCAGCAATTAATATGGGAAAAACAATTTTACCGGTTTGATAGAATAGATTTAGAATTAGATTTTGTAAATCACTCATTTCGAAATAATTAATTTCTCCTATTTTCATATAGTATAAACGAAAGATTTCTATAAATTGATGAAACATATAAGTAGAGAAAAAAATTAATAAAATCACTGTACCTAGCAAAATCAGAGCTGAAGGAATTTCGCCTGTTCTGGGAACGTTTCCTTTCTCTCTTTCCTCTCTTTTTCTTCTTTCAGTAGGTTCCTCTGTTCTACCTTCGTCTTCGGCAGCAAACCTCTGCAAATCAATTTGAACTACTTCAACTTCAAAAAGAAAATCATATATAGCAAAATTTTGATAATTATAAAATTTTTTATTTATCTTTAGTTTATATATTTTATAAAAATTTATTATAAATTGGATCCATTTATTTAGGCCAGGCATTTAACATTTCTCCTATAAAATTTAATAATTGATAAAAAGAATCTCGAATAAGGGGAAGAATTACGGGCATCAATACTATCAAAATTATCATTCCTGTAAGTATGTTAATTTGTAAACCAAGATTTAATAAATTTAACTGAGGTGATGTTTTCCCCGCAAGTCCTAAAGCGAGAGAACTTATAAATAGAATTCCTACCAAGGGCAAACCTATTTTTAGAGCAACTAAAAACATTAAACCAAAAGATTGATCAATATAATTTAAAATTCCTCCTATGGTTTGATAATTAAAATTCATCGTAGGAACAGTTAGGAAAGAATAATGTAAAGCACGAAAAATGTGTAAATACGCAGGCACATAATAACCATCCATTTCGAAATCAACAGTAAGAAATAAAATAATTGCTATTAAATTTTTTAAAGTTCCAATAATAGGCAAACTTGCTTCTGATTGAGGATCCAATATTTCTGAAAAGGAAACTCCCATCTGCACACTAAAAAACTCGCCGGTTAAAATAAAGGCAGCAAAAATCACCTGAATAAAAAATGCTATTATAGCGCCTATAAAAAATTGAACAATCAATTCTAAGAGATAAATATAAAAATTTTCAAATGAGGTCTGAGGGATAAATCCCTTCACAAGGGGAAAGTAAACAAAAGATAGAAAAAAAACTAAACTCATTCTTACCCGATACGGTATATTTTCTGATGAAAAAATAGGAATAAGAAACATAAGCCCTGCTAATCTTGCAAAAATTAAAAGATAAATCCAAAATCCCTTAAAGAAAGGTTCCATAACTTCTAAAATCTTATAATCAAGTTCATTAATTCAACTGTAAAATCAACAATAACGTGTATAATATAAGGGGTAAGAAATAATAATACCAAAAATATTGCCAGAAGTTTGGGGACAAAAGTTAAGGTCTGCTCCTGTATTGCCGTAGTAGTCTGTATAATGGAAACAATTAATCCCGTAATGAGACTTATTATTAAAATAGGTGCTGAAATTTTTAAAGTAACAATCAAGGTATCGTAAGTTAATTTAATGATATCATTCTCAGTCATAATTAACCTCACATATAAGATTGAACTAAATTATAAGTGATTAAATGCCAGCCATCCACAAGAATAAATAAAATGATCTTAAAAGGTAAAGAAATCATAGCAGGGGGAAGCATAATCATTCCCATTGACATCAACGTAGAAGCTACTACCAAATCAATTACGATAAAAGGAATAAAAATTAAAATTCCTATAATAAATGCCTTTTTAATTTCTGATAACATAAATGCTGGAATTAAAATATAAGAATCAATATCCTGGATTTCCTGAATAGCAGAAATTTTTTTCCCGGATAGTTTAATAAAAAGAGCAATTTCCTTTGCACCTTCTTTACCTATTTGTTTAATCATAAATTTACGAAATGGCTCTATCCCTTTTTCAAGAAACTGAGGTGTAGTTAATTTATTGGATTCCAGATATGGTCTTAATGCTAATTCATTAAATTCTCTGATGGTGGGAGCCATAATATAAAAAGTTAGAAATAAAGCTAAACTAAATAATACCTGATTGGGTGGCATATTTTGCAAAGCCAATGCCCTACGAATAAAGTCCAGAACAATAATAATCTTTGTATAAGAAGTCATCATCATAATAAAAGCTGGGGCAAGACTTAAAAGAGTAACTAATAAAATTAATGCCAGTGATGTTGATGCTTCAGCTCCTGTTCTAGCGGGTCTAACCCCCTGAATCACAGGAATGGAAAGATCGGGAATATCCTGGGCAAATACACTATATGCAAAAAAATTAAATAAAATAAATAAAATGATTTTATATTTCATAATTGGTTCTGACTCCATTGTTTTAATTTTTCTTTCTGGAGTTTTAGAAGATCATTTAAATCTTCAATTTTGATTTTTTCATTTTTCTGGTTAGTTAGCTCCGAATAAAAATTTCTCATTTTTTTTTCGCCCTGATGCCATAAAGAAAATTTCTCACCAAAAAGTTTTTTAACCAGATCTTTCCATAATGACTTTTCTAAAACGGTTTTATTTTTTTGATTTTCAAACCAGAGTCTGATCTGCTCTGAAACTGTGCTTTTTTCTATAATCTGGATTAAATTTACATTATTTTCAGAAATTCCCAGAACCATCAATTGTCCGGCAATATCTACTATTTGTAGAAATTTACCCGACATTAAGGGAATCGTTGCTAAAATTTGAACAGGAGAATTTTCTTGATTCAAAATTAAATTCTTTTTCTTTAAAAAACGAATAAAATAATAAAACAAAAATCCAAAAATAGCTAAGGTAATAACAAAACGAATTACCAGACTGAAAACAGAAGGGGGTTCATCAGCAGATACAGTATTTTTTTGCTTCTCTGAATCTACAGCTTTAGGAACATCCTGTTTTTTTAACTCTCTAAGCCATTGTTCTTCTATTTCTTTTAGATTATTCGATTTTATCGATTCCTCTTTAAGTTCCTTTTCCTGAGAGTAGATAAGATTGCTAAAAAAAATAATAATAAAAAGAAAAAAAAATTTATAAATTTTCATTCATTACTACCTTTAATTTTTTATTAAGCTGGAGTTTTTCATAAAGTTCATTGATACCAGAAAAGTGCAATAAAAAAACATTAACTTTAATAAAAAAATTAGTCTTAAATTACTAAAAATTTGTTTAGAAAACTACAATTTTTAAAAATAAGTAAAGGATGAAAAAGATAAAGGCTTATCGAAACATCAAATATCTCTTAATTAAATTCTATCGCATAAATGCATGGTGATAGTTATACAACAAAGTTTCTTTAGAAAAAAAGATAGCGATTTTGTCCATTCTCCAATATATTCATTTAAAATTCTAATCATATTTCAGATACACAGGAATTTGATTTTTTAAATGAAATTCTGCATAATTGTCCACTAAATACGGATTTCCTGCAATAAGCCCAATAGATTCTAAGCGATATTTATTGAATTCAAAAGGTTTAAATATTTTTCTTTCATTATCGTATTCGAGAGTGATCGATTTTTGACCCGATGCATAAAGTAAAGCTAGTCCTCCGCATATATCCCACTCATTCTTGGGAGTTAGAGAAATGAGAAGATCATATTTTTGTAAGGATACGAGAGCTAATTTTCGAGCAACAGAACCTTCCAGATAAAAGTTCCAATCCCCAGGCAACGATTCTAACTTTCCAGAATTCCACTCGGATTTACTTACTACAATTTTAGCTGATTTTAGATTGATTTTTTTATACTCAAAATGACTATAGTAATTCCTTTCATTGTTTGAAATTTTTTGAGAAAACAAAAAAGTCTGATTATCATCCAATCCACCAGCTACAAAATAGTCTTCTGCTGGCATAGAAACTATACCTAAAACGGGAAAATTTTTTTTTAAAAGGCCAATAGATATCGAATACCCCTTTTCTTTTTTTACAAATTCTCTCGTTCCATCAATGGGATCAATTACCCAGACCCATTCTTTCTGTAGGCGTTCTTTTTCTAATTTCGATTCTTCTGACACCCAGCTTGCCTCAGGAAGAACTTTTAATAATTTCTCTTTTAGATATTCATTGGCAAAAATATCAGCAGTCGTTAATGGGTCTTTATTTTCCAGATCCTTAAAAGAAACATGAAAAGAATTATTCTGGTAAATTTCAAAAATCTTTATTGATAAATTACAGATAATTTTAGATAAATCTTCTATTAAATCTTTCATCTTGGTGTTTGCGGATTTGTTGCAGGGCTTAATTCATGACTTTCATCGAATCCTTCAATGAGAAGAAATTTTTCATATATAGGCGCCTGTATAAAGAAACGGGGATCATTGGCAAAATCAAAACGAACAATAAAATATTTATACTTTACGTAATAAATATTGGGAGATGTTACTGTTTCCCAGCTTAAATTTTCTGCATTTAAATCTTTAAGATATTGTTCTCCCTCTCGAAAAAATCTCCTTACGATTGCATTTCTCATAGCTCTAATTAAATTATTTTCGAGAACCTGTTGTTGTTCTTTTTCAGAAAAGAACTTTGAGCGAATTCCTTCTTCAACAGCTCTAAATTCACTCATTACACCTTCCTTTGGAGGTGCCCAGACAGCAATAGGAATCAAAACAAATAACAACCACTTTCTCATAATTTTCTCCTTTTACCTTATCGAAATTTTGGGGATTCAACTTTAAACATGCTTATTTTATTTTTTCAAAGGTGTTTTGTAAATCAAATTCCTTACATTCATCTATACCAGAATATTGATCAAAATAAATTCTTAATCTATAATACTTTTTTTTAAATAAATCCTCTGAATTGTCGTTTTTTATTAACAATTCTCTTACATCTAAAAAATTTAAATTTAAAGAAATTACAGGATCTTCAAAACTGACTTTAAACTGTTTCTGAGTTTGCCAGTAAGTAAGACATTTCTCTAAATTTTCTAAATTTTTAATTCCCACTGGATTTTCGTAACTTCCTTTCAAAGGCGGCGGAATTTCTTTTACCATTGTTGAACAGGAGAAAAGAGAAACAATAAATAAAACCTGTAATTTTTTCATTTTTTAAAAAGAATAGACACTTCCCCTTTCTAAAAAAAATAAAAACTATGCAAATACAAGCAAAAAAAATTCTGATTCAAGGTAGAGTTCAAGGCGTAGGATTCAGACAATTTACTGTTCAAATTGCTCATAAATATAATATTGAAGGAACTGTAAAAAATTTACCAGATGGTTCTGTTGAATGTATTGCCAGAGGTAAAGAAGAAGATCTCAATCATTTCATTAATTCTTTAAAAAAAGGTCCACCTTTATCAAAGGTTTTAGACTTAAAAATAGAGGAAATATCTCCAAAGTTTGTTCCTTCAGGTTTTAAAATCATTTATTAATTGCCTATTTTTAAGAACTTTTTTTATTGTAAATAAACCTAAAAAGGAGTATTAAAATGGCAGAATCAAATACAAGAGAAAAAAAAATGTTTTATCCAGAAATGTCAGTAGGAGAGGCATTAGCCCTACACCCTGAAGCGGCTCTGGTGCTAGCAAGTTATCACCTCGGAGGCTGTTCCCATTGCTCTATAAATGAACTGGAAACACTTGAACAGGTATGTATGGGATACGGAGTCCCCATTGACCAGCTATTGGATAGTTTAAATAACCTCCTTGATGATTAATAAATCCCTCTTTCTTATGAGGGATTTACTTTTTTTAATATTAAATTCACTTCATAATCATCTATAAAAATTTTCTCTTCAAAACCAGACAAACTGTCTTCAACTAACATAGATAAAGTTTCGCTTTGTAAATAATTTTTAAACTCCTGAATGGATTGATATAGCTCCTTAAAACTTGTTATAATTTTTAAATAAACTCTATCGTTTACTTCAAATTTTGCTTTTTTTCTCGATTCCTGAATATTACGAATTAGATCGCGAATAAGCCCTTCTCTATAAAGTTCAGGGGTGATTTCCGTATCAATTGCAACTACAAATCCTTGATATTCAGCTCCCTGCATACCTTCTTTTGAAATCCCTTCAATAAGAAAATCATCAATTGAAAACTCTATTTCTTCATTTTCAATATTTATAATAATTTTACGATCCTGATTTAATTTTTTTACAATTTCGTTATGATCTGAACTTTTTAAATATTCCTGTAAAAAGCGAATTTTATTCCCCAGTCTTTTCCCCAAAACCGGAAGATTGGGTTTTACATAATAATAAAAAATATTCGAAGAATCATCAACAAATTCTATTTCTTTTATATTCAACTCTTCAGTTAAAATAGTTTTACTTTCTTCGATAACAGATCTCATATTTTCTGGAACAAAAATCATCATTTTTTTTAATGGCTGGCGAATTTTTATTTTTGCTTTTTGTCTTGCAGACCTTCCTAAAAAAGCAATAGTCCTTAAAACATCCCCTTTTTCTAAAATTTCTTTATTATACTTCTTTTTGAAATCAGGTTCAGGCCAATCCAGTAAATGAATACTGATGGGAAGTTTTTTAAACTTAAATATAGATTTTAGTTCCTGATAAACATATTCTGATAAAAAAGGTGTATAAGTAGACATTAATTGAGCTAAGACTAACAAAACTTCATATAAAGTTGCATAAGCTGAAATTTTATCAGTATCCAGTTCACCTTTCCAAAATCTTCTTCTATTCCTTCGTATATACCAGTTAGATAAGGAATCAACGAATTCTTCTATTTCTTTTCCTGGCTTCATACATTCATAGTTGTTTAAATGTTCAGTTGTATTTCGAATAAGATCCTGCAAACTCGAGAGAATCCATTGATCCATCTCGGGTAACTTTTTAAATTTTATTTTGTTCTGAAATTCTTCAATAATTTTATAATTAATTTTATCAATTCCAGCATATAATTTTAAAAACTCCAGAGAATTCAATATCATTTTAAAAAAACCTGTTACCAAAAATAAAGGATCACCGGACTGTCCTGGTTTTCCCATTCTTCTGGAATTACCTGATGGCGCACCAGTTAAGAAATACCATCGTAAAGCATCAGCTCCATGAATTTCAAATACTTCCCATGGGTCTACAGTATTACCTTTACTTTTAGACATTTTTTCTCCTTTTGCATCCAGAACATGCCCCAGACAAACTACATTTTTGTAAGGAGATTTCTCTGTTATTAATGTGGAAACAGCCAGTAGCGTATAAAACCAGCCACGTGTCTGATCAATTGCTTCTGAGATAAAATCAGCAGGGAAATATTTTTCAAAAATTTTTTTATTTTTAAAAGGCCAGCCCCACTGTGCAAACGGCATTGCCCCCGAATCGAACCAACAATCAATTACTTCAGGAACTCTTTTAAATCTCTTTTTTGTTTTTGGATCTATCCAGGTAATTTCATCGATATAAGGTCTGTGTAAATCTAAATGAGAAAGCTTTTTACCTGTCTTTTTTTCAAGTTCTTTTACAGACGAGATAAAAACTATATTTCCATCATCATCCATCCAGATAGGTAATGGTGTTCCCCAATATCGTTCTCGAGACAGAGCCCAATCTTTATTGTTTTCCAGCCAGTTACCGAACCTCCCTTCTTTTATATGCGAAGGTACCCAATTAATTTTGCTATTATTATTGATTAATCTATCCTTAATCGCTGAAGTTTTAATATACCAGGCATCTTTGGCAAAATACATTAAAGGAACACCAGATCTCCATCCAAAAGGATAGTTATGCTTATAATTTTCTGATTTCCAAACTTTATTTTGATTTTTTAAATCTCTAATAATTTCCTTATCAGCTTCTTTAAAAAATTTTCCCGCATAAGGTCCGTAGAAAAATTTTCCATCCAGTTGAACACCATACAAAATAGGAAGATCATTTTTTTTACCTGCTTCCAGGTCATCAGCTCCATAAGCAGGTGCAATATGGACAATTCCTGTTCCTGTATCCATTGAGACAAAATCTTCTGTAATTGTATAAAATGCTTTTTTTTGATTTTCTACAGGAATAAAATCAAATAATCTTTCATATTCTATATTTTTTAATTCCCTACCATAAAAAGATTTTAAAATTTTATAATTTCTTTTTTCTATCGGTATATGTTGAATATTGGATTCCAACAACTTTTCAGATAAAATAAAATTTTCGTTTGGTAGAAAATCAGGAAAATGAACGAGTATATACATTTCTTCTGGATTAAGGGCAAGTGCCACATTCGCCGGTAAAGTCCAGGGAGTAGTAGTCCATACTAAAAAAGAAGTATCAGGAAAATTTTCATTTCGTATTTTGAATTTTACTGTCAACGACGGATCAATCACCTCCCGATATCCGAGAGCTACTTCCGCATCACTAACAGTGGTCCCCATTACAGGATCATAAGGAACAACTTTATGTCCTTTATATAATAATCCTTTTTTATAAATTTCTTTTAATAAAAACCATACAGATTCAATATATTCATTATCCATTGTATAATAAGGATTTTTTAGATCTACCCAGAATCCTATTCTTTCACTAAATTTATTCCATTCATCAATATATTTTAATACTGATTTCCTGCATAATTCATTAAACTTTTTTAAACCATGTTTTTCTTCTATCTCAGCTTTGGTTTGTATATTTAATTCTTTTTCCACTTCCCTTTCTACAGGTAATCCGTGACAATCCCATCCTGCTTTTCTGGGTATATGATAACCTTTTAAACCATAATATCGAATATAAATATCTTTATAAACTCTACTCAATACATGGTGAATTCCTGGTTTACCGTTCGCAGTTGGTGGTCCTTCGTAAAAAACAAAAAGCTTACCTTTCAAGTTTTTTTTTATATGCTTTTCAAAAACTTTATGTTTTTTCCAGAATTCTAATATCTGTTTTTCAATATCTACAAGAAAAGAAGATTGATTTTTTTCTGAATTAGGAGAATTCATAATAGTCAATTTTTCCATTAGAGGTGATTTTTCAATCGATTTATATTTCAGGATTTTATAAAAGGGGAAATGGCACCCCGTAGGGGAATCGAACCCCTGTTCTAGGAATGAAAATCCTATGTCCTAACCGCTAGACGAACGGGGCACTTTGAGACGACTGGGATTCGAACCCAGGACACCCTCCTTAAAAGGGAGGTGCTCTACCTACTGAGCTATCGCCTCAACTTGCAGGATCAAATTTTTTTTACATTCATTAAAAGTCAAACAAAAATTGGTTTCTTATCGTTCAAAAACAGATATTTTTTATTATTTTCGAAAATCTTCAGTTCACCAATAATAAACGAATATTTGAATATTTCATCATTTAAATTTAAATTCAGTAAGATGGAAAAAGAAGAAAAAAATGATACTAGTAGAATGAAAAGCTGAATTCTTTTTGTTTTTTCAAAAGAATAAAGAAAAATATTTTTTATTTTAATATTTAAAAATGAAAAACTTTTTATTGCTATTTCTGATTTAAATTCATTTTAATTTTTACTGAAAACTTACTGGAAATATCCTTTGTTTTTAAATACAACTAATAAAATTTTATTACTGAGAACTGATTTGATTGTTTTTGAAAAACCTACCAATTTTATCTATCAAAATTTCATTTGTAAGTAAGAAAGAAAAAAACACCCTTATCTTAATGATGAAAAAACTGATCCATTTCTTCTTTATCAAATAAGTTTATAAGGTTGATTAATACTATGAATTTATCAGATTTTTTTCCTATGCCCAATATATATTCTGTGTGAAAGGATTTAACAGCAGGAGGTCCGAGATCAATTTCTTCTTGCTTAAAATCCATAACACTTAATACTTTATCAACCGCCAATCCTATTCTTTGACCTTCAAATTCTATAATAATTAACTTTTCTGGTTTTTGAGAATGTTCTGTTTTCAATCTTAATTTTTTTTTAAAATCAATTACAGGTATTACTTTGCCTCGAATGTCAATCATACCCATAAAATACTCAACTGAATGTGGAATAGGAATAATATTTTCCAATCGAACAATTTCTAACACCTGAGAAATATTAATTCCATATTCTTCTTCATCCATTGTAAAAATTATAAATTTATTTTCTTTTTTTAGTTCTTGCTGAACTGCCATGAATAATAGATATTTTACAGTAAAAAACTAAGTAAAGTATTTTTTGTATTGAACCATAAATCTTTTAAAAAAGTTTTAAATAAAAATAAATATTGATTTGCAGGCTCATAAATTCCCCATAAGTGTAATTGATACTGAAAAAAGAAAATCAACACTCCGGGTATGGAAAGTACAATCGTTTTAAAAATTAAGGGAGGTCTTCTTCTCCAGAAAGCATCAATAAAAGCTGTAAACATACTATAAAAAATAGAAAAAAAAGAAAACATAAATGATGTGATTTTACCTGCATAAAAATAATAACTAAATACTAAAATAACCAGAATATCAAAAATATCTCCAATAATACGATAAAAAAATCTTTGAGTTTTAGAAAGTGAATGATAAAATTCTTCCCTTTTTTTCAAAAATCGATTTATATAGTATAAAAAATTTTTAATTTTAATGTGGTTTACCTTTTTCTTTAACTGTAGAATTTGAAAATCTGTGGTTGCCAGAGGATGTTCTGATTTTACGGGAATATCGTACACCCCTCCAATGGTTTTTAAAACCTGTTCATCCCATAGATAAGAAAAATATTTTCTATATTTCTGAATTCTTGAATACAGAGAAATAGGTCTTTGAGAATTTAATTCTCTTTCCTGCAAAATGTTTCCTCTCTGGATAATGGCATAATAGGTTCTGAAATCTTGAGTTTGTGGATCGTGAAAATATTCTAATTTTACTATTTCTCTTAAAAAATTATATTCAATAATCACCTTTGCCCCATCAGGAAATTCAGCAGAATATGCTCTATTATAATGTTCAGATGGTTTTTTCCTCTTCCATAATCCATAATAATCAATAGAATGCAAATGTGCTGATAACAATTGTTTCGTATTCATAAATTCCTATCTTTATCATCGGAAAAACTTGACTGAGAATATTTTAAAAAAATTATTAACTAAAATATGAAAGAAACTGTTATAAGTAAAGATATACGATTCAAGGGTACTCTTAAATTTGATCACACTGTTAGGATTGAAGGAAAATTTCAGGGGACCATTTCTTCTACTGGAAATCTTATTATTGGTCAAACAGGAGAAGTAAATGCGGATATTAAAACCAATAACCTTGACTTATACGGAAAACTTATTGGTAATATTATCTCCACAGGGAAAATCTCTTTAAAAAGCAATTCTTATCTTAGAGGAGATATTCAATGTTCCATTCTCGAAGTGGAAGCAGGTTCTAAATTTATCGGAAATTGTAATATGGAATAACCAATGAATGATATATTTTTACAAATTCCCTCTACCACAGCGAATTTAGGTCCCGGTTTTGATCTCCTAGGTATTGCCCTTGATATTTATAACTATATTTATGTAGAATTTGAAAGTGACTCTCATTTTGAAATTTATGATTTTCAAAATCAATTATTACCCTATTCTGATTTAAGTAAAAATTTAATATTTACTTCTTATGAGAATGTTTTTAGAAATTACAAAATTAAGAACTTTCCTCAATGGAAAGCTCGTGTTCAAATGGGAGTTTCGCCGGGCAAAGGATTGGGCTCATCTGCCACTGCAATTGTTGCTGGAGTTCAAATTGCAAAAGAAGTACTTAAAACTATGGACATTCATCTGAACCTAGAAAAGGAAATTGAATTTTTCTTACAAATAGAGAATCACCCTGATAATGTGGTTCCCGCAAGAATTGGTGGATGGGTTTTCTGCCATAACCCTCAATATATTATAAAAAAAACTCTACCCGAAGATTTAGGACTGTGTGTTATCATTCCTAACTATGAAATTTCTACTGAAATTAGTAGATCAAAATTGAAAGAGTATTATACACGAGAGGAAGCTATTTCAAATATGAAAGGATGTCTTTTATGGTTAGAGTATATTCATTCTCATAATCCTGAATATTTAAAAATTGCTTTAGCATTAGATCGGCTTCATCAACCTTTTCGTTATCCAAATATTAAATATTTTAAAGAAATACAGGAATTTATTTCAGAAACCCAATGTTTGGGAATGAGTTTATCAGGTTCTGGTCCTGGATTGATTATCTATTACGAAAAAAATAAAGAAGATCTGATAAAAAGAGAAACAAGAACATTTTTTCAGAAATTAAATCAGAAAGATCCGCAGGTTGAATATGAAATTAAATTTTGTAATCCTGATTACGAAGGAACAAAAATTATAAAGGATCAGAAACAAATAGAAAATATAATTCAAAATCCTTACGCAAAAAAAATACCCATAATATAAAATTTTAGAAAGGAGAAAACTATGAAAATAAAAAATTTAATCATCTTTAGTATTTTGATACTCTATATAGTGCTTTCATGCAAAAAAGAGAGTATATATATAGAAGTAGATGGAAAAAAAATTACAGAATCCGATCTGGAAAAAGAAATGCCAGAACAATTCAAAATGATTCGTCAGGAATATAATGCAAGAGTAATTGATCTTTTAAGAGAGCTAGCACATCGAAGAATGTTTGAAAAAGAAGCTAAGGAAAAAAACTTAAGCGTAAATGAATATTTACAAAAAATTCAAGATGAAACTAGTGATCCTACTAAAGAAGAAGTTGAAAACTATTATAAAAAATTAGAAGAAACAGGACAAACCAAAAATCATAAAGAAGAAGACTTAAAAAATAGAATTTTTCAGTATTTAAAACAACAAAGCATTCAGTCTGCATTTATAGAAGAAATTAGCAGACTTAAAAAAAAATATAACTATTTCGAACCAGTAGAAAGAATTAAAGTTAACATTGATAATGAACCCGTTCGAGGTAATCCTGATGCAAAAATTACTATAGTGGAATTTTCAGATTTTGAATGTCCTTATTGTCTGAAATTTCAAGAAACAGGTAAACAAATAAGAGCAAAATATGGTGATAAAATTAAATGGGTATTTAAAGATTTCCCCCTGGACTTTCATCAAAATGCTATGCCAGCTCACATCACTGCAAGATGCATATATAAATATAAACCTGATAAATTCTGGGAATTTTTTGATTTTATGTTTTCTCCAAATCGAGATAAATCTATTTTTTCTCGCGAGAACTTAAAAAGTAAATCTTTAAAATTAGGTTTAACATCAGAGCAATTTGAAAATTGTCTTCAAGATGCCTCAATCATGGAAAAAATACGAAATAATATTTCTCACGGACAGGAAATTGGAGTTACAGGAACACCTGCTTTTTTCATTAACGGAAGAAAAATTACAGGTGCTCAACCCTTAAGTGTTTTTGAAGAAATTATTGATGAGGAACTAACAAATTAAAAAGGTTGGTTACAAAACGTAACCACCCATTAATTTATCGCTTAAGACCCAGTACTTCCTGTATCATCTGATCAGTTGTGACAATAGTTCTTGAATTAGCCTGAAAACCTCTTTGTGTTACAATCATATCTGTAAATTGATCCGTAAGATCCACATTAGACATTTCCAGTAAACCTGCCAGAATTTTTCCTCTACCGCCACTTCCTGCCTCTCCTATATTGGGCTCCCCTGAATTCATTGAAGCACTAAACTTTGTTTCTCCTTCTTTTGTTAATCCAGCAGGATTCGTAAAAATTGCAAGAGCAATTTTCGCAAGGGGCTCTTTTACTCCATTTGTATAAGTTCCAATAATAGTTCCCGTATTATCAATGGTAAAAGATTCCAAATATCCCATTGGATAACCATCCTGTTCTTTTGCACGGGTAGTAAATTCAGAAGCAAACTGTGTTATTCCATTTACTGAACCTGCTTCTCCTAATTTTAAACGAATTGTTTGAGGTTCTGGATTTCCTCGAATCCTGAATGTAATTTGAACCTCAAGATTGCCTGTATTCAAAGTATCTACACCATCCGTTACAGAAGATATTTTTCCATCACTGGTAAATCCAATATCAAACTGTCTATTACCAGGAATAGATGTATCCAGACCTCCCGGTCCTATTACATTTACAGTGATATTTTCAGCATCATCAATGTTAACCCTACTTCGCCATAAATTTTCACCTATTTTATACATTTCCAAACGAAGCTCTCTTTTATTCCCTTCCGGATCATAAATATTTATGGTAGTGGCATGACCTCTTCGTTTATCTACCGGACCTTCAATAAACTCTCTAATCTGTTCTTCAGTTGCATCGGGAGGAACAATTTCCACTGCTTGATTTAAGTTTGATTGATATACAATTTCTGTTGTAGCTTTTGCAGGTTTTTTTTGATATAATGGTATGCGAATATCTTCAATTGTAGATGATGTATTGATATATGCATTCCCTTGTTCATCAGTCCTTGCATTCCATCCTTGAATTCTTAATCCCGTTCCCGGATGGACATAAAAACCATCCTTATCCAGATCAAAAAAACCAGCTCGTGTATAGAAATTTTTATCACCATCGCGAATGATAAAAAAACCCTCTCCCGAAATCGCTATATCTGTATTTTTTCCTGTATTTTGTAGACTTCCCTGGGTCATTAATTTATCTATTGAAGCAATTAATGAACCTAAACCCACCTGCTGGGGATTAATTCCTCCAATATTTTCTTTTGGTTCAGATGCACCTGTTAATTCCTGACTGATTAAATCCATAAAATTCACTCTTTCTGCTTTATAACCATATGTATTCACATTGGAAACATTATGGCCAATCACATCCATTCGAATTTGATGATTTTTCATTCCGGACACACCAGAATAAAGGGAACGCATCATAGTTTTTCTCCTATTGAGTTAATAAATTTTTTTGATAATCGTTTAAGGTCTTATCCAGTTGATAATCATTCTCAACTTTTTGATTTTCATTTAGTGCTGGTTGTGAAATTTGATTTTCTACATTATTTTTAGGGACAAATTTTTCGGGAACGCCTACCATCTGAATATTTTCAATTCTTACAGCAGAATCTTTGACTTTGAAAAATAATTGACCCGACTCATCTTTAAAAATTGCTTCTACAATACCTGATATGTTTTCTCCTGAAATTTCATCAATTCCCAGAATATATTTCCCCAGATAGTTGAAAAATTGATTTTGTCCCATAGCTTCAATAGAATGAGCAATATTTTGCATTTGCTCAAGCGAAGAAAATTGAGCCATCTGAGCAATAAACTGTTGATCTGACATAGGTTGTGTAGGATCTTGATGGGATAACTGGGTAATTAACAATTTCAAAAAATCATCTTTACCGAGGGTTTTTGCCTTTGTAACAATTTCCACGTTATCTAAATTATTTTTTTCTAAATATTCTTTTGTTTTAAAGTAATTTTGTATATTTACTGATTTATCCTGCTGAACGTAATGTTGTTTAATTTTTTCAAGGGATTCCATACTTAACCTCTAAGATTAATTTTATTTCTTTCTAATAAATTATCTATATAAAACACATCATCTTCAAAAGGATTGAAGGCTTCATAAAAATCATTATTGAAATCTTCTGAATTTAAAAAATCATTCTTTATGGATTCAGAATTATCATTAAATAGTAGTTCATCGCGTGAATTATGATAAAAATCGTTTTGATTGGAAAAACTTTCTGTATTCATAAAATCTTGCTGAGAAAAATGAAAAAACTGATTATCCTTCATTTTTACTGTAAAATTTTCAATCTGAAAACCATTTCTTATAAATTCATTTTTCAAAGATTCCATGTTTTCCATAATTTTATCATAAACTTCTTTATTATCGACAAGAATTTTTAAAACTAATTGATTATCGATAACTTTCATATCCATTGATAAATATCCAAAATAAGAAGGATTGAGACGAATCTGCGCTGAGAATTCATTATTTCCGATTTGAACCTTTGCACGAGAAATTAACTCATTAATTCCTTCACTTATCGACTTTTCCAGTAAAGCATTTTGAGATATATTTAATTTCTGATTCTGTAAATCAGAAATATCATTATTGAATTTATTGTTCATAAAATTAGTAAGATTTTCGAAATTTTGTTTAGTTTCATTTACAGGTTTTTGTTTTACATCCTGCTTATAAAAAAACTCAATTTTTTTTGATGTTTCTTCCACATAAGCAGGATTTTTATTTTTAATAATAGATTCATTTTTTGTATTTATGATATTTGCTTCTTCAATTTTTTGTGGGGATTTCATTTTCTGAGTTTTTTTTAACTCTTGATGTTCATTTTCTTTTATATGATTTTCGTTATGACTAATAACTAATTTTGAAGTTATTTTCTTATTTTGAAGATTACGGTTTTCCTTAAACTTTAAATCTTGAATTTCTGAACTTTTGTAATATTGCTTAACATCTTCTATGTGAAAAGTTAGATTCTGATGTTTTTGATTGAGGTTTTTTTGTGTATTCTTTTTGACATCAATTAATTTATCTTGATTCATAAAAAAAAGGGAATTTTCAATGAAGGATTTAACTTCTTCTTTTGATTTTTGATTATTCCTATGTTCAGCTTTTTTAAATATCCAGTTATGATGTTCGAAAAGATTTGCTTTTTTTAACTTCTGTTTTTTGACACTTAAACTTTTGTTTTCAGGCTCAGCAGATTGAATATCACTTTTTTTAATTTGTTGATTTTGGGAGAAATTCGATGATTTTTGAAAAATGAATACATCCGAATTTTGCTGATTAACCTCTTTAATTTCTTTATTTGATGGCTCTTTTTTCTTAACGGAATTTTCAGGATCAAGATTATCATGCTTGTTTTCACTAAGGCTATGAATTTCCTCTGTTAGGGCATCAAAAAAATTGATTTTTTTTTCATTGGATGCAATATCACTTTTCCCATATAAAGTAAAACCTGTTACAGAAGTTTTAAGTTTTTCATCAATTTGTTTATGAATTCTTAGATCCATTTATCTACTTATTCGGTATTTTATCAAATTTGATAATAGAAAAATAAACTTTTTGATAAATAATACAACTTATACAAAGCACAAAAGACATAATTTATTTTAATAAAATAAAAATTAACAGTAAAAATTTTTACAACATAAGTGAATAAAGAGAGAAATCTTATATTTATTTAAACAAATTTACAAAAAAAACTTATTATTTTTGTTCTAAATGCGTCTATAATAAAACTTATGTCGTATATGGAAGGAATTAGTGGGGTGATGGATGAGGAGGGAGAACTCAATTCCAGATATAATTATTCCTCCCATCAATCTCCTCATCCACCCCTCCCACACCCAAAA